>Ga0068877_10001270_pt1 | contig 20933 bp, 13 predicted proteins | sample NOAtaG_FD_66437 | JGI IMG/M metagenome (GOLD analysis project Ga0068877, IMG submission 66437) | Freshwater lake microbial communities from Lake Erie, under a cyanobacterial bloom - NOAA_Erie_Diel6S_1000h metaG | ecosystem: Environmental > Aquatic > Freshwater > Lake | place: USA: Ohio, Lake... | reverse complement strand
GGTGCCCCATCTTCCGGCCGGGTCGTGCGGAGGCCTTGCCGTAGAGGTGCAGCTTGATGTCCGGATCGGAGAGGGCCTGTTCCCAGCGTGGGGGGCCATGCCTCCAGACATCGCCGAGCAGGTTGGCCATGGCGGCGGGCCGCCTCAAGGCGGTCGATCCCAGAGGCAGCCCGCAGACGGCCCGGACCTGCTGCTCGAACTGGCAGCTCACGCAGGCGTCGAGGGTGAGGTGTCCGGAATTGTGGGTGCGAGGCGCCAGCTCGTTGACCACCAGCCGGCCGTCCCGGGTGACGAACATCTCCACGGTCAGCAGCCCCACCACCCCGAGCGCCTCCAGGATTCCGCGGCTCAGCTCCCGCGCGGCCGACTCCAGCTCGGGTGCGATCCGCGCGGGCGACACGGTCACGTCGAGGATGTGGTTCGCATGGGCGTTCTCGAAGACCGGGAAGGCGGCAAACGTGCCGTCGAGGGTGCGGGCCCCGACCACGCTCACCTCCAGCGCGAAATCGACGAAGGCCTCGTAGATGCCCTCGATCCCGCCCAGACCGGCAAAGGCCGCCGGGATCTCTGAGGCGTTGCGCAGCGTCCGCTGTCCCTTGCCGTCATACCCGAAGCTCGCCGTCTTGAGCACCCCGGGCAGGCCGAGGTCCCGGGTCGCCGCCTCGAGGTCGGCGAGGGACCCGATGGCCCGGAACGGGGTGACGGGGAACCCTTGATCCTTCAGGAAACCCTTCTCGCGGAGCCGGTGCTGGGTGATGTGCAGCACCCGCCCATCGGGGCGCACCGGCACCCATTCGGCGCAGGCATCGCTGGTGGCACTGGGGACGTTCTCAAACTCGAAGGTCACCACGGAGACCGTCTTGGCGAAATCACGCACCGCATCCAGGTCCTCATACGGGGCGTGGAAGGTCCGGTCGGCCACCGCTGCCGCTGGCGTGTCGCCCTCCGGGCAGAAGACATGGATCCGGTAACCGAGCCGCCGGGCGGCGATGGCGAACATCCGTCCCAATTGGCCGCCTCCCAGAACCCCGAGCGTGGCCCCCGGGGGAATGATTCGCTGGTCTCGTGACATCGCAAAACCCCGGTGTAGGCCCTTTCCGCCCCCATGGGAAGCCTGTCCGTGCCAACCACCTGGTCTCGACAGGTGGGTCAGTTTGGCTCGGGTGGGCAGATTGGGGCTTTCCGGAGGGGTGCTGGGCTGGTTGGATTCCCCGGATGTCGAAGACGGCGTTTTTGTTCGCAGGGCAGGGGGCCCAGTCGGTGGGCATGGGCAAGGATCTGGCGGAGGCGTTCCCGACGGCACGCGGGCTGTTCGACGATGCCCGGCGGGTGCTGGGCTACGACCTGCCGTCGATCTGTTTCGAGGGTCCCGAGCCCGCACTGACCCAGACCGAGAATGCCCAACCCGGGATCTTCCTGGTGAGCTGGGTGGCCATGCGCCTCCTTCAAGAGCGGGTGCCTTCGCTCCAGCCCGACGCGACGGCCGGCCTGTCCCTGGGCGAATTCACCGCGCTGGCGGCCGCCGGGGCGATGTCGTTCGAGGAGGGCCTGACGGTGACCCGGCTGCGCGGGCGTTTCATGCAGGAGGCCTGCGAGGCGACCCAAGGCGGGATGGCCGCCGTGATCGGCCTCGAGGAGGGGCCATGTCGGGAGGTCTGCGAGGCCACCGGTGTGACGCTGGCCAACCTCAACTGCCCCGGCCAGATCGTGATCTCGGGCGCCGTCGAACGCATTCCGGCGGCGGTCGAGGCGGCCAAGGCCCGCGGGGCCAAGAAGGCGATCCCGTTGGCCGTGGCCGGTGCCTACCATTCGCCGCTGATGGCGTCGGCGCAGCCCCGTCTGGCGGAGGCGCTGGCCGGGATCCGCTTCCAGGATCCCCGGGTTCCGGTGGTCTCCAATGTCACGGCCCTGCCGCATGGTGCGGCCGGTTCGATCTCCGGGGTGCTCGTCGACCAGGTGACCTCCTCCGTCCGCTGGGAGGCCGGCATGCGTCACCTGCTGGCGCAGGGCTTCACCCGGTTCATCGAGCTGGGCCCGGGCACGGCCCTGACCGGATTCCTGCGGCGGATCGACAAGTCCGCCCAGGCGTTCAACGTCTGCGATGTGGCCAGCCTGGAGGAGACGGTCCAAGCCCTGGGCCGAAACGGTTGAGGCGCGGGACCCGAGTCGGCCGATGCGCGTGCCGGGACCTTGGATTCCCGGGCGTGTCCTGAGGACCGGGTTGCCGGGCCGGGGATTGGAGGCCAGCCTTCGGCCCATGAGTCCATCGGCTTCACCGCCCCCCGATCCCGGGGCATCCAACCCGGTCCCCCCCGGGCCCGTCGATCCGGTCGACCCCGACGCGGGACGCCCCGCCGAGCATCAGTTGCCCCCGGACTTCGTGTTCCTGCTGTGCGCCGCGCTGGCGGGCGGGTTGCCGGCGGGGATCTTCACCACGCTGATCTCGGAGCCGGGCCGCTCGGGTTCTCCGATTTACGGACTGCTTCTCCCGTGGGGCATCCTGCCGTTCTTCCTCGTGCTGGTGGCCGGATGGAGGGGACGCCGCGCCCCCGGGGTGCGCCGCCTGGCCTGGTTCACCTCGGCGGCGGCCCTGCTGGGCCTGCTGGCGCACGGCTACGCGTTCCTCTTCCTGCCCGGGTTCCACGACGCCCGGAAGTGGTTCCTCCTGGTCCCCTTGTGGCAGTGGGGGCTCATCGCCCGCCCGTCGTTGCGGTGCGCCTTCCCGAGGTCGGGAGGCTGAGGCTCAGCGCTCGGCGAAGAGGTTGGGCGCGGCCGCCACGGCCACCTCGCGGCTGCGGCGGTGGATCTCCGAGCCGATGCTGTGGCCAAGGGCCCATTCCGCCAGATCCCGGGCCTCGGAGAGTCGCAGGCGGCGCAGGAGGAACTTCACGGCAGGGATCAGCGCGGGCGTCACGCTCAGTTCGTCCACGCCCAAGCCGATCAACAGCGGCACCAAGGCTGGCTCGCCCGCCATCTCGCCGCACACGCCCACCGGGCGCCCATGACGCCGGGCGGCCTGGACCGTGGCGTGGATGAGCCTCACGACGGCGGGGTGGGTCGGTTGGTAGAGCCGGGCAACCCGTTCGTTCAGCCGGTCCACGGCCAGCGTGTACCCGGTCAGGTCGTTGGTGCCGATGCTGAAGAAGTCCGATTCCCGGGCGAGGTCCTCGGCGATCAACGCCGCCGAGGGGATCTCGATCATCACGCCCACGGGCACCGATTCCCCGAAGGGAATCCCCTCGGCCTTCAGTTCCTGCTGGCAGGACTCCAGGATGGCACGGGCGGCCCGCAGCTCCTCGAGGCCGGAGACCATCGGCAGGAGGATCCGCACCCGGCCGTGGCGGCCGGCCCGCAGCATCGCCCGGAACTGGCTGCGCAGGAGCTCCGGGCAGTCGAGGCTGATGCGGATGGCGCGCCACCCGAGGAACGGGTTGGGTTCGCCGGAGCGGTTCAGGTCGCCGGGCATCTTGTCGCCGCCAAGGTCGAGCGTGCGGAGGATGGCCTCCTGGCCTGGCCGCGTCTGCGAGGCCACCGCGCGGTATGCCTCGAACTGCTCCTCCTCGCCGGGCGGGGTGGAACGGTTCAGGAAGAGGAATTCGGTTCGGAAGAGCCCGATGCCATGCGCCCCGCTGGCCTGCACGGCGGCCATGTCCTCAGGACCTTCGATGTTGGCCGCCAGGGTGATGTGGTGGCCGTCGAGGGTGACCGCCGGCTGCTCCCGCAGCAGGGCCAGCTTCTCCTCGAACAGGGCCCGCCGCTGCTTGAGCTGGCCGTACTCGAAGAGGGTCTGGTCGGTCGGGTTGATGGTCAGCAGGCCGCCATGCCCGTCGAGCAGGGCGTACTCGCCCTCCTGGATCGACTCGAGCAGGGGGCCCAGACCCACCACGGCCGGGATGCCCATCTTGCGGGCCATGATCGCCGTGTGGCTGGTCTTGCCGCCGGCCTCCGTCGCGAAGCCCAGGACGTTCTTCCGGTCGAGGAGGGCCGTGACGCTCGGGGCGAGGTCGTGAGCGACGACGATGCAGGGCTCGGGCAGGTGCTGGAGGTCCTGCTCCTGGACCGCTCCCGACAGGTGGTCGAGCACCCTCCCGGAGAGGTCGCGCAGATCGGCCGCCCGCTCGCGCAGGTAGGCGTCGTCGACGGCGGCCAGCACCGAGACGTATTTCTCGAACACGTCGTGGAAGGCGGCCTCCGCGCCGAGTCCGCCGGTCCGGATCTTCCGCAGCACCTCGTTGAGCAGGGTCGAGTCCTCGAGCACCAGCAGGTGCGCCTCGAAGAGGCCCGCCTCGGCCGCCCCCATCGCCGCCGACACCTGGTCCCGCACCTTCTGGATGTCCTGGCGTGTCCCCAGCAGGGCCTGGTTCAGCCGCTCGACCTCCGCCTCGACCGCCCCGGCGGCGAGGGGCTCCCGCGAGATCTGGCGCCGGGCCTGGCCGACCCGCAGGATGCGGGCATGCGCGACGCCATCCGACACGGCGATGCCGTGGTGGGTGCGGGCTCCGGGGCGGGCGGATGGCTCGGCCATGCCACCCAGCCTATCGACCGGAAGGCGGGTGCGTGAACCATTTTGTCGGGTCCGCGCTCTCTTTTCGCCGCTCTGGAAGCCGGACCCTGGACCCCTCCGGCAATCACGCCTTGACCTCCGGACGGGCGACCGCGACAAGGTTCCCATGCACCTCCGTTCCTCCCTCGATCCCCTCCGTGTCGCCTGCGCCGCCGCCCTGACCGCCGGCCTGCTGGCGGGCGGTTGCGCCGGCCTTGGTTCCGCCGGCTCGACGCCCCGGCTCCACACCTTCTCCAAGCAGGTGCTGACCGACGAGTTCTGGGCCGAGGGCGCGTGCTTCGCCGACATCAACCGCGACGGTGTCAACGACGTCGTCTCCGGCCCGTTCTGGTACGAGGGACCGACCTTCAAGGCGCGCCACGAGTACGCCCCGGCCGACCGCGTCTCCAAGAGCAAGCGCAACGGCGCCGAGGTGACCTTCCGCGGCTACAAGGGCGGGCTGGGCAACGAGAACGAATACAGCGCCAACTTCTTCGCGCATTCCCACGACTTCAACGGCGACGGGTGGGCCGACATCCTCATCCTGGGCTTCCCGGGCGAGAATTCGTGGTGGTTCGAGAACCCTGGCAAGGGAGCCACCGGCCACTGGAAGCGCCATGTCGCCCTCGACGTGACCGACAACGAGTCGCCGCGGTGGGTCGACCTCACCGGCGACGGCCGGCCCGAGATCGTCTGCTCCAGCAAGGGGCGCTACGGCTACGCCTCGCCCGACCCGAAGAACCCGACGGCCCCCTTCACCTGGCACCCGCTCTCACCCGACAAGAAGTACCACCGCTTCACCCATGGCCTCGGGGTGGGCGACGTCAATGGCGACGGCCGGATGGACCTGATGGAGAAGGATGGCTGGTGGGAACAGCCCGCCTCGCTGGCCGGCGACCCGGTCTGGCGGCATCACCCGGTGGCCTTCGGCCTCGGCGGCGCCCAGATGTACGCCTACGACGTCAACGGCGACGGGCTCAACGACGTGATCACCAGCCTCGCCGCCCACGGCTACGGCCTGGCGTGGTACGAGCAGACGCGCACCGGTTCAGAGGTCGGCTTCAAGGAGCACATCGTCATGAACAAGGAGGTCTCCGAGAATCCCTATGGCGTGAAGTTCAGCCAACTCCACGGCATCGACCTCGTGGACATCGACGGCGACGGGCTCAAGGACATCGTCACCGGCAAGCGTTTCTGGGCCCACGGTCCCACCGGCGACGCCGAGGCCGGTGCAGCCCCGGTGCTCTATTGGTTCCAGTTGAAACGCGGGGCCGACCGATCGGTCGACTTCGTGCCGCACCTCATCGACGACGCCTCGGGCGTCGGCACCGAGGTCAAGGCGATGGATCACAACCGCGACGGATTGCCGGACATCCTGGTGGGCAACAAGAAGGGGGTCTTCGTGTTCACCCACTCGGCCCGCAAGGTGGACCCGGCCACCTGGGAGGCCGCCCAGCCCAAGAAGCGCTGATCGGACCGTCCTCGGAAGCCTCGGCCAGGCCCGATCCTGCACCTCCGGGATCGGGCCTTGTCGTTCCGTCGCGGCGGTTGGGTGGCGATCGGCGGCGATCGGGCCGCCGCCGGGTTGCCCGGAGTGGAATCCGGATGCGGGGTTCCGCACGCCAACCCAAGGGTCAGGGCTGAACCCTGACTCGGAAATAATACCCCCCTTGGCCCAGCAAGGCCGGCAGGGTGTTGGTGAGCACGCCGCCGGTGCCGATCCGGGGATCGCCCGCGGTGCTCCATCGACGGAGGTCGTCGCTGATCTCCAGCACGTATTCGTGCCGGGGCCGGCTGGGCCACGACACCTGGATCGGTGCGTTGGCCCCGCCCGAGGGGAGATTCAGGCGCAGCACGGAGTCGGGGTCCACGGGATCGGTGCCGGCCTGGAACTCCAGGGCATTGGCGAACCCATCCCCGTCCGGATCGGCGCCCGGTGCCGCCTCCGGCCCGGAGAGCACCCGTCCGAAGGATGAACCTTCCCACAGGTCCGAGATGCCGTTGGCGTTGGCATCGGGGAACTCGTAGCGGCCGACCACCAGCAGTCCGTTGGTGCCCAGGCGGTTGGTGACCGCCGGCGGCGTGAGGTGGTGGTCCACGGGCGACCAACGCACCACGTACTCGCCAGGCACCGCGTTGGAGACGTTGAACCAGCGGCCGGTGCCCACGACCGCCGTGAAGTTGGTCGGTCCCCGGACGCTGAAAGTGGCCTGTGCCAGGTTGTTGGTGATGAGGAACGACGAGGCCTGGTTCCGGCTGAGGGTGATCTCCAAGTCGTCCACGAACCAGCCCGGCCGGTCGGTGGTCTCGAAGCTCAGCAACTGGTAGTTGAAGCGGAGCCGCACCACGTGGCCGGTGAACCGGCTGATGTCCACGTCCACCTCCTCCCAGTCGGCCGAGACGTCGCCCAGGCCGAAGCCGGCCAGGTCGCTCCACTGGGCTCCGTTGTTGGTGGTGATGGCCACCTGGCACAGTTCGAAGTCGAGCAGGTCGCTGCGCTCGGTGGTGTCGTACCAGGTGCGGAACCGCAGCCGGGCCGTGTTGCCATCCCGCAGGTCGATGGCGGGGCTCAGCAGGTCGGCGATGGCGGTGTCGACGGCCTCGCCGTCGAGGTTCGTGGCCCAGCAGTGGGTTCCACTGTGGGCCGCGATCCCGTACCGGTTCGTCGGTTTCCCGAACTTCCAGGTGGTGTTGAGCAGGCTCTGGCCCGTTTCGTCGTCGAAGGCGTCGTCGTCGAAGGTCGCCCAGCCGGCGCGGCCTTTCTCGAGTGCGTCGCTCCAGGGTGCGTCGAGCGGGCGCAGCGTCCGCAGTCGGAAGGAACGCCCCGCCTGGCGGGCCGTCGTGGTGTTGCCCGCCTCGTCCCGGCTCACCGGCACGAAGTAATAGTCGCGGTCGGGCTGCAGGCCCGGGATCTGGATCTCGTGCTCGGTGGTCAGTTCGGCCGAGTAGGCGGTGCGCGTGAGCAGCGCGTCGTCGCCGCCGCTCTCACCAAAGCGCACCAGCGTGTCGGTGGGCTTGTCGGTGGTCCAGGTGATGACGGCCTCGTTGTAGGCCGGATCGGTCGCCACCTCGCCGATCACCGGGGCCACGGTGTCGATGGCCGCGTCGGTCGACAGGGCCGCCCCGGCGGCGTTCTCGTAGGTCGCCGTGAGCGTGTCTCCGTGGGCGCACTTCAGGCGAGCGCCGGTCGCCTCGGTCGCCGTGGTGCCCAAGGTGACGCGCCCACGGAACAAACCCTTGAGGGGCGTCTCCACCAGCGGCAGCTCGAAGCCCGCGGGGTCGGAGGTGCCGTGGATCCGCAGCGTGATGCGGCTCTGCCCCGAGCGTGCCGAGTCGTTGACCTCGACCACCGCCGCCGAAGGCAGGGTGTAGGCCGGCTGGTGGAAGCTCACGCTCGAGCCGCCCCGCAGGCCAGGCACGAGGAAATCCAAGGCCCGGCCGAGGACGGTGGCCTTGTTGTCCGGTGCCTCGGCCTCGGTGGGGATCGCCTCCCACGGGATCGACAGGAAGACCACCCGCCCGCGGCTGTCGTCGCCTGTGCGGGGGTAACGCACCCCGATGACCCGACCGTCGTCCTGGTTCAGGAAGGCCGCCGCGTCCGGGGTGGGCCGAAGCGCGTCGGGGAAGGTGGAGTAGTCGAGCAGCGAGAGGAAATCCGGGAACTCCTGGTAGTCGAGGCCGATCGCCAGGCCGCCGCCGATCGGATCGCCGGTGATGCCGTTGGCGACGGTGGCGCCGACATCCTCGGTGAACTCGGCCACGTGCAGGACATTGGTGCGGAACGACTGTTCGGCGGGCGACAGCCGGCTGAGGACCTCGGAGGAGGCCGCCAGCAGCGCACCTCCACCGGAGACATAGGACGACAGCCCCGAGGCGAGTCCAGCCGGCAGCGTGGCCAGATCCTCCGGTCGCCAGATCACCACGCGGTAGCCCGAGAGCAGCGCTGCCGAGGGCACCGTGTTGGTCTCGGCGAAGTTCCAGACCTCGTAGTCGACGCCGAGGGAGTCCAACGGCCCGGTCCAATGCTCGATGCCCGGGAACGGCAGGTTCAACTGCTCGAAGGCGGTCTCGGGTGAGTAGAGCAGCAGGGCCTTGGCGGGCCGGGTGGCGGTGAAAAAGTAGTAGCGACCGCCATTGTCGTTGGTGCGGGTGTTGCCGGCCTCGTCGGTGGCCACCACGTACCACCGGTACACCTGGTCGGGCACGAGGTCCGCCAGGGGCAGTTCGGGCGAGGTGCGCAGGAAGGCGTTGGTCACCGTGAAGGACGGTCCGTCGATCGGGTTGAGCACCGCCACCGAGCGGACCGGTTCGCTGGCCTCGAAGCGCAGGCTTGTGCGCCCGAAGCGCTGCACCGCCCGGACCGAGTCGATCACCGGCGGGTCGAGGTCGATCGTGGCGGTCCGGGTGCGCACGCCCGCGGGGGACGCGTCGTTGTAGGATACGGTCACCGTGTCGCCGTTGGCCACGGCCAGGCTGCCGGCCCTCGGCGAGGTGGCCAGCACCACCGTGCCGGTGAAGGTCCCGCCCGCACCGCTGCGCTGCAGGGTCAGGGTCAGGGGTGCGGGCTGGGAACCCGAGGCGACGGTGACCGTTGCGCTCGTCTCGTTGCGCAGGTCGGTGTCCACCAGCCGCAGACGAGCCGTCGCCGGGGCCGGGTAGGTCTCCTGGTCCCAGGATACCACGCCCTCGCCGGGGAAGGGGATCTGGCCCGAGGCCACCAGCGCGAAGTCCTGTTCGGGCGCGGCATTGGTCCGGCCGTGGACGTCCTGCACCACCCGGTGGGCCCGGACCCGCAGGATCCATTCGCCGGCGGCGGGGTTGCTGACGAGCACCCCCTCGACATTGTTGATGCGGTCACCCTCCGCCGTGCCGGACGAGGACTCGCCGTCGAGGAAGGCGTTGCCGCGGAACACCCGCCCGTCGGGCGACACCACCTCGAGGTCGAGGTCGTTGACCAGCGCCGGGATCGCCGCCGGCAATCCCGGGACATCGGTGTAGGTCAGCGTCACCTTCAGGGCATCGTCGGCGCCGACGATGATCCGCTTCTCCGAGACGGCCCCCGTTTTCAGGCCGGCGCCCTGGTCGGTGAAGGCGAAGCGGCGTTCGCCCGCGATCAGGTTGGCCACGTCGCAGCGCCCCCAGCCCTCGTCGTGGTTGGGCACCGGCGGGGTGCCCCCGACGACCAGCATCGTGCCCGCGTCGTCGTCGTCGGCATCCACCGGCACCTCGGCGGAGGTCATGTCCACGGCCGAGTTGATCAGCGCCGCCTTCACCAGGGCCGGTGACGGAGTCAGTCCACCCTGGGTTTCCCGATACCATTGGACGAACACGGCGCAGGCCCCGCTCACATGCGGGCCGGCCTGGGAGGTGCCGCCCTGGAAGAGGTAGTTCTCGTCGATGCCCAGCCAGGCGTTGGCGTCGCTGGCCATCTGGCTCTTGAGCGAAGCGATCCAGGTTCCCGGTGCGGTGATGTCGGGCTTGATGCGGCCATCCTCGGCCGGCCCGCGGCTGGAGAAATCAGCCATGGTCTCGGCGCCCTCGGCGTACAGGGCCAGGTCGAAGCGGTCGTTCTGGCAGGCACCGGTGGCGATGACGTTCTTGGCGACGGCCGGCGAGCCGATGGTTTGCCGGCCCGGGCCGGAGTTGCCGGCGCTGAACTCCAGGACGTAGGGCTGCTCGCCGGGGGTCCGGGCATCGGCGTCGCGCACCAGCGCATCGAACTCGGCGGCGCTGAGGTCGTAGCGCCCCTGGGTGTCGTCGCCCCAGGAGTTGGAGCCGACGTAGGCCCCGCTGCGGACGGCGTCGCGGGTCATCACCTCGAAGCTCGGGGGCGCGTAGTAGTCGCCGCCCGCGTCGAAGAGGCGCTGGGCCACCAGGTGGGACCCCGGGGCCACCCCGAGTCCCCAGAGGTATCCCTCCTCGTCGGTGGTGCCGATGGCCCCGCTGCCGGCCACGATCCCGGCGCAGTGGGTCCCGTGGCTGTGCTCGTCTGCCGCGTCCTCCAGGCCGCCGTAGGCGAAGAACGCGTCGACCCGGCCGCGGAGGTCCTCATGCATGGTGTCGGCATCGCCGGTGTCGAGCCCGGAGTCGGCGACGGCCACCGTCACGCCCCGACCGTCGAACCCAAGGCGTTGGACCTGGGCGGGTTTTCCCGGAGTCCCGTCGTCGCCAAGGACGATCTCGGTGGCGATCTCGTCCACCAGCTTCATGCGTCCGGCGGGCTCGATCCAAAGGACCGATGGCGACCGCGCCAGCTCCAGGACGCGCCGGGGGGTGGTCCGGCCGCCGAGGAAGACGCCGAACCGGGTCTCGGTGCGGTGGATCGCTCCGGTGAACTGCCGCAGGGCGGCGACCAGCACCGCCGGAGGGCTGTGGGGTCGCAACAGGAGCCTCACCTCCAGCGGGTCGGCCGGACGGGAGCCGATCGCAGCGGCCAGGCGGCGGTCGATGCGCCATTCGGGCTGGTATTCCCCCAGCCAGCGCACGTAGGGGAGGGCGCGGACCTCGGCCGCCGGCGAGGCCTCGAGGTGGCAGACGAAGGCGTCGTCCGGGACCGGATGCAGCAGCCGGACTCCCCTCGCCTGCAGGGCCTCGCGCTGGGGGGCCGAGGGCGTCCCGTCGAGCTGCAGGAGGTACAGTCCCGAGACGGGTGGCGTGGCCTTGGCGACGGCGGCGGCCCGGGACTTGGCGTCCGGGGCGGGTGGGGTGGTGACCGTGGTGTTGCGGAGTCGGATGAACCGGGCGTCCTGGGCCGCGGCGGGGAGGAGGCAACCCAAGGCGACGAGCAGGCCCGAAAGCCATCCGCGGAGGTGCATGGAAGCCAAGCTAACCGTCCGGGACCCCGTCCACAAGCGGTGCCCTGACCCGCCGTGGGTCACCCTCGTCGCCGGGCCGGGAGGAATGGATCCCGGAAGGCCTGGTCGAAATCGTAGCCGCCCCGGAAGTCGTCCCGCGAGTCGGTGTCGGTCTTCGAGAGGATGCCGTGCTCGACCATGTTGAAGACGATCTCTCCGAAATCTTCCGTCCGGTGGATCCCCCACTCGCCCAGCACCGTCCGGGCCATCGGACCATATTCCTTGAGCGCGTGCTCCCTCAGGCCCTCCAGCAGTTCCTGGCCGCTGATATGCCGGGTCTTGGAGCCCACCTCCCGCTTCAGGATGCGCTGGGTGTACTCCAGCCCGTCGCGGAGGAAGAGATATGCCTCCCGGTGGTAGCGCTGGTCGGCGGCCACCAGGTCGGCGATGGGGTCCTTGGAGCGTGGCAGTTCCATCAGGGAGCCTTTGCCGCCGCCGGGCCGCCGGTGGATGCCACCCCGGGATCCACCGTCGGGTGGCTGGCGATCCAGATCCGCCCGCTGATGCCCATCAGGACCACCGCCGTGAGGATCCAAAGGATCCGAAGCTCGTCGGGGGTCAGGTGTCGGGTGAGCGATTTCATGGCGTGATCGGAGGCCGGGTGCTGGTCGGCGGTGTCAGGCGACCACCACGTTGACCATCTTGCGCGGCACCACGATGACCTTCCTCACCGTCTTGCCGGCGAGGAAGGGCTGGGCCTTCTCGGCCTTCAGGGCGGCGGCCTCGATCTCGGCCGAGCTGGCGCCGACCGGCATGCGGATCACGTCGCGCAGCTTGCCGTTGACCTGAACCGGAAGCTCCATCTCGGTCTCCACCAGCAGGGCCGGATCGAAGGCGGGCCAGGGCGCGTAGGTGAGGGAGGGCACGGTGACCGACCCCACGTGCCGGTGCAACCGGTCCCAGAGTTCCTCGGCCAGGTGCGGGGCGAACGGGGCCAGCACCTGCAGGAACGCCTTGAGCACCGAGGACGGCCGGTTCTCCCAGGTCATCGCTCCGTTGATGAACACCATCATGGCCGAGATGGCGGTGTTGAACTGCAGGTGCTCGAGGTCTTGCGTCACCTTGCGGAGGCACTCGTGCAGCAGCTTGAGCTGGGCCGGTGTCGGGGCCTCGTCGCGGATGAGCGGCGAGAGGCGGATCAGGTCGAGCAACCGGGCCGATTCCTCGGCGGAAACCCCGGAGGCCGATCCCGCCACCGTGGAGGCCTGCTCGTAGTCGGTCTCGGCCTTCTCGTCCACGAAGAGCCGCCACACGCGGCCAAGGAAGCGGTACACGCCCTCGACGCCCTGGGTGTTCCACGGCTTGGTGTCCTGCAGCGGGCCCATGAACATCTCATAGAGACGGAACGCATCGGCCCCGTACTCGGCCAACACGTCGTCGGGGTTCACCACGTTGCCGCGCGACTTGGACATCTTCTGGCCGTCCTCGCCGAGGATCAGGCCCTGGTTGACCAGCTTGAAGAAGGGCTCCGCCGTCGAGACCTGACCGAGGTCGAAGAGGATCTTGTGCCAGAAGCGGGCGTAGAGCAGGTGCAGCACGGCGTGCTCGGTGCCGCCGACATACAGGTCCACGCCGGGCGTCTTGCCGCCGGACCGCATCCAGTAGTCCTCGACCTCGCGGCCCACGAAGCCCTGCGCGTTCTTCGCGTCGAGGTAGCGCAGGTAATACCAGCAGGAGCCCGCCCACTGGGGCATGGTGTTGGTCTCGCGCACGGCCCCGTCGGGGAGGTTCAGCCAGTCCTGGGCGCGGGCCAGCGGCGGTTGGCCGTCGGTGGTGGGCTTGTAGTCCTCGAGGGTGGGCGGCAGGAGCGGCAGGGCCGTCTCGGGCAGCGACTCGTGGTACAGGTTCCCCTCGGCGTCCTTGCGCCAGAGGATCGGGAACGGCTCGCCCCAGTAGCGCTGGCGGCTGAAGAGCCAGTCCCGCAGCTTGAAGTTCACCGTCTTCTGGCCGAGGCCCTTGGACTCCAGCCAGCCGGTGATGCGCCGCTTGGCCTCCGCCGTGGGCAGCCCGTCGAGGGAGATCTCGGCATTGGTCGAGTTCACGGCCGTGCCTTCGTCGCAGAACCCCTGCCAGTCGGTCTTCGCATCGGGCGGTTGCACCACCTGCACCACCGGCAGCGCGAATTTTTGGGCGAACTCGAGGTCCCGCTCATCGTGCGCGGGCACGGCCATGATGGCCCCGGTGCCGTAGCTCGCGAGCACGTAGTCGGCGATCCAGATGGGGATCCTGCCGCCGGTGACCGGGTTGAGCGCGTAGGCTCCCGTCCAGACGCCGGTCTTGTCCTTGGCCAGTTCGGTGCGTTCCAAGTCGGATTTGGTGGCGGCGAACGCCTGGTACTGCTTCACGGCCGCGGCCTGCTCCGGCGTGGTGAGGCCGGCCACGAGCCGGTGCTCCGGCGAGAGCACCATGTAGGTCGCCCCGAACAGCGTGTCGGGCCGCGTGGTGAACACCCGGATCTTCTCGGTGCCGCCCTCCACCTGGAAATCGACCTCCGCGCCCTCGCTGCGGCCGATCCAGTTGCGCTGCATTTCCTTGAGGGAGTCGGACCACTCGATGGTGTCGAGGTCGGCCAAGAGTCTCTCGGCATAGGCCGTGATGCGCAGCATCCACTGGCGCATCGGCTTGCGGATCACCGGGAAGCCGCCCACCTCGCTCTTGCCGTCGATGACCTCCTCGTTGGCGAGCACCGTGCCCAGCTCGGGGCACCAGTTCACCGGGGCCTCGCTGACGTACGCCAGCCGTTTGGAATCCCGGTGGGCGCGCCGCTGCCCCTCGGTCTGGCAGTCGGCCGGGTAGGTCAGTGTGTCGATGGGCTCGGCCTTGTTGGTGGCCGGGTTGAACCACGAGTTGTAGATCTTCAGGAAGATCCACTGCGTCCACCGGAAGTATTCCGGGTCGGTGGTGGCCACCTCGCGCGACCAGTCGTAGCTGAAGCCCAGCGACTGGATCTGTCGGGTGAAGTTGGCGATGTTGGTCTCGGTGGTGATCCGCGGGTGCTGGCCGGTCTTCACCGCGTACTGCTCGGCCGGCAATCCGAACGAGTCCCAGCCCATCGGGTGCAGCACGTTGAAGCCCTGGGCGCGGCGGTAGCGCGCCAGGATGTCGGTCGCCGTGTAGCCCTCGGGATGCCCCACGTGCAGGCCCGCTCCGGAGGGGTAGGGGAACATGTCGAGGATGTAGAACTTCGGCGGCAGCTGAAGCGCCGACGCCGCCTGGCCGCCCAACCCATGGCGCCGCCCGAACGGATGCGACTCCGGGATGGGTTCGCCCGGATTCCACGCGCGAAAAGTCTGTTCCGAAGCCCAGTGCCGCTGCCACCGGGGCTCGATCAAATGGAACGGGTATTGCCGCCTCGCCATAAAGGACCCGGATCATGGCGACCGCCCCCCCGCCAAATCAACCCGGGACTCCGTCCGCCTCCGAAGGGGTCGGTCCCACACTTTTGCACAAAAGGGGCCACTCCCTCGCCAAAACCGGCCATGGGGTCAAACCCGCATATGTCACAGATGTGGGTTTGACCCCTTGAGCGCTCTTTGGAGTCGTCGACTAGCGTCGGCCAACCCGGGCCGGCCTCATGTAAGTCCCGCAGGTCTCACGGATGACCAATGCAGGGGTGAGCAATTGACTGCGTGGCGGCAGCGTCGGATCCGTCAGGCGATCCAGCATGGCCCTCATGGCAGCGACAGCGATCTCGCGGCAGGGTTGGTGGATCGTGGTCAAGGGTTTGGCCAGAAGGGTGGCGTAGCGGACATCGTCGAAGCCGGCGATCCGGATATCCTCAGGAACTCGATAGCCCTCCCGTTGCAAGGTCTGCAACAACTCGGCGGCGGTGTGGTCGTTGGCGCAAATCAGGGCATCCCAGGGGCGTCCTGCCATCAGGTTGCGGACAAAACGGGCCTCCGTGGGATCGCCCAGATGGACCCAGCGCCGTGAGAGTTCGAGACTGTGGCGTGCGATGGCGGCCTGCGCTCCCGCAATGCGGGCATCCACGGTCGAGGCGGAATCCGGCCGAGAGACAAAAGCAAGCCGATCACATCCGAGTTTGAGGAAATGCTCCGCGAGCAGGAATCCGGCCGCCATATTGTCGAGGCCCACGAGGTCGAGATCGCTGCGTTTCGGGAACGGTCCGATATCGCGGTCGATGAGGATGACAGGTATTCCTGCCAGCCGGAGGCGTTCGGCGATCTCACGGTTGGCCTCCTCGCGTCGTGGGATCAGTTCGAACGGTGCGAAGAAGACGCCGTTCACGCGCTGTGCGATGAACTGGTCGCAGATCTCCCGGGCTTGTTCCAGGCTGAGGTCGACATCGTTGCGTGGATGCTGTCCTCCGCACCACAGAAGGCTGAAATGGCGCGCACGTGCCACGCTCGCCAGTTCTCCGCAGATCTGCTCGAAAATCTCCGTGCGCCCGAGACCGGGAATCAGCAGGCCCAGGCGACCATCGGCTCCTGGCGATGTCGCCGCCGGTTGGCGGACAAAGCTGCCTGAACCCATGCGCCGCTCGACGAGTCCTGCGGCTTCCAGGTCCTTGAGCGCCCGGATGACCGTGGGGCGGGACACCCCATGCTGTCGGACCAACTGCGCTTCACTGGGCAACCGAGCCCCCACGGAATACCGGCCGATGATGATCGCCTGCTCTAGTTCCCGGGAGATCCGCCGGTGTTTGGGCTCCATTTCCGACATGCGGTGATCTGGCCTCACCTGTCACTGACAGGTCAACAACCTGTCAGCACAGAAAACTGACAGGGTGAGCGAACCAGAATTGGTTTTGGGAGGCGTCCCCCAACAGTCTGTCGCGGATCCCAAGAACATCACCGCCCCCGGACGGATGCCCCATACCAGATGAATCGCCGAATCGAGTTCCTGAACCCGCCGCCACTGCTCGGCCTCCTGTGCATGCTCCTGCTCGGCCGATTGGTTGCGGCGGAAAACTCCATGGTGTTCCAGGAAAAGTGGCGTCCGCGGTTCCATTTCACTCCGGTGGACACCTGGATGAACGACCCGAACGGACTGGTCTTTTTCGAAGGCGAGTACCACTTGTTCTACCAGAACAATCCGTTCGGGAACCGTTGGGGTCACATGAGCTGGGGGCATGCGGTCAGCCGGGATCTTGTGAGTTGGGAACACCTGCCGCTGGCCCTCGCCGAAGAGGACGGCATGATGATCTTCTCCGGCAGTGCCGTGGTGGACTGGAAGAACACCTCGGGTTTCGGCCGCGAAGGCAAGCCTCCGCTCGTGGCCATCTACACGGCTCACCATACGAAGAAGCCGCTTCAGAACCAGCACATCGCCTACAGCAACGACCAGGGGCGGACGTGGGTGAAGCACGACGGCAACCCGGTGCTGGACCTCAAGATGGAGGACTTCCGCGATCCGAAGGTGCTGTGGCATGAGCCGACTTCGCACTGGATCATGACGGTGGCGTTGCCCAAGGAGGCGAAGGTCCATTTCTACGCATCACCCGATCTCAAGCGCTGGAACTATGTCGGTGAGTTCGGCGGGGCAGGGGCCACGAATGGTCTTTGGGAATGTCCCGACTTGTTCCAACTGCCGGTCGAAGGCGATCGGGTCACCCGCAGGGAACCGCGATCCGGCGATCGCCGCTGGGTCCTCATCGTGAACATCAATCCTGGTGGTCCGGCCGGAGGTTCTGGTTGCCAGTATTTCATCGGAGACTTCGACGGGAGACGATTCGTCCCGGATCCGGCCACCCACGCCACACCTTCGCAACCGCTTTGGGCCGACTGGGGTCGCGACTTCTATGCGGCGGTTTCATGGAGCGACATCCCCGAGCGCGATGGCCGCCGTCTTTGGCTCGGTTGGATGAGCAATTGGGAGTACGCCAACGATGTGCCGACCGAGCCATGGCGCAGTGCCATGACCGTGCCGCGCGAACTCGTTCTTCGCCGCTTACCGGCGGGATTCCGTCTGCTGCAACGGCCCATCCGCGAACTGGACAAGCTCCGCGATGGCGGTGCCTCGTTGCGGCGAACCTCGATCGAGAGGGCCAATGCCTGGCTCGCCAAGCGGAACATTCCGGGAGGACTGGCGGATCTGGAGCTTCGAGCCGACCGGATCCCCGCCTCGGGGACGCTTTCACTCGTATTCCGGCATGCCGGCAGTGGCGAGACGATCATCGAGGCCGATTTCACCGCCGGCAGTCTGCGTGTGGATCGCAGGCGCTCCGGTCGCGGCGATTTCAGTCGCGCGTTTCCGGGGATCCACACCGCGCCTCTGCGGGTCGTCGATGGCAAGCTCGACCTGCGAGTCCTCTGGGACACCTCTTCGGTGGAGGTCTTCGCCCAGGGCGGCGAGAGCGTCGTGACCGACCTTGTCTTGCCCGATTCGACACACCTGGAGTCGGCGATGGTGGCCACAGGGGAGGCCCGTGGCATTCGCATCGATTCCATTTCACTGAGGCCGTTGAAGCCGGCGTCGTTTGTCGCGAAGCAACCGAGACGCTGACTGCAAACTGCACCGCCTCGCCTCCTTTGGCTCCCTTTGTTTCGACGTCATCAAGCACTGGATCATCCTCGCTACGACCGAGTTTCCTGAGAATTTTCCCCCATCCATGCCCCAATCGATTCGATGAACAGACGCATCTTCTTCTGGTCCCTGACCTCGGCGTTGGCCGGATTCCTCTTCGGCTTCGACACCGTGGTGATCTCCGGTGCGGAGAAGACCATCCAAGCCCTATGGCAACTGAGTTCCGTGATGCACGGCATCGCCATGGCCTCCGCGCTCTACGGCACGGTCCTTGGTTCGTTGATTGGGGGATGGCCGACGGACCGATTTGGACGGAGGTCGACCCTGCTGGGGATCGGAGTCCTCTACTTCGTCTCCGCTGTGTGGTCGGGCCTGGCGACGGACGTCTATTCCTTCATCTTCGCCCGGTTCATCGGCGGCGTCGGTGTCGGCATCTCGACCGTGACCGCACCGCTCTACATTTCGGAGATCGCACCTCCGGATCGCCGGGGACGACTGACCGGTCTGTTCCAGTTCAACATCGTCTTCGGCATCCTGATGGCGTTCCTCTCGAATGCGCTTCTGGTGAACCTGGGTGAGAATGCCTGGCGTTGGATGCTCGGAGTGGAGGCCTTCCCGGCGCTGCTCTACACGATCCTTTGTCTGGGAATCCCGGAAAGCCCGCGTTGGCTTCTTGGCCGGAAAGGCGACCGGACGCAGGGCATCGAGGTTCTGCGTCTGATCGAACGCGATGCCTCCCAGACCGCCATCGAGGCGCACGCCGACCAGATCATGGCGGCCTCCGACGAGGTCGGTCTCCGCGGTGGATTCTGGTGCTGGAATCTCCGGGTGCCCATCCTGCTGGCCTTCCTCATCGCCTGTTTCAACCAACTCTCCGGCATCAATGCGATCCTCTACTTCGCGCCGCGGATCTTCGAACTGACCGGCCTCGGGGCGAAGGCGGCGTTGCTGCAATCCGTGGGCATCGGGATCACCAACCTCATCTTCACGTTCGTCGGACTGGAACTGATCGATCGCCTGGGTCGGCGAACCTTGTTGTACATCGGATCGTTCGGCTACATCGCCTCGCTTGGCTTGGTCTCGTGGGCGTTCTTCACGCGGCATTACGCCATCGTTCCTGCGTGCATCTTCGCCTTCATCGCGGCCCACGCGATCGGACAGGGGGCGGTCATCTGGGTGTTCATCTCCGAGATCTTCCCCAACCGGCAGCGTGCCGAAGGCCAGGCGCTCGGGAGCTCCACTCATTGGGTGTTCGCGGCGTTGCTCACCACCTTTTTTCCTCAGATGGTCGAATCGTTGGCCCCCGGACAGGTGTTCCTCTTCTTCTGCATCATGATGATGGTCCAACTCGTCTGGGTGAAGCTGATGGTGCCCGAAACCAAGGGTGTGCCGCTCGAGGAGATCCAGCACCGGCTCGGGATCAGCGAGCGATGAAGATGAACCATCGAGCGAGCTGATATCACGATGAACCTGCCTCCGAAGGTCGTCAGCATCGGCGAGGTGCTCTGGGATGTCCTGCCGTCAGGGCCGCAACTGGGCGGAGCCCCCGCGAACCTCGCCTGCCATGTCCGAGCACTGGGGGCGGCCGCCGACCTCATCTCGCGGGTGGGACACGATCGGTTGGGCGATGAGGCGCTGGGGCTGCTTGCGGCACGCGCGATCGATCTGGCCGGCGTCGTCCGCGACCCGCATCGGCCAACTGGGACCGTGGCCGTGGAATTGACCGCCGATGGGCAACCCCGCTTCGAGATCATCGAGGCCGTGGCCTGGGACTCGATCACCGCCACCGACCATTCCCTTGACCGCGTGCGCCGAGCCGACGCCGTCTGTTTCGGTTCCCTGGCGCAGCGTTCCCCCGAAGCCAGGCATGCCATCCAGCGACTCGTGGCGGCGTGTCGGCCGTCATCGCTGCGGGTCTTCGACATCAACCTTCGCGAGCCATTCTACGACGACGATGTCATCGAGAGTTCGCTGCATCTGGCCAATGTCCTGAAGCTCAACGAAGCCGAGCTTCCGGTGGTTGCCCGACAGTTCGGTCTGCGAGGCTCGGTGCAAGAGCAGATCGAAGCGCTGGCACAGCGTTTCGCCCTCGATGTGGTGGCCCTGACCCAGGGGGCGTCAGGAAGCCGGGTCCTTCGTGGAGGTCGATGGACATTCGAGGCGGGGCGAACCGTGTCGGTCGTCGATGCGGTGGGAGCTGGCGATGCCTACACCGCGGGATTGGTGCTCGGGTTGCTGTTGCAGTGGCCCACCGAGGAGTTGTTGAAGAGGGCCACGGACGTCGCCGCATTCGTCTGCACCTGTGCGGGGGCGACGCCACGGCTGCCGGAACAGCTTGTCGCACCGTTCGCGGATGCCCTGGGCGCATCTGCGGGGCGAACGTGAGCGGCGACTCAAGCTCTTGGTGCGACGGCAAGATCAGCGTCGCAAAGGCCATCCTGTTCAGTGGGCGGGGTTGATTGCGGGGCGGTTTCGGGGATGATCAGGGCATGATCTCCCGACGCGAATGGTTGGTGGGCGGCGCTGCCGTTGTGGCGGCCGCGGGCTGCAAGACTCCGCAATCCTCCCGGATCCGGGTGCGTGTCTGGGACGAGCGCCAACCCGCCCAGAAAAAGGCCTATCCGAACTGGCTGGGAAACCAGGTCGCCGACCACCTGCGCACCGTGCCCGGCCTGTCGGTGGAGTCCGTCTGCATCGACGATCCGGAGCAGGGGCTCCGAGGGCTGGATTCGGTGGACGTGCTGGTCTGGTGGGGTCATGTCCGCCATGCCGAGATCGAGCCGGCGACCGCCGCGCGGATCGTCGAGCGGATCCGCTCCGGAAAGCTGTCGCTGCTGGCCCTGCATTCGGCCCATTGGTCCCGCCCCTTCGTCGAGTCCATGAACGCCGTGGCCCGCGACCGGGCCTTGGCGGCGCTGCCCGAGGCCGAACGCGCCCGCGCGGTGGTGGTCGAGAGCGATCTGCTGCCGCGGCCATGGATGGCCCCGAGCGCCAAGGAGCGCTTGTCGCCCGATGTGCAATACCGCCGCCCACTCCAGGGACCCGTGGAG
>Ga0068877_10001269_pt1 | contig 20959 bp, 22 predicted proteins | sample NOAtaG_FD_66437 | JGI IMG/M metagenome (GOLD analysis project Ga0068877, IMG submission 66437) | Freshwater lake microbial communities from Lake Erie, under a cyanobacterial bloom - NOAA_Erie_Diel6S_1000h metaG | ecosystem: Environmental > Aquatic > Freshwater > Lake | place: USA: Ohio, Lake... | reverse complement strand
GCGCCCGCGCGGCCAAGCCCAGGTGCGTGAGGATCCTCACGATCACCACCGGCTCTTCGATCGCGGCGAGGATCTTCAACTGCCCACCGCACGCGCAGCGCTCCACGTCGATGTGGAACAGCGATGACCCGCAGGGTCATCCTCGGCTTTGCCGAGCCGGGCGCGAGCCCGGGCTGACTTCTTGGGGGAGCGCTCACGTGCGCGCAGCGCAGGTGAGCGATCACCAGAAGGGGGTTCGGGGGCGATGACCCGCAGGGTCATCCTCGGCTTTGCCGAGCCGGGCGCGAGCCCGGGCCCACAGCCGACCAGGGCCATCCGGCACCTGCCAGCAAGACGGCCCGCCGAGGCGGGCCGTTTCGTGGGCGCGGACGCTGGTCAGGGGTTGCGGTAATCGTCGTGGCAGGCCTTGCAGGACTGGCCGACAGCACCGAAAGCCGGGCGCAGGTTGTCCAGGCTGTTGGTGCGTGCGGCAGCGAGCAGCTTGGCCACCTCGCCTTCCATCCTCCTGGCGGCGTCGTCGAACTTGGCCCGCTCGCTCCAGATCTTCGGCGAGGCGCCGCCCTTGGCCGAGCCGGCCGTGCCCTCGACGAAGCCCGCCCAGTGGACGCGGGACAGCGCGGAGACGACCTCGGCGTTGGCCACGGCGGCCGCGGCGTCGTAGGGCGTGCGGTTGTTGACCATCGCGCCGATGCGACCGAAGTGATTGGCCATCACGAACATCGAGCTCTGGCGGTACTTGATCGCGTCCTCGGGCTTCTGGAACTGGGCCGATGCAGGCAATGACAGCGCCAGGGCGGCCATCGTGGCGGCGGCGGCGATCAGACGATTCATGCTGGACGCTCCGAGAGGTGTGAGGAGAGGTGACCGTTCTGCTCTGCAGCCGGCCTGCCGAGTGTACGCAGTCTCGGGCGGTTGCACCCACTCACCGTTGCGGTTGCGGCCGCGGCCTTGGCAGGCGGCCTGCCGCACGCTCGGAAGCGCGGTATGGTTACGCCTCATCAGACCCTGTCCGGGGCGTCTCGCCCCGGCCCGCGCCCCATGGCCCATCCTCCCGTCCAGCAGCCTGCCGCGGTGCAACCGGTGCGGGTCTGGGACCTCCCCACCCGGCTCTTCCACTGGACCCTGGCGCTGGCGGTCGTCGGATCGGTGGTCACCGCCAAGATCGGCGGCAACGCGATGGTCTGGCACTTCCGCCTCGGCTACGTCGTCTTCGCGCTGCTCGCGTTCCGTCTGCTGTGGGGCCTGTTCGGCGGGCGCTGGTCGCGCTTCGCGAGCTTCCTCTACACCCCGGGAGCCGTCGTCCGCTACCTGCGGGGGCAGGCGCGCCCGGGCGAGCACCTGGAGGTCGGCCACAGCCCGCTCGGCAGCCTCTCGGTCTTCGCGCTGCTGGCGCTGCTGGCGGTGCAGGTGGGCACCGGGCTCGTCAGCGACGACGAGATCGCCAACGTCGGGCCGCTCAACCGCCATGTCGCCACCGACATCGGCCTTGCTGCCACCGGCTGGCACAAGGAGTGGGGCTCGAACATCCTGATCGGGCTGGTCGTGCTGCACGTGGCGGCGATCCTGTTCTACTTCGTGGGCCGCAAGGTGAACCTGATCCGCCCGATGCTCAGCGGCGACAAGCTGCTGCCCCCGGGCACGCCCGTTTCGGCCGACGGCGCCGGGCGACGTGCATTCGCGGCATTGCTGCTGGCGCTTTGCGCCGCGGGCGTGGCCTGGGTGGTGCTGCGCTGACCCGGGTGCCGGGACGGGCCATGGAGCAGCAGGTCTGCATGCAGGTCGTGCCCGCAGGCGATCCTGCCCTCGACGCCGTGCGCGCCCTGTTCCGCGAGTACGCCGCTTCGCTGGGCGTCGACCTGTGCTTCCAGAACTTCGAGCAGGAGCTGTCGGCCCTGCCGGGCGAGTACGCCGCGCCCCCGGGTGTGCTGCTGTTGGCCACCGTCGGCGGCGAGCCCGCCGGCTGCGGCGCGCTGCGCGCGCTGCGCGAGGCCGACTACCCCAACGCCTGCGAGATGAAGCGCCTCTTCGTCCGCCCGGCGTTCCGCGGCCTCGGCCTGGGGCGGCGCCTGGCGCAGGCGCTGATGGACCATGCCGTGCGCGCCGGCTACGACACGATGCTGCTGGACACCCTCGACGACATGGAGGCGGCGCGCGGGATGTACGCGTCGCTCGGCTTCGAGGAGATCCCGCCGTACTACTTCAACCCGATCCCGGGCGCGCACTACCTGAAGGTCGACCTCGACGCGCCGGCCACGCGCCGTTGAGCGCGCGCCGGCGGCGGGCGCCTGCCGATGCGGCATGATCGGCCGCATGTCGTCCCCGAACCCCACCCCCGGCCCGGCCCTGGAACTGCGCAGCGGCGAGCTGCACCTGGCGCTGCGCCCCGACCTCGGCGGCTGCATCGCCGGCCTGTGGCGCGGCGAACTCCCCGTGCTGCGCAGCACCGAGCCCGATGCGCTGGCCAGCGCGCGCCTGTCGGCGTGCTACCCGCTCGCGCCCTACTCCAACCGGCTCGGCTACCGGCGCTTCCGCTGGCAGGGGCGCGAGTACACGACGCAGCCCAATTTCGACGACAGCCCGCACTCGGTGCACGGGGTGGCGTGGCAGCGGCCGTGGCAGGAGCTCGCGGCCGGCGCCGACCAGGCCGAGCTCGTCTGCCGCCACGAGGCCGACGCGCACTGGCCGTTCGCGTTCACGCTGCACCAGCGCGTCGTGCTGCAGCCGGCAGCGCTGGAGCTGCACCTGGCGTTCACGAACGACGCCCCGGCCGCGCAGCCGGCCGGCCTCGGCTGGCACCCCTACTTCCCGAAGCGCTCGCGCAGCCGGCTGCACGCCGAGCTCACCGACCGCTGGGATCCCGACGCGAGTGGCCTGCCGGTGCGCAAGGCCGCGCAGCCGGCGGGCATCGACGGCGACGTCGCCCACCTCGACTTCGACCACTGCTTCGAGGGCTGGCGCGGCGCCGCGCGCATCCGCGACGAGAAGCTCTCGCTGCGGCTGACCTCCTCGCTGTCCTACCTCGTCGTGTTCACGCCGCAGACGCGGCCCTACTACTGCGTCGAGCCGGTCAGCCACCTCAGCAACGCGATCCACATGGCCGACCCGCTGGCCCACGGCCTGCGCAGCGTGCCGCCCGGCGCGACGGTCGACGCCTGGATGCGGCTCGAGGTGGCGCCGGCATGAACGCCGGCGCACCGCCGGACGGCTGGCAGCCGCTGCCGGTGCCGCCGGCGGGCCTCGGCGAGTCGCCGTTCTGGCATCCGGACGAGGCGGCGCTGTACTGGGTGGACATCCCGGGACGCGCGCTGCACCGCTGGCACCCGGCGACGGCGTCGCACCGGCAGTGGCCGCTGCCGGCCGACCCGGGCTGCATCGCGCCGCTGCCGGCCGGCGGGCTGCTGGTCGCGCTTCGCGACGGCCTGTGGACCTTCGACACCGCGGCCGGCCGCCCGCTCGAGCGGCTGGCCGCGGCGCCGTACGACCCCGCGCTGCAGCGCTTCAACGACGGCCGCGCCGACCCGCAGGGGCGCATGTGGGTGGCCACGATCCACGAACCGCGCGACGCGCCCCGTGCCGCGCTGTACCGCCTGGCCGGCGGTCGGCTCGACCGCATCGCGGGCGAGGCGACGGTGGGCAACGGCCTGGCCTTCAGCCCCGAGGGCACGACGCTGTACTGGGCCGACACCACCGCGCACCGGGTGGACGCGTTCGACTTCGAGCCCGTGGGCGGCACGCCGAGCCGGCGCCGCGTGTTCGCGCAGTTCGAACCGCGCGCGGCCGGCGCGCCGCCGCAGGCCTACGGCGGCCGGCCCGACGGCGCCGCGGTGGACGCCGAGGGCGCCTACTGGGTGGCGATGTACGAGGGCGCCCGGCTGCTGCGGTTGGCGCCGGACGGCGGCGTGCTCGCCGAGCTGCCGCTGCCGGTGCGCTGCCCGACGATGCCCTGCTTCGGCGGGCCCGACCTCAGGACGCTGTTCGTCACCACGGCGCGCGACCGGCGGCCCCCCGACGAGCTGGCGCGCACGCCGTGGGCCGGCCGGGTGCTGTGGCGGCAGGTCGACGTGCCCGGGCTGCCGGTGAACTTCGCGCGGGTCTAGCGAGCGGGCCCGCATGGCGAGCGCCGATCCGCAGGCTGCCGACCGCGCCGTGCTGCTGGCGCGCCTGGCCGAGCCGCGCGCCTGGGACCTGGCCGTCATCGGCGGGGGGGCCACGGGTCTGGGCATCGCGCTGGACGCCGCGGCGCGCGGGTTCGCGGTCGTGCTCGTCGAGTCGCACGACTTCGCCGAAGGCACCAGCTCGCGTGCCACCAAGCTCGCCCACGGCGGCGTGCGCTACCTCGGCCAGGGCAACATCGGCCTGGTGCGCGAGGCCCTCGCCGAGCGCGCGGCGATGCTGGCCAACGCGCCGCACCTGGCGCAGCCGCTGCCCTTCGTGATGCCGGCCTACCAGTGGTGGGAGCGCGGCTTCTACGGCGTCGGCCTGAAGGCCTACGATGCCCTGGCCGGCCGTCAGGCGCTGGGCGGCACCGAGTGGCTGTCGGCGCGGCGCACGCTCGAGCTGCTGCCCGGCGCGCGCGCGCAGGGCCTGCACGGCGGCGTGCGCTACTGGGACGGCCAGTTCGACGACGCGCGCTTCGCGCTGGCGCTGGCGCGCACGGCGGCGGCGCGCGGCGCACTGTGCGTCAACCACGTGGCCGCGGTGGGCCTGGTGCGCGAGGCCGGCCGCGTGCGCGGCCTGGTCTGGCGCGACCAGGACCCGTCGCTCGGCGGCCGCACCGAGGGCACGCTGCGCGCGCACTGCGTCGTCAACGCGACCGGCGTGTGGGTCGACCAGGTGCGCGACATGGACCACGACGAAGGCGCGCCGGCACGTCCCCCGCTGGTGGCGCCGAGCCAGGGCGTGCACCTGATCGTCGAGCGCGACTTCCTGCCCGGCAGCCACGCGCTGCTGGTGCCCCGGACCGCAGACGGCCGCGTGCTGTTCGCGGTACCGTGGCTGGGCAAGGTGATCCTGGGCACCACCGACACGCCACGGCCCGACGTCGTGCGCGAGCCGGTGCCCTACGCGGCCGACGTCGAGTTCATCCTCTCGGAGGCCGGGCGCTACCTGGCGCGGGCGCCGCGCCGCGAGGACGTGCGCTCGATCTGGGTCGGCCTGCGCCCGCTGGTGCGCCCCCAGGGCGACGACGGGGAGCCGACCCGGGAGCTGTCGCGCGAGCACACGGTGCTCGTCGGTCGCTCGGGCCTGGTCACGGTGACCGGCGGCAAGTGGACGACCTACCGCGCGATGGCCGAGGACGTGCTCGCGCGCGCGATGGCGCGCGGCCTGCTGCCGCCGCGCCGCGGCGGCGTGACCGCGCGGCTGCCGCTGGTCGGCGCCGCGGCCGGCCGTCCGCTGGCCGAGCCGCCCGGCGAGCACCTGTACGGCAGCGAGGCCGACGCGCTGCGGGCGCTGCCCGGGGCCTCGAGCTGGCTGTGGCGCGACGGCAGCGGCGCGCGGGCCGGCGGGTTGAGCGAGGCGATGGTGCGCTTCGCGGCGCGCCACGAGATGGCGCGCTCGGTGGGCGACGTGCTGGCGCGGCGATCGCGGCTGCTGTTCCTCGACGCCGCCGAGGCCGCGCGCGCGGCGCCGGCGGTGGCACGCATCCTGGAGCAGGAGCTGGGCCGCGAGGTCGACGTCGCGCCGTTCGAGGCGCTGGCGCTGCAGTACCGCACGCTGCCCTGACGGGGCGCGCGGCTGCGGGAGGGCCAGGGGCCGCGCCGCCCTACATCGGCGCGTACTTCACCGAGCAGCCGTAGGGCCGGGTCTGGGCCACCGTCACCGGCTTGCCGGCGAGCGTCTCGGCGAGCGCCGCCTTGACGTGGTTGGTGGCGCCGGCGATGTCGGCGGGGTTCGCGGTGGGCTTGCTGTCGATCGCGCCGGCGTAGACGAGCGTGCCGGACGGATCGATCACGTACATGTGCGGCGTCGTGCGCGCGCCATAAGCCCGGCCGACCGTGCCGTCGGCGTCCATCAGCGTGTGCGTGGCCCCCGCGCCGTGCTGCTTCATCCACGCCGCCAGCGCGGCCGGCGCCATGTGGTCGCCGTGCCCCGCGGCGGTGGAGTTGATCGCGAGCCAGATCACGCCGCGGGCCGTGGCCTCCTTCTGCGTGCCCGGCAGGTTGCCGCTGCCGTAGTGCTTGACGACGAACGGGCAGCCCGGGTTCACCCACTCGAGCACGACGTGCCGGCCCTTGAAGTCGGCCAGCGCGACGGTCTTGCCGCCGGTGTCGACCGCGCGGAAGGCGGGCGCGGGCTGACCCACGGTGGCGGGTGCGGCCTGCGCCGTGGTGGCGGCCGCGGCCAGGGCCAGCAGCGCGGCGGCGAGGGTGTTTCGGGGCATCGTCGTTCCTCGGCAGGGTTCAGCCCGGCAGCGCAGCGAGCGCGCGCTGCATGCCGGGCACGGTCAGGATCTCGCCCAGCAGCACAGGCGCGGCGCCGCCGGGGGCGTGCAGCACGTAGACGGGGACGCCGCTGCGTCCCATCCGCGCGAGCTCGGCGCTGATCGCGTCGTCGCGCCGGGTCCAGTCGGCGCGCAGCAGCAGCACGCGCCTGGCGTCGAAGGCGCGCAGCACCTCGGGGTCGTCGAGCACGGTGCGCTTGTTGAACTGGCAGGTCACGCACCAGGCCGCCGTGAAGTCCACGAACACCGGGCGCCCTTCGGCCAGCGCGGCACGCACCTGCTCGGCGGTCCAAGGCTGCCAGCGCTCGTCGGCTGCCACGGCGCGGGCCGTCGCCTCGTGCCGCAGCGCGGGCACCGCCCAGGCCAGCGCGACGGCGAGCAGCGCGACGGCGGCCACGCCGAAGCCGCGGCGGGCGCGCGGGCCGAGGGCCGGTGCGCCCAGGGCCCAGGCAGTCAACGCCACGGCCACCAGCAGCCCGAGCAGCGCCGCGGCGCCGTCGATGCCGGCCTGCTGGCCGAGCACCCACACCAGCCACACGACGGTGGCGAACATCGGGAAGGCCATCAGCGTGCGGAAGTGCGCCATCCACGGCCCGGGCCGCGGCAGCCGCGCGGACAGACCCGGCCATGCACAGGCGGCCAGGTAGGGCAGCGCCATGCCCAGGCCGAGCGTGGCGAACACCGCCAGCGCCTGCCAAGCCGGCAGCGTGACCGCGAAGCCGAGCGACGCGCCCATGAAGGGCGCCGTGCACGGCGAGGCCACCGCCACCGCGACGACGCCGGTGAGCAGCGAGTCGGCCAGCGGGTGCCGGGCGCGCGCACCGAGCCAGGCCGAGGGCAGCAGGGTGCCGATCTCGAAAGCGCCGGCGAGGTTCAGGCCGATCAGCGCGAACAGCACCGCCAGCGCGGCCACGAAGGCCGGCGACTGCAGCTGGAAGCCCCAGCCGATCTGCTCGCCCCCGGCGCGCAGCGCAAGCATCAGCGCGGCCAGCGCGACGAACGACAGCACCACGCCCGCGGTGTAGGCCAGCCCGCCGGCCAGCAGCGTGCGCCGCGCGCCGGCGTGCTGCGCGAAGCCGTACAGCTTCAGCGACAGCACCGGGAACACGCAGGGCATCAGGTTCAGCAGCAGCCCGCCGGCCAGCGCCAGCGCGAGGGCCAGCCCGAGGCCGAGCGGCGCCACGGCCGCGGCCGGCGCCGGCGCTGGCGCCGTTGCCGCGGCGGCCGCGCCGGGCGCGGGCAGCGGCGGCCATGGCGTGGTCACTGCGGCCGTGACGGCCAGGCCGCCGTCACGGCCGGCCGTGGTCAGCACCAGCGGCATCGCGGCGGGGCCGGCGCTGCGCGCGGGGTCGAGCGGCACGCGCGCTTGCCAGGAGGCGCCGTCCCAGCGCGTCTCGGGCCGGGCCGCATTGGCCAGCACGCCGGCGGTCTCGGCGAACAGGTCGAGCGCGCGGCCCTGCCAGTCGGCGGGCAGCCCGGCCACCCGCACGACGAGGGCGCCGTCCCTCACCTCGGCGCTCGCCTGCGCGCCGGGCACCGGCTGGGGCAGCGCCGCGCGCGCGGCGGCGAACAGCGCTGCATGGCCCGCGGACGCGGCCTGTGCCGGCACGCTGAGCGCGAAGTCGCCGCCTTCCGGGATGCAGACGTCCTTGCACACCAGCCAGTCGGCGCGCAATCGGACATCGAGCGCCGGGCCGGCAAAGCCCGCCGGCACCTGCACCGTCACGGGCAGCAGCACCGTGCCCTCGTAGCCGTAGTTCATCAGCGGCCCCAGCGGAAGCCGCTTCGGCGCCGGCCAGTCGATGTCGCCGGGCGCCAACCCGGCCGCCAGGGTCCACTCGAAGCGCGTGGGCAGGCCCGAGTCGCCGGGGTTCTTCCAGTAGGTGTGCCAGTGCGGCTGGTGCTCGATCTTCAGGCCGAGCTGCAGCGGCTTGCCCGGTGCAACCCCCTCCGGTGCGTGGGCCACCAGCTCGGCCCGCACCTGGGGCGTGGTGACCACGGCACCTGCGGCAGCGGCTGGCTGCGCGAGGAACAGGCCCGCCGATGCGACGGCAGCCGCGAGGGCGGCCGCGCCGGGGGTGCGCCAGCGTGCGATCGACAGGACAGGGCAGGGCATCGGATGCTTCGACGGCTGGGACGGGGCGCGGTTCCGCCCAGGGGAAGTTCGTGGCGGCACGCCTCCCGCGGGTTCAGAGGCCATCAGGGCGCCGAGCTGCCGCGGGTGGCCTGGCGCCGGCTGCGGGCGACCACCCTCCAATGAAACCACAAGCGCGAGCCGACCCGCACCAGCAGGTAGCCGGCCCCGGCGCCGCCGACGGCGAACAGCGCCATGCCGACCAGCGTCGGCCAGCCGAAGGCGCGGATCATCGCCAGCGCGCCGTCGGCCTCGAGATTGGGCGGCGGCCCGCCGGGAACGATCAGCGAGCCGACCTGGTAGGCCAGCAGCAGCCAGAAGCCGACCGTGAACGGGTTGGTCAGGAAGGTGATCGCCGCCGCGACCGGGATGTTCGCGCGCCACCAGACGCAGTGCGCCGCGGCCACCACGATCTGCGCAAACGGGATCGCGAACGCCCAGAAGATGCCAATGGCCACGCCCCGTGCGAGCGGCTCGGGCCGGCTCGCCCACAGTGCCGGATCGGCCAGGCGGTGCGCCACCGGGCGCAGCCAGCGCACCCGCTGCAGCTCGTTCGCGGTGGGAAGCCTGCCGCGCAGGTGCAGCAGCCAGTGCTTCAGTGCCATGCGGGCACGGCGCGCGGGCGCTCACGCTGGAGGAGGAAAGAAAGTCCCACATTGCGCATCATCGTGGCGATCCGTCAACCCCGGTCCGCAGCGGGCCTTCGGCGCGCGGGGACGTGGGTCGGGTGGCGGGGGGCATTCCATAGCAGCGCGGGTTTCCTCGTATACTCCCGAGGCTTTGCCCGTCCCGTCCGGAACCTGAACCCAACGTCGCGATGGCGATCGAGCCGAAAGCCAAGGCCGATCGCGCCGACAGCTGGGAAGACAGCCGAACTGGGGCGGCCGAACCGGCCTTCAAGACGCTGACCCGGGAGGAAGCGCAGGCCCTGCGGACCCGCGAGCCGGCGTTGTCGCCCTGGCACGTGATCGTCGTGCAGGCGGGGATGGGGACGGTGGTGGCGCTGCTCGCAGCGCTCGTCACGCAGGCTGGATCGGTCGGGTGGTCGGCGCTGTACGGCGCCGCCTGCGTGGTGGTGCCGGGCGCCCTGATGGCGCGCGGCATGACCAGCCGGCTGAGCCGCATGTCGCCCGGCAGCAGTGCCGTCAGCTTCATGTCGTGGGAGATGGTCAAGATCGCGGTCGCGGTGGCGATGCTGGTGCTCGCCCCGCGGTTCGTGCGGGATCTCAGCTGGCCGGCGCTGCTGGTCGCGATGGTCGCGTGCATGAAGGTGTACTGGCTGGCGCTGCTGTGGCGCCCGGCGGCGAAGAATCGGATCGAAGGGCCCTAGACAGATGGCATCGTCAAGCCAGGAACTCACCGCAGGCGAGTACATCCGCCACCACCTGGGGCACCTGCAGACCGGCAAGCAGTCGGCGGTGGTCGACTTCGGGGTGCTCAACCTCGATTCGGCGTTCTGGGCGCTGACGCTGGGCATCCTCGGCTGCTGGCTGCTGTGGCTGGGTGCCCGCAAGGCCACCTCGGGCGTCCCGGGCCGCTTCCAGGCCGCGGTGGAGATCCTCGTCGAGATGGTCGACAGTCAGGCCAAGGGCATCGTCCACAGCGCCGAGAGCCGCAGGCTCGTCGCGCCGCTGGCGCTGACCGTGTTCGTCTGGATCTTCCTGATGAACGCGATGGACCTGCTGCCGGTCGACCTGTTCCCGTACATCTGGGACCACATGGGCCTGCACGCCGTGTTCGGCGCCAAGGACTACATGCGCGTCGTGCCGACCGCCGACCTGTCGGTGACGATGGGCCTGTCGGTGAGCGTGCTGCTGATCTGCCTGTACTACAACGTCAAGATCAAGGGCGCCGGCGGCTGGTTCCACGAGCTGCTCAGCGCGCCGTTCGGCGCCAAGTGGTATCTCGCGCCGTTCAACTTCCTGATGCAGATCATCGAGTTCGTGGCCAAGACCGTCAGCCACGGCATGCGGCTGTTCGGCAACATGTACGCCGGCGAGCTGATCTTCTTCCTGATCGCGCTGATGGGCGGTGCCTTCGCCTTCAACGCCACCGGCATCTTCCTGGCCATCGGCCACGTGGTCGCCGGGATGGCCTGGGCCATCTTCCACATCCTGATCATCACGCTGCAGGCCTTCGTGTTCATGATGCTCACGCTGGTCTACGTCGGGCAGGCGCACGACGCGCACTGACCGCCCCCGCCCGCAACGGGTCTTTCCCTTCGTCCCCGAGAACCTTCCCTACCAGGAGCAAGAAATGGAAGTCATCAGCTTTGTCGCTCTGGCCGCCGGCCTGATCATCGGCCTGGGCGCCGTCGGTGCCTGCATCGGCATCGGCATCATGGGCAGCAAGTACCTCGAGTCGGCCGCGCGCCAGCCCGAGCTGATGGGCGAGCTGCAGACCAAGATGTTCCTGCTGGCCGGCCTGATCGACGCGGCCTTCATCATCGGCACCGGCATCGCGCTGTGGTTCGCCACCGCGAACCCCTTCCTCGGCCAGATCGCCAACCTGCCGAAGTGACGCCGCCTCCCGCGCGCCGCCCGCGGCGCGCCGGGGCCACTCGCGCAGCCGCCCGGGCCCGGCCCGGGCCCGGCTGAGTAACGCAGCGAATTCCGAGGAAGCCGAAGTGAGCATCAACGCGACACTGTTCTTCCAGATGGTCGTGTTCCTGGGCCTGGTCTGGTTCACGATGAAGTTCGTCTGGCCGCCGATCGTGCGCGCGCTGGACGAGCGCGCGAGCAAGATCGCCGAGGGCCTGTCGGCCGCCGACAAGGCCAAGGCCGACCTGGCCGCCGCGAACACGCGCGTCGAGCAGCAGCTCGCCGCCGCCCGCGACGACGCGGCCCGGCGTCTGGCCGACGCCGAGCGGCTGGCGCAGCAGATGGTCGAGGAGGCCAAGGCCCGCGCGTCCGAGGAGGGCGCCAAGATCGTCGCCGCGGCGCGGGCCGAGGCCGAGCAGGAGGCGGTGAAGGCGCGCGAGACGCTGCGCGAGCAGGTCGCCGGCCTCGCCGTCAAGGGCGCCGAGCAGATCCTGAAGCGCGAGGTCAACTCCGGCGTGCACGCCGAGCTGCTCTCCCGCCTGAAGGCGGAGCTCTGAGATGGCCGAACTCGCCACCATCGCGCGCCCGTACGCCGACGCCCTGTTCAAGGCCGCGGGCGGCAACGCCGCCGAGGGCGCGAGGCTGAAGGAGCAGATGGCCGCTCTGGCGGCGCTGGCCGGCGACGCCGGGCTGCGCGACTTCGCGGACAACCCCAAGGTGTCGGCGCTGCAGGTCTTCGACCTCGTCGCCGGCATCGCGCTTCAGAAGGGTCTTGCCCTCGACGTCAAGGCGGCCAACCTGCTGCAGGCCGTGCTCGACAACGGGCGCCTGTCGGCCCTGCCGGAGATCGCCGCGCAGTTCGGCGCGCTGGTCAACGCGCAGGGCGGCGTCAGCGACGCGCTGGTCGAGAGCGCCTTCCCGCTCGACGCGGCGCAGCTGTCCGACACCATGGCGGCGCTCGAGAAGCGCTTCGGCCGCAGGCTCAACCCGAAGGTGGTCGTGGAGCCGGCGCTGATCGGCGGCATCCGCGTCACGGTGGGCGACGAGGTGCTCGACACCTCCGTCAAGGCCCGCCTCGAACAGATGAAGGCCGCGCTGACCGCGTGACCGCACGGAGAAACGAATGAACCTGAACCCCGCAGAGATTTCCGAGCTGATCAAGAGCCGCATCGAGGGGCTCGCGGTCTCGGCCGACATCAAGAACCAGGGCACGGTCGTCTCGGTCACCGACGGCATCGTGCGCGTCCACGGCCTGTCCGACGCGATGGCCGGCGAGATGCTGGAGTTCCCGCCCACGCCCGGCGGCCAGCCCACCTTCGGCCTGGCGCTGAACCTGGAGCGCGACTCGGTCGGCGCGGTGATCCTGGGCGAGTACGAGCACATCTCCGAGGGCGACACCGTCAAGTGCACGGGCAACATCCTCTCGGTGCCGGTCGGCCCCGAGCTGATCGGCCGCGTCGTCAACGCGCTCGGTCAGCCGATCGACGGCAAGGGCCCGATCAACGCGAAGATGACCGACGTCATCGAGAAGGTCGCGCCGGGCGTGATCGCGCGCCAGTCGGTCAGCCAGCCGGTGCAGACGGGCCTGAAGTCGATCGACTCGATGGTGCCCGTCGGGCGCGGCCAGCGCGAGCTGATCATCGGCGACCGCCAGACGGGCAAGACTGCCGTCGCGGTCGACACGATCATCAACCAGAAGGGTCAGAACATGACCTGCGTCTACGTCGCGATCGGGCAGAAGGCCAGCTCGATCAAGAACGTGGTGCGCGCGCTCGAGCAGGCCGGCGCGATGGAGTACACGATCGTCGTCGCCGCTTCGGCCTCGGAGTCGGCCGCGATGCAGTACGTGTCGGCCTACTCGGGATGCACGATGGGCGAGTACTTCCGCGACCGCGGCCAGGACGCCCTGATCATCTACGACGACCTGTCCAAGCAGGCCGTGGCCTACCGCCAGGTCTCGCTGCTGCTGCGCCGCCCGCCGGGCCGCGAGGCCTTCCCCGGCGACGTGTTCTACCTGCACAGCCGGCTGCTCGAGCGCGCCGCGCGCGTCAACGCCGACTACGTCGAGGCCTTCACCAAGGGCGAGGTCAAGGGCAAGACGGGCTCGCTGACGGCGCTGCCGATCATCGAGACGCAGGCCGGCGACGTGTCGGCCTTCGTGCCGACCAACGTGATCTCGATCACCGACGGCCAGATCTTCCTCGAGACCAACCTGTTCAACGCCGGCATCCGGCCCGCGATCAACGCCGGCATCTCGGTGTCGCGCGTGGGTGGCGCGGCGCAGACCAAGCTGATCAAGGGGCTGTCGGGCGGCATCCGGACCGACCTTGCGCAGTACCGCGAGCTGGCGGCGTTCGCGCAGTTCGCCTCCGACCTCGACGCAGCCACGCGCAAGCAGCTCGACCGCGGCGCGCGCGTGACCGAGCTGCTCAAGCAGCCGCAGTACAGCCCGCTGCCGATCAGCCTGATGGCCGCGTCGTTGTACGCCGTCAACAAGGGCTACCTCGACGACGTCGACGTGAAGAAGGTGCTCGCCTTCGAGCACGGCCTGCACCAGCACCTCAAGAGCAGCCACGCGGCCCTCCTCGCCAAGCTCGAGAACGACAAGGCGATGGACAAGGCGGCCGAGGAAGAGCTGACCGCGGCCATCGTCGCGTTCAAGAAGTCGTTTGCCTGACCATGTGCGCCCGCAGCAGGAGAACGTTCCGGACCCGGGTCTCCCGGTCCGGAGCACGGCCCCCTCGGGGGGTGGCGAGCCACGCGAGCCTGGGGGCCCACTGACATGGCCGTCGGTAAAGAGATCCGCGTCAAGATCGCCTCGGTGCAGAACACCAAGAAGATCACCAAGGCGATGGAGATGGTTGCGGCGAGCAAGATGCGCAAGGCGCAGGAGCGCATGCGCCACGCCCGTCCGTACGCCGACAAGATCCGCAACATCACGAGCAACCTGTCGCAGGCCAACCCCGAGTACAAGAGCCCGTACCTGCGCGCGCTGCCCGCCGGGCAGGCCCCGAGCCGGGTCGGTTTCATCGTCGTCACCACCGACAAGGGCCTGTGCGGCGGCCTGAACACCAACCTGCTGCGCGCGCTGACCAACAAGATGCGCGACGTGCAGGCTGCGGGCGGCAGCATCGTCACGGTGGCCATCGGCAACAAGGGCTTCGGCTTCCTGAACCGCATCGGCGCCAGCGTGCTCAGCCACGCGACGCAGCTCGGCGATGCGCCGCAGCTCGAGCGGCTGATCGGCCCGGTCAAGGTGATGCTCGACCTGTTCGTCGAGGGCAAGCTCGACGCGGTCTACCTCTGCTACACGAAGTTCCTCAACACGATGAAGCAGGAGCCGCAGGTCGAGGCGCTGCTGCCGCTGGGCGCCGACCGGCTGGCGCAGACCGAGGCCGAGAAGGCGCAGTACGGCTGGGACTACATCTACGAGCCCGACGCGCCGTCGGTCATCGACGAGCTGCTCAAGCGCTACATCGAGGCCCTGGTGTTCCAGGCGGTCGCCGAGAACATGGCCAGCGAGCAGAGCGCGCGCATGGTGGCGATGAAGGCCGCCACCGACAACGCGGGCAACCTGATCAACGAGCTGAAGCTCATCTACAACAAGACGCGGCAGGCGGCGATCACGAAGGAACTGAGCGAGATCGTCGGCGGCGCCGCCGCCGTCTGAGCCTGGCGCCCGGACCCGAACCGAGACTCAAAGGATTCACAGCATGCAAGCACAAGGCAAGATCGTCCAGTGCATCGGCGCGGTCGTCGACGTCGAGTTCCCGCGCGACCGGATGCCCCGGGTCTACGACGCGCTGAAGCTCGAGGGCTCGCCGCTGACGCTCGAGGTGCAGCAGCAGCTCGGCGACGGCGTCGTGCGCACCATCGCGCTCGGCAGCTCCGAGGGCCTGCGCCGCGGGCTGATGGTCACCAACACCGGCGCCCCGATCACGGTGCCGGTGGGCAAGGCGACGCTCGGCCGCATCATGGACGTGCTCGGCAACCCGATCGACGAGCGCGGCCCGGTCAGCCACGAGCTCACCGCCTCGATCCACCGCAAGGCGCCGAGCTACGACGAGCTGTCGCCCTCCACCGAGCTGCTCGAGACCGGCATCAAGGTGATCGACCTGATCTGCCCGTTCGCCAAGGGCGGCAAGGTGGGCCTGTTCGGCGGAGCCGGCGTCGGCAAGACCGTCAACATGATGGAGCTCATCAACAACATCGCCAAGGCGCACTCGGGCCTGTCGGTGTTTGCCGGCGTCGGCGAGCGCACCCGCGAGGGCAACGACTTCTATCACGAGATGATGGACTCCAAGGTCGTCGTCGACGAGGACCTGTCGCAGTCCAAGGTGTCGATGGTCTACGGCCAGATGAACGAGCCGCCGGGCAACCGCCTGCGCGTCGCGCTGACCGGCCTGACGATCGCCGAGAGCTTCCGCGACGAGGGCCGCGACGTGCTGTTCTTCGTCGACAACATCTACCGCTACACGCTGGCCGGAACCGAGGTCTCGGCGCTGCTGGGCCGCATGCCCTCGGCGGTGGGCTACCAGCCGACGCTGGCCGAGGAGATGGGCCGGCTGCAGGAGCGCATCACCTCGACGAAGGTCGGCTCGATCACCTCGATCCAGGCCGTCTACGTGCCCGCCGACGACCTGACCGACCCGTCGCCGGCCACCACCTTCGCCCACCTCGACGCCACCGTGGTGCTGTCGCGCGACATCGCCGCGCTCGGCATCTACCCTGCGGTCGACCCGCTGGACAGCACCAGTCGCCAGGTCGACCCCAACGTCGTCGGCGAGGAGCACTACGCCACCACGCGCTCGGTGCAGGCGGTGCTGCAGCGCTACAAGGAGCTGCGCGACATCATCGCGATCCTCGGCATGGACGAACTGTCGCCCGAGGACAAGCTCGCCGTGGCCCGCGCGCGCAAGATCCAGCGCTTCCTCAGTCAGCCCTTCCACGTCGCCGAGGTGTTCACCGGCAGCCCGGGCAAGTACGTGCCGCTGAAGGAGACGATCCGCGGCTTCAAGATGATCGTGGGCGGCGAGTGCGACCATCTCCCCGAGCAGGCGTTCTACATGGTCGGGACCATCGACGACGCCTTCGAGAAGGCGAAGAAGATTCAATAACCTGCATGCACGGGCGCCGCGCGCGACGCCCGTCGGCCGGGTTCCCGGACCTTCTTCAGACCGAGGTACATGCCAATGGCCACCATCCACGTCGACGTCGTCTCCGCCGAAGAGAGCATCTTCAGCGGCGAGGCGAAGTTCGTCGCGCTGCCCGGCGAGAACGGCGAGCTCGGCATCCTGCCGCGCCACACGCCGCTGATCACGCGCATCAAGCCGGGCGCGGTGCGCATCGAGCGCGCCGACACGGGCGAGGAGGAGTTCGTCTTCGTCGCCGGCGGCATCCTCGAGGTGCAGCCGAACTGCGTCACCGTGCTGGCCGACACCGCGATCCGCGGTCACGACCTCGACGAGGCCAAGGCCGCCGAGGCCAAGAAGCTGGCCGAGGAGGCGATGCGCAACGCCAAGAGCGACATCGACCTGGCCAAGGCGCAGAGCGAGTTCGCGGCGATGGCCGCACAGATCGCGGCGATCCAGAAGCTGCGCAAGAAGTAGCCTGCCTACCCTGGCCGGCGCGCCCCGAGGCGCGCGGACCGGGTCCGATCCTCCTTCGACGGGCGCCGTCGGCGCCCTTCTCGCTTGGCTGCGCCGTCGGCGCCCCGCTTCCCTGGCGGCGCCGCCAGCGCCCGATCGACGGCTCGGCCAGCCTGCGGTAGCGTCGGGGCAGCCGACGCCAGGAGGTCCGCCATGCCGCAAGTGATGAAAGCCGCCGTGGTGCGCGCCTACGGCGCGCCGCTCAGCATCGAGGAAGTGCCGGTGCCCGAGGTGCCGCCCGGCCAGGTGCTGGTGAAGATCGTGGCCAGTGGCGTCTGCCACACCGATATCCACGCCGCCCACGGCGACTGGCCGGTCAAGCCGCCCCTGCCGTTCATCCCGGGCCACGAGGGCGTGGGCTTCGTCGCCGCCCTCGGCCGCGGCGTCAGCCGGCTGAAGGAGGGCGACCGGGTGGGCGTGCCCTGGCTGCACACCGCCTGCGGGCACTGCGAGCATTGCCTCACCGGCTGGGAGACGCTGTGCGACTCGCAGCAGATGACGGGCTACACCGTCAACGGCGGCTACGCGGAGTACGCGCTGGCCGACCCCGGCTACGTGGGCCGCATCCCCGACGGGCTCGACTTCGCCCCGGCCGCGCCGGTGCTGTGCGCCGGCGTCACGGTGTACAAGGGCCTGAAGGTGCTCGACTGCAAGCCCGGCGACTGGGTCGCTGTCAGCGGCATCGGCGGGCTCGGCCACATGGCGGTGCAGTACGCCAAGGCGATGGGCTTCCACGTCATCGCCGTCGACATCGCCGAGCCCAAGCTGGAGCTGGCGCGCAGGCTCGGGGCCGACATGACGATCGACGCCGCCCGCCAGGACCCGGTGGCCGAGGTGCAGCGTGAGCTGCGCGGCGCGCATGGCGTGCTCGTCACGGCGGTGTCGCGCCCGGCGTTCGCCCAGGGCCTGGGCATGCTGCGCAAACGCGGCACGATGTCGCTCGTGGGCCTGCCGCCGGGCGACTTCGACCTGCCGATCTTCGACGTCGTGCTCAACGCCAAGACCGTGCGCGGCTCGATCGTCGGCACGCGCAAGGACCTCGAGGAGGCACTCGCCTTCGCCGCCGAGGGCAAGGTGGCCGCGCACTACAGCCTCGGCAGCCTCGACGAGGTGAACACGATCTTCGCGCGCATGCTCGACGGCTCGATCGACGGCCGCATCGTGATGCGGATCTGAGCGGGTGAGCGGCCCCGGGGCCGCGTGCTGCGCTACGCTGACGCCTTCGGCGCACCAGGGTGACGGACATGGCGAAGAAGGACAAGGCGGACAAGCCGGGCAAGGGCGGCTCCCACGACCGGGCGCAGTCCGCGGGGAAGTCCGGGACCGGGCCCGGACGACTCGGCAAGGCCGAGTACTACGAGAGGCTCGCGCCGCTCGAACTCGAGCTCAACGACGTCGCGCGCTGGCTGCAGCACACCGGCAAGCGCCTCGTCGTCGTGATCGAGGGCCGCGACACGGCCGGCAAGGGCGGCGTCATCAGCGCCATCGCCGACTGCCTGAACCCGCGCCAGTGCCGTGTCGTCGCGCTGCCCAAGCCGGGAGAGCGCGAGAAGACGCAGTGGTACTTCCAGCGCCACGTCGCGCACCTGCCGGCCGGCGGCGAGATCGTGCTGTTCGACCGCAGCTGGTACAACCGCGCCGGCGTCGAGCGCGTGATGGGCTTCTGCACCGAGGAGGAGACGCGCCTGTTCCTCGCGCAGGCGCCGGTGTTCGAGCGGCTGCTGGTCGACGACGGCATCCTGCTGCTGAAGTACTGGCTCACGGTCGACCAGGCGCAGCAGGAGGAGCGCTTCGCCGAGCGCCGGGCCGACCCGCTCAAGCGCTGGAAGCTGAGCCCGATCGACCTGAAGGCGCGCGAGAAGTACGCCGAGTACACGGCTGCGCGCGAGAAGATGCTGGAGGCCACGCACACCCGGCACGCGCCGTGGACGCTGGTGGACTTCAACGACCAGCGCCGCGGCCGCCTGGCGCTGATCCGCCATCTGCTCGACGCGATCCCCGAGCACAAGGTGCCCGAGGCGCTGGTGGAGTTCCCGCCCCTGGGCCATCCGCCGCTGGTCGAGAGCTTCCGCGGCAAGCTGCGGCCGATCTGAGGCGACTGCGGATCGGGCGTACGTCGACCGGCGCGGCGGCGGGCGGGCCGGCGCTCAGCGAACGTGGGGCCGGTCGGGCAATTCGTTCGGATTGGGCGCGCCGTCCGCGGCGTCGCCGCCGTCGAGCGGGAAGTGCTGCGCCAGCAGCGTATCGACCGCGTCGATCGCCTGCGCCAGCCCCTGCTCGAAGCGGCCGGCGCGGAAGGCCTCGCGCATCGTGCCGATCAGGGCCTGCCACTGTGCCGGCTGCACGTGGCGGTTCAGGCCGCGGTCGGCGACGATCTCGATCGCGCGCTCGGCCAGCAGCAGGTAGATCAGCACGCCGCTGTCGTGCTCGGTGTCCCACACGCGCAGCTTGCCGAACATCGTCACCGCCCGTTCGCGCGCGCTGGCGCGGCGCCACAGGTACGACAGCGGCAGCCCGGTCTCGACGCACACGCGGATCTCCCCGCGGTGCCCGCGCTCGCTGGCCGCGACCCGGTCTTCCAGGCGCTTCAGCGCGGCGGCGTCGAGCGCGCGCGCGGCGTCGGTCTCGTCGAGCCAGCGGTGGCGCAGCAGCCGGATCCAGCGGTTGGTGCGGTGGTCCATGTTCGGCTCCCGTGCGAGGTTCACCAGTCGCCCGAGGCGCCGCCGCCGCCGAAGTCGCCGCCGCCGCCGGAGCTGAAGCCCCCGCCGCCGCCGCTGCTCCAGCCGCCACCCCCGCTGCTCCAGCCGCCCCCCCAGCCCCCTGCGTGAGGCAGGCCGCGGCCGCGCCCGCCGGCGCGGCGCACCGCCGAGCCGATGCCGAGGATGCCCACCAGGACGAGCGCCACGACGCCGGCCGCGACGCCGAGCGCGACGCTGTGCGTGAACCACCAGCCGACGCCGCCGGCCGCGCCGGAGGTCAGCAGCGAGCCGAACTTGCGGCCGAACAGGCCCGTGAGCACCGCGCCCATGATGGGCACGGCGAGGAAGAAGAAGATCGCAAGCTCTTCCAGCGCGATGCCGGTCCCGGGTGCGTCGCGCGCGCTGGCGGCCCCCGGCGCGGGCAGGCCTTCGCCGCCGATGCGCTGGACGAGGGCGTCGACCGCCGCGTTCAGCCCGCCGGCGTAGTCGTCGGCCCTGAAGGCGGGGCGGATCGCGCTGTCGATGATCTGCCGCGCCGCCAGGTCGGGGATGGCGCCTTCGAGCGCCTTGGCCACTTCGATGCGCACGCGCCGGTCGTTCTTGGCGACGACGACGAGCACGCCATCGCCCACCTCGCGGCGGCCGATCTTCCAGCTGTCGGCCACGCGCTGCGCGTAGGCGGCGATGTCCTCGGGCTGCGTGCTGGCCACCAGCAGCAGCACGATCTGCGGGCCCGAGCGGGCCTCGAAGGCGGCCAGCTTGGCCTCGAGCGCGGCGCGCTGCGGCTCGGCCAGCGTGCCGGTCTGGTCGATGACGCGCGCGGTCAGCGCCGGCACGGGCAGCACGCCCTGCGCGCGCGCCGGCGGACCCGGCAGGACCAGCAGCGCCGCGAGCAGCGCAAGCAGCCAGGTGCGCATCGGCGCGGCCCTCGGCGCGGCCGTTGGCGGGATGTTCAGCGCCCCGGGCTCACTTCGACGCCGCGGCGGCCGGTGCCGCGGCGGGGGCGGGCTTGCCGAAGTCCACCGTCGGCGGCGCGCTGATCCTCGCCTCGTCCTGCACCGTGAACGTCGGCTTGACGGCGTAGCCGAAGACCATCGCGGTCAGGTTCGTGGGGAACTGGCGCGCGAGCACGTTGTAGTCCTGCACGGCCTTGATGTAGCGGTTGCGCGCCACGGTGATGCGGTTCTCGGTGCCCTCGAGCTGCACGCGCAGGTCCTGGAAGCCCTGGTTGGCCTTCAGGTTGGGGTAGTTCTCGCTGACGACGAGCAGGCGCGACAGCGCACTCGACAGCTCGCCCTGCGCCTGCTGGAAGCGGTTGAAGGCCTCGGGGTTGGAGAGTGTCTCGGGCGTGACCTGGATCGAGGTGGCCTTGGCGCGCGCCTCCACCACCTTGGTCAGCGTCTCCTGCTCGAAGCCGGCCTCGCCCTTGACGGTGTTGACGATGTTGGGGATCAGGTCGGCGCGGCGCTGGTACTGGTTCAGCACCTCGCTCCAGG
>Ga0068877_10001268_pt1 | contig 20960 bp, 18 predicted proteins | sample NOAtaG_FD_66437 | JGI IMG/M metagenome (GOLD analysis project Ga0068877, IMG submission 66437) | Freshwater lake microbial communities from Lake Erie, under a cyanobacterial bloom - NOAA_Erie_Diel6S_1000h metaG | ecosystem: Environmental > Aquatic > Freshwater > Lake | place: USA: Ohio, Lake... | reverse complement strand
ATGCCAAAATGGCTCTCTAGTGGGTCGCGATCGAAGGCTGCGCCGTCACAGTTCAAGACTTTATAAACTATAGGACCATTCCGAGTCACGCCGAAGCTATTTATTCATCGATCTGGACTTGAAGGCAAGTGCCTTCGTTCGTGACGGATATCGACTCGCTCGTGGCTAGGTCGAAGGGTCCTGGATTTTGGTTGAAGCGCTTCTCTCAAAAGGTTTATATAGTTGTGAACTGTGACAGATGGATGCTGATCTATGACTCTTCCTCATGCCAAAAGCGAATCGTACCGTATCTTCGATGCCATTGCTGGTCGCTATGACATCATCAACACGATCCTGTCCGGTGGACTTCATCGGCTGTGGCGGCGAGCGATTCGCCGGGCATTGCCCGAGCGAATTCGAATGAAAGTCCTGGATTTGGCGACCGGAACAGCCGATGTCGCACTGGAGCTCATCAAGCACCCGCAGGTCGACACGATTGTGGGACTCGATCTTTCGGTCGGTATGATCAGTCTCGGTCGCGAGAAGCTAACGGCTCGGCGACTGGATGATAGAATCCGGCTCGAGGTTGGCGACGCGCAGCGTCTCACCTACGGAGCCGAGTCTTTCGATGCGGTGACTATGTCGTTTGGTATACGCAACGTGCCGGACGTAGAGGCTTGCCTGCGAGAGATCCACCGGGTTTTGAAGCCGGGTGGACGTGGACTCATTTTAGAATTCGCGCTGCCTTCCTCTCGACTGGTCCGAGCCGGGCATCTGTTTTACCTGCGGCATATCCTGCCCCCTATCGGGCGACTCTTATCAGGCCACGCGACAGCCTACTCGTATCTGAATCAAACGATTGAAGAGTTTCCCTACGGCTCGGCGTTTGTGGCCCTGATGAGGAAAGCTGGTTTCGAGCAGGCGGGGTTCCGCAGTCTCAGCTTTGGCATCGTCAACCTTTATTGGGGTGACAAATCGTGACGCCGGAGATCCCGTCTGCTGAGTCTGAGACTCAGCCCTCGGGTTGCATATGGACGCAACATGCCTTCGGTTCTCATGTGATCCATCGAGCCGCGTTGAGCCTATCTCAAACGGCAGTTCCCTGGCACGAACTCGAAGCGGAGGCGGGATGGGCATTCGCTTGGAGAAACCGAGTGCGTCATACCTTGTGTCTGGGCTTTGGTGCGCTCATGACGATCGATGCCAGAGAGCTTGAAGCCTTCGGTTCGGGGTCGGGGCTGTCCCTGTTTGGAGGAAGACCTTTCTGGGAAGAGCCTCGGGATCGAGACCTTTGGGGAGACCTAGCATCGGGCCTTTGGATTTTGCCGAGGATTTATCTTGAAATCGGCCCGCAGAGCACCCTGTGTATGGTGCACGGAACGGAGCCTCCATCCGAGAGTCAGCTGTGGCAAGTGTGGCAGCGATTTGCACACGCGAAGGACCCACCGAGCGATCTTAGCCGACAGTTTCCATATCGGGAGCGGATTGATCTACCCTCCGCCGATATGTGGCTCAAGCAGATTGCTGAGGCTACGGCTGCCATGCAAGACCGTCGATTCGAAAAGGTGGTTATGAGCCGGTGCGTTCAGCTCCGCTACGAAAAGCCGCCGACGTGGACGGAATGGTTGCGGCGTTTGCTCGAATCGCAGGAGGAGGCTTTTGTCTTCGCCCTGAAAGCTCCTTCCGGCCGAGCATTTATGGGGCGCTCGCCGGAACGGCTCCTCGCCTGGGATGACTTCGGATTTCAGATGGATGCGATTGCAGGGACGCAAATGCGGTTGACCGAGTATGAACAGGATCATGAAGCAGGAGAGCAACTCAAGAGCTCTCCAAAAGAAAGAAGAGAACACCGCTTTGTGAGTGCAGCGATCGCCGAGCTACTCCAGTGCGAGGGCTTGACCTTCGAAGCGATTGAGGAGGAGGAGCTGCTCCAGCTGAAGCATGTGCAGCATATGCGCACCCGGTTTGCAGGTCCGTGGCAGGGTCGTTCTCGGGGACTTGAGCTCCTGGAAAAGCTTCACCCGACTCCGGCCGTTGGCGGGACCCCTCGTGCAGAGGCCCTTGATTTCCTACGGACAGTCGAGCATTTTGATCGAGGTTGGTTTGCAGGTTATATCGGTCTGATCAGCGATTCCCGAGGGGAATGTGCGATCGGGATTCGATCGACTTTGCTGAAGGGTGGTGATCAATATGTCTTCGCAGGAGCAGGCATCGTTGCCGGCTCCGATCCTTCCGCTGAGTGGAACGAGACGGAAGCCAAAATGCAGAATTTTCTTTGGTCCGTGCGACGCGAGGGTCCACGCCGTAGTCGCGACTCTTCTCTTTCTATCTCCTGAAAGGCGAGGCATGACGTCAGTACCTCGGGACATCGCGACTTGGAACTGGAACCTCTTCGCTGCCAGCCTCATGGTTCGCACTTGGAAAAAACTTGGCATCAGACATTACTTTGTTTCGCCGGGTTATCGCGATGCCCCTTTGATTGCCGCACTTCAATCCGAAATGGACTTGACCATCGTCTCTGGCTTTGACGAGCGAGCGGCGGCCTATCAAGCATTGGGCTTTGCCAAAGTCACAGGTCGACCGGGAGTCTTGATCTGCACATCGGGAACAGCCGGAGCGAATTATCTGCCGGCGGTGATCGAAGCCAGTGTAGACCAGATCCCCATGATCATCGTGACAGCCGATCGTCCCTTTGAGCTGGTCCATGCTGCAGCGCAGCAGGTGATCGACCAGCGTGGTCTTTTCGGACATTTCGTGCGGAAGCATGTTGATTTTCCGGCGCCAGGTCCCGATCTTCAGGCACGGGCGTGGGTGTCCTATGCGCGAGAACTTCTCGTTACGACGTGTTCCTATCCTGCTGGTCCCGTGCACATCAACCTACCTTTGAAGATGCCTTTGGATCCAGTGGTCAGCTCCCACCGTCCTGGGCCTGAGCATGAGCAGATGTTCGCACAAGCCATTGAGCGGCTGCCCGCTCAGTGGTGGCCTCGTGAGGCACCAGAAGCGCCGAAAGAAGCTTTGGCGAGTCTGGCTGCAGATCTGCGGTCAGCGGAACGTGGCCTGCTGGTGGCAGGTCGCCTGACGCAGCCATGGGAACGAGATGCCGTGAGCTCGATACAGAAGCGCTTGGGTTGGCCGATTTACTGCGATATTGGGTCTGGTCTCAAGGGACACTGCGCGACGGAAGTTACGGATCTGCAGATTCCCCGGATGCAGCAGTGGCTCGAGACCTATCGCCCTGACTGTGTGTTGCACTTCGGGAGACGGCTCGTCACTCGTCACATCGATGAGGTCCTACTCCATCATCCTCCACCAAGCTACTGGGTTCTCAGCCGAGAAACAGGCGTACAGGATCCGAGCCACGTGGCAGGGCGTCAGCAGCTGGCTGTTGACCTTGCAAAAGCTGCGGCCTGGGACGTTTGGCAGGAGGGATCACCATCTCCTTCGCTACAGATCAAAGAGTTGGCTGGTTGGCGCGAAAAGTTCGAAAAGGAGACCGAATTATTTGGCTTCGCAGCGGTCGCTCAAGCTATCCTGCGGCAGACTCCAGCTCGTTCTCATGGTTTGTTCTTGGGTAACTCGACGGCGATTCGAGCCTTTGATCATTGGTGTTTGCCGTCACGCGATGGGCCGCGCATGGAAGCCAATCGGGGTGTCAGTGGTATCGAGGGGCTCTTGGCTACGACGCTGGGCCTCGTCCAGGGCAGTGGCCACGGGTGGACAGCTGTGTTGGGTGACGTCTCGCTCATGCACGATTTGAACTCTCTTCTGAGCCTCGCCCAGCAGAATCTTTTTGTCATCGTGGTGGTAGTAAATAATGCGGGAGGACGCATTTTCGAGACTTTGCCTATTGCCGAGCATGCCTGGGTGAAAGATCCTCTGATCACGACGCCCCATAGTTTTCAGTTCGAAGGCATCTCCGACATGGCAGGCTTGCCCTACGCACCCTGTCGGACCTTGCAGGAATTCGAAACGGCCTACGCTCGTGCTCTCCGCATGAAGCGACCCGCGGTGATCGAATGCATCCAAGCACCAAACGTCGATCTTGAGTACCAAAAGCGTTTGAAAGAAAGGGGGGCCATCGATGTTGGAACATAATCTCCCGCGCTGGAAGATCTGGTTACTCGCGATCCGTCCCCCTACACTTTTGGCTGGAATCGGACCCATCCTTCTGGGGGCTAGTTTTGGCTGGCAGAAGCTTGCAGAAGTGGGGGGGTACCCTCTTGGTCAAGCGCTATTCCCAGGTTTAGCGGCTCTGCTTTTAGTCGTGCTGCTGCAGTCGGCAGCCAATCTGGTCAATGATGCGAAAGACGCAGAAAAGGGTGTGGATGCGGGCGAACGCCTAGGTCCTATGAGGGTCGTTCAGAAAGGTCTGTTGAGTGGAGAGGCCGTCAAAAGAGGCTATAAGTTACTTTTTTTCTTGGCGGCGGTTTTAGTCCTCGGGCTTACGCTATGGTACGGTGACTGGTTGATTTTGGAGGTAGCCGCCCTCTGCAGTCTCGCTGCTTATGCCTACACAGCCGGTCCTTTTCCCCTGGCCTACTACGCGATGGGTGAGGTCGTGGCATTGATTTTTTTTGGTCCCGTTGCTGTCATGGGGACGAGTTATCTCCATACGCGGGAAATTCAACTTGAGGCTGCGCTTTGGGGCTGTGGCTCAGGGTTTATTGCAGCGGCCGTGATGGCGATCAATAATTACCGCGATCGATCGGGTGATGCCCTGGCCGGCAAGACGACCCTGGCGACACTATGCGGAGAAGCAGGAGGGCGTGTGCTCCCGCTTTTGTTGCTAAACGCTAGCTGCCTCTGGCTGATCGCCTTTGGTTGGAAGCACGATAAGATGCTCGCCGCAAGTTTCGCTGCCTTGCTTGTATCGGGGTCCATTCATGTGTGGATTCGGCCTCTGCTTTCAGGGCCTCCCGCTGGTCTCAATCAAGCACTGAAGCGGACGGCTCTCTTGAATCTTTTTTATGCGCTTGGATTTGCCGTGCTGGTGTGGGTATGAAGCTGCGCTTGACATGGCAGACCTATACGCGTCCCTTCCTTCGCCCTATCCGCGTCAAAGCAGAGACCTTATCGGTGCGGCAAGGGCTTTGGTTGATGCTCACCGAGAACGAATCAGATCGATATCTTGCGGAGTGCGCTCCACTGACTGGATGGCACGCAGAGAAGCTATCGGACATCGAATCAAAATTGAACGAACTCGCTCCGAACTTCGAATCAGCGCAGCGGCATTGGGATCAATGGTCGTGGACAGAACCCTACTTCGGTGTGCTGGATCTTCGCGAGTTGCCTTTCCCGTCGTTGCAGACGGCGATCGAGATGCTACTTCTTGGCGAAGCTCGCCGTCATCGGCCGGACGTCTTCCTTCTACCGCCTGCTCAGGTGGCTCCGGAAAGCAGCGTTCTAGTGCCGGATCTGTCTTGCCTTGAACTGACATCACTGCAATTGCTGCAGAAGCAAGGAGTCCGGACGGTAAAAGCTAAGATTGGGCGCCAAGCCTGGGATCAAGAGGCGCGAGGACTTATGGTCTTGCGCGAGCTCTTCGGTCATGATCTCCGTCTGCGTCTCGACTTCAACCGAACACTGACAGGCTCAGATGCTGAGAGATGGTTATCCTTTCTCAGGGACTGGCCAATCGATTATATCGAAGATCCCGGAACTCATGCAGAAAAAATCCCTTTCGCAATTGCTCTTGATGAAGCTCTCCAAGATCGCTTGCCAGGGCTTCAAGCCTCAGCTGTTCTGGTGCTGAAGCCCAATTGTTTTGGTTTGAGTCGAACCATTCGCTGGTTGCAAACTGGGCAACGTGCCGTTCTTAGCAATACCTACGAGAGTCGTCTCAGTCTTCAGGTCTATCTATGGATCTATAGCCGTTTTGTCGCTCGTCCGGAAGCCTTGGGGCTGGGTACAGTTACAGCATTGCCGGCTGATTTTGGTGGGTCGCTTGTGGATGAGTGGGGTCTTGTGGCTCGATGGCCAGAAGAGCCATTCTTGTCTTTGGGCGCGTGGCCTAAGGAGCTACGGAGATGATCATAAGCCAGAGATCCGATCGAAGACTTGAGGAGCTTTGCCGACGCTGGGAAAACGTGGTTCATTGGCGGGAAGGAGCGACCCTTATAACCTACGGAGACCTGCGTAAAGATCTTCACCGTGCGCGCAGCTTCTTGGGCTCCCTCGGACTGAAGGAGGGGGATGCTGTCGCATTGTACGGACTGGGTAGCTATGAGACGTGGCTTGCGGTGCTTGCAGGTCAGACACTTGGTTTGCTGATGGCACCCTTACCATCGCGATTGAAGCTGCCGCAGTTGGACGTCTACCTTCGTCAGCTTCCCTTTCGTATCCTGATCGCTTCGAAGCGAGAGGAAGTCCGTGATCTTGAGCTTGCGACTTGGAAGCTTTCTCCTTCGATCGAAGGTCGCGAGCCGCTCGTCTGGGATGAACAGCGAGCGGGCCTCGTGATTTTTAGCTCAGGTTCCAGTGGAATTCCTAAAGGCCTCGTGCATACTCCTGGCAGTCTGAGTGTTTCGGCTCACGCGACTTTAGACTTTTATCAGGCCGAAACGGGGGACAGTTGGCTCTTAAGCCTGGATCTAGCTCATATCGGGGGTCTGCAGATCGCCTGGCGCTGCCTTTTGGGTGGTCTCACCTGTCTCGGTGGTTATGCTCCACACGAGCTTGACCTTGCCCTTCAGCAGTATCATCCTCGTTTTCTTTCACTTGTGCCTACCCAGCTGCAGCGTCTCCTGAATCAAGCTCAGGCTTGTGATACTCTCCGAAAAAGTAAAGCGATCTTACTCGGCGGTGCTGCGAGCTCGGCTGGCTTGGTGTCTCAAGCTCACGCGGAGCGATTACCCATCTCCTTGACTTATGGGTCGTCCGAAGCGGCGTCGCAGATCTGTGCCACACCGATCGGAGATACAAGGTGGAGTGAAGGTGAAGTGGGCCCACCCTTGCCTATCTGGACGGTCGAGTTGCGGCATCATCGGATTGCGCTCCAGGGAGCGGCGCTGTTTCAGGGCTGGTGGCAAGAGGCTTGCTTTCATCCCCGAAGCGAAAGCTCTGATGCAGGCTGGTACCTGAGTCCCGATCGTGGGGAATGGGTGGGCGGGGGTTTGCGGATCCTAGATCGACAGGATACCGTTTTCCAAGTTGCAGGCGAAAATCTTGCACCAGCTGAAATTACAAAAGCTCTCGAACCTCTGGCTTACGGTGGGGATTGGATCGTCATACCTTGGCCTGATGAGGACTATGGTGAGGTGCCCTGGTTGATTGCACGAGGGCTCCAGACTCCACCCGATCACTGGGCCGTGCAAGACATCCTCGTCCAAGCCTTGCCTCGGATCAAGCATCCGCGGCGCTGCTATTGGCATCGCACCGATGAGGCAGGCAAGCCTTCGCAGGCTTATTACAGGACGCTGCTCAAGACAGCCCAAGACTTGGAGCTTCGGTGGATACTCTAAAGAGCTACGATCTCATCGTGATCGGTGGTGGTGCAGCGGGGTTTTTTGGAGCCATCAATACAGTGGAAGCTCAGCCCGGCGCGCGTGTGCTGATCGTTGAAGCTACGCCCAGGGTCCTGACCAAGGTCAAGATTTCAGGTGGTGGCCGATGTAATGTGACGCATCATCTCTTCGAAGCAAGACGCCTGGTCAAGGCTTATCCACGTGGGGAAAAAGAGCTTCTCGGGCCCTTTCACCGTTTCGGTCCCCAGCAGACGATTGATTGGTTCGCCCGGCATGGAGTTGAGCTCCACGTTGAAGCTGACGGCCGTATGTTCCCGACGAGCAATGATTCAGAAACTGTGATCGAAGCTCTGCGAGGAGCAGCGTCTCGGGCGGGTGTCGTGCTCGAGACCAAGGCCTTGATTGTGGCTCTCCATCGCCAGGAGAACAGCTTCCTCGTCGAGCGGAAAGATGGATCCCGCCTCGAAACTCGTTTTCTCCTCTTGGCTACGGGCAGCATGCCGCAGGGACAGCAGTTAGCTCGGCAGTTAGGACATCGTTTGGTAGAGCCTGTTCCCTCGCTCTTTACCTTTGAGATTCAACACCCTCTGCTTGAGGGCTTAGCTGGGCAAAGTTTCGCTTCGGTAAAAGCCGAACTTCAGGTTAAGGGAGCCTCTCGTACCTTTGTTCAAGAAGGGCCTGCCCTTATCACGCACTGGGGGCTCTCCGGTCCAGCGATTCTTCGCCTCTCTGCTTTTGCGGCTCGCGAGCTGGCGACTAGCTCCTATCAAGCCAAGCTTGTCGTCAATTGGAATTCTGCCGAGTCAGAGTCGAGCGCTCTCGAAGCTCTCCAGCGCACCAAAGTCGAACATCCTAAAAAACAAATTGGGAATGAAAATCCTTGGGCTTGTTCGCGACGCTTTTGGGAGGCCTTGCTCTCAGTCGCAGGAATCGATAAGGCACAGACCTGGGCCCAGATCTCGAAGAAAAACCTCCAGGACCTGGTGCAAGTGTTTGTTCGTAGCGAGCTTTCCGTAAGTGGTAAGGGCGTTTTTAAAGAGGAATTCGTCACCGCTGGGGGTGTTTGCCGCGAGGAAATCGACTTTCGTAGCATGGAAAGCCGGGTGTGTCCTGGGCTGTATCTGGCTGGCGAAGTGATCGATATCGATGGCATCACCGGTGGTTTTAACTTCCAGAACGCCTGGACAGGAAGCTGGACAGCCGCTCAGCATATCGCTCAAAGGCTGGGGGCTGCACAGGCATAAGGATTGACGGGCGTGGATAAGGGCTGTCTTGCAATGCAACTCAGCTTATGGCCACTGCTCTTCCGTGTTGGAGGCGAGGCACAAGCCGACGACGCGACTGAAAATCGGCTCCTAAGCCTACATCGCTGAGCTAGCTTGTGAATACGGCAGCCGAGCTCCTTGCGAGCGGATTTGACAAAAATTGCGCAGATGAGGTCCCAAGACTGAAAAAGCTAGCAGATCGGGATACATCCGGGCCGCAATGTCCCGTGTTTCCCGCAAAAGCTCCTTGCTCGGGGCTGGGGAAACGTAGTACGAAACACTACAAATCCCTGCTCAGCTCGGCACCACGGGCAGAGATCAAGGTGCCGCACGACTCGAAAAGGATTCACGATCTTGAACCAATCAGGCTGGAGACATTGTGAATATCTATCCAAACCTAAAGGAAATCAGGGGTTTGGCTGGAGGACGCTATTCTCTTTTGCCGGTAGCGGTGGAGCTGCCGGCGGATACGCTGACTCCCGTCAACGCCTTTCTGCGCCTACGCGCCAGTGGTTCGACTCAGACCTTTCTGCTCGAAAGTGCCGATGGTGGCGAAACAGTCGGTCGCTACTCCTATCTTGGCATTGACCCCTTTGCTTCTCTCGTCAGCAAGGCCGGGAAACTCACCTTTACATCATTCGACAATGGCGAAAGCGAAACTCAAAAGACGAGTTTCGAGGCGGTAGGTGCTTATCTGGAACGCTATCGCTGTCCGAAGCTAGCAGGACTCCCTCCCTTCGTCGGTGGGGCCATTGGTTATTTCGGTTACGACTGCGTGCGATATCTCGAACGGATTCCTGTCAGCGAAGAGGGCTACAGTGCTGCAGAGTTACATTTCATGTTTTTCCGCACCATTCTTGCCTTCGATCGACTCCGTCATCGGCTCTCGATCATCCAACTCATCCCCGGTGACGAGGCAGGTATTGAACAAGCTTACGAAGCTGCAGAGGTGCGGCTGCTCGATATCAAAAAAAGACTGCAGCACGTCTCAGGTACAGAGGAGCTTCTCGACCTGTCGTTTGCTGCTATACAGTCTATCGAGCCTATAGCTGCTGAGGCGATGCTTGGAAAAGAGACCTACCTCAAGGGCGTACAGAAGATAAAGGAGCACATTCGTCGTGGCGATATTTTCCAGTGCGTACTCTCGGATCGATTTCGCTTTCCAGTCCATGTTGATGCTTTTCTGATCTACCGGATCTTACGGATGATCAACCCTTCACCCTATCTCTACTACTTGGGATTCGGTGATGAAGAGCTTTTGGGTGCCTCGCCTGAGATGCTGATGCGGTCTCAGGATAAATGGGTCGAGACCTGTCCCATTGCAGGCACGAGACCGAGGGGATCCGATGCTGAGGCTGATAAAAAACTCGAGCGAGATCTGCTCGCGAGTGTGAAAGAACGTGCTGAGCACCTGATGCTGGTCGACCTAGGCCGCAATGATATCGGCCGGGTGTCCAAGCCAGGAACAGTCAAAGTCAAAAGCTTTATGCATATCGAGCGCTATTCGCATGTCATGCATATCGTGAGCCAGGTCATTGGCGAGCTGCGCAAGGACAGGAGCAGTTGGGATGCCTTCGGAGCTTGCTTCCCCGCAGGTACATTGACAGGTGCCCCCAAGATTCGCGCCATGGAAATCATTGCTGGCCTCGAGGGTGCGCAGCGAGGACCCTACGGTGGTGCAATCGTTTGCAAGGATTTTGGTGGGGACCTTAATAGCTGTATCACGATTCGAAGTCTGTATCTCAAAGATGGGATGGGATACGCGCAGGCAGGTGCAGGTATCGTTGCAGACTCGAAGCCAATCAAAGAGTACGAAGAAGTCTTGAACAAAGCGAAGGTGGTGAGGACGGCGGTGGCAGCAGCCCATTATCTTGCAGGAGAACAGCTATGATTCTTCTGATCGATAACTACGACTCTTTCACCTATAACATCTACCAGTACCTCGGGTTCCTGGGAGCCAAGGTCAAGGTGATCCGGAACGATGAGATCGACACGGGCGGAATTGCAAAATTGAAGCCCGATGCGATCGTGTTATCGCCTGGTCCTGGCACTCCGGACGAAGCTGGTGTCACCCTTGAGGCGATCGAAACCTTTGCCGGCAAGATACCGATCCTCGGTGTGTGTCTGGGTCATCAGTCGATCGGTCAAGTCTTTGGAGGGCGTGTAGTGCGTGCAGGCAAGCTGATGCATGGCAAGACCTCTGTCATCAAACACAAGGGCGTTGGTTTATTCAAGGGTTTACCGAATCCTTTGGAGGTGACGCGGTATCATTCGTTGATCGTCAAACGGGAAGGACTTCCACGCTGTCTTGAAGTCACGGCGACGACCGAGGAGGGGCTGATCATGGGCCTCCGGCATAAAAAGTATTTTGTTGAAGGTGTGCAGTTTCATCCTGAGTCCTACACAACCGAACATGGCATGGACATGCTGCGCAATTTCCTTCTGCAGATCAAGGGTAAGCGAGGTCGAGCATGAAGGCCTATCTCGGGCGACTCTTTCGTAGCCAGAGTTTGAGTGCGCAGGAAGCCGAAGAGGCGATGAACCTGATCATGCGTGGGGACGCTACGGCTGAGGAAATGGCGGGCTTTCTCGGTGCGCTGGCAGGTCGGGGTGAAACGGCTGAGGAGATCAGGGGCTGTGCTGCGAGCTTACGCAAGCACGCGATCACGCTGCCCGTTCAGCGGCGAGATCTGATCGACGTCTGTGGCACGGGTGGGGATGGCGCCGAGACATTCAACATTTCTACGACTAACGCTTTGGTGCTTGCAGCCGCTGAACTCGGGGTGGTGAAGCACGGCAATCGCGCGGTGTCGAGCAAGAGTGGGAGTGCTGATGTGCTGGAGGCTCTCGGTCTTAAGATCGATATGACACCTGCTGAAGCTGCCGCCGCAGTGGATGCCCAAGGTTTCGCCTTTCTCTTTGCCCCTCTCTTTCATCCCGCCATGAAAAATGTGATGCCCGTTCGTCGCGCCCTAGGTGTTCGGACGATATTCAATCTGATCGGTCCGTTAGCAAATCCTTCTCCAGTCAAACGTCAGGTCATCGGTGTCTTTGCTGAACGTTGGCTCGAGCCAGTGGCCCAGGCTCTGCTGTCGCTGGAGGCTGAAGAGGCTTTGGTGGTCTGGGGTAGCGACGGCCTCGACGAACTTTCGATCGGTAGCCCCACTCATGCGATTCACGTGAAGCATGGGGGTCTCGTCAAGCTGGTCCTCGAGCCCGAAAGCTTTGGCCTCGATCGGGCTGAGCTTGACCGAGTGCGGGGAGGCGATAAGCAGGATAACGCACGCATCACCGAAGCGATTCTCAAAGGTGAGAAGGGTCCGAAGCGGGATATTGTCCTGATGAACGCCGGGGCAGCCTTGGTTGTCGCAGGACGCGCCAAGACCTGGAAGGAAGGTGCGCAACTGGCCGCTCAGTTGATCGATCAGGGGACCGCCTTACAGAAACTCGAACAATTGCGAGCGAAGTCATGACAGGAACAAAGTCGAGCGAAAGCGTCTTACATAAAATCGGGGCTCTTGCACGTCAACGGGTCGAGACCGATAAGCAACGCCAATCGCAAGCTGAACTGCAAGCCGCGTGGCAGGCTCATGAGGGACGCAAGCCGAAGGATTTTCGCAGCTTGTTCACGCGAGCAGGGCTGCAGGTGATCGCTGAAGTCAAGCGAGCCAGTCCTTCCAAAGGAGACATCGCAGCTCATCTGGACCCTGTTCAGGTCGCCCAGGATTATCTGCAAAATGGTGCAGCTGCCCTATCCGTGTTGACTGAGCCCCACTACTTTAAGGGTGATCTCGCCTTTCTGCAGGCGATCCGAAGACAGCATCCCGAAGCCTATCTTTTGCAGAAAGATTTTGTGGTCGATCCGTATCAGCTTTATCAAGCTGCTCTGGCCGGAGCGGATGCCATACTCATCATAGTAGCTTTGCTCGGCGAAGCGGACTCTGCGCGTATCCTGAAGCTGGCGCGCGATCTGGGGCTCTCTGCATTAGTCGAAGTGCATGATGCCGAAGAGTTAGCGATCGCGGAGCGTATCGGTGCCGATTTGATAGGTATCAACAATCGGAATCTCAAAGATCTGTCGATTTCTCTGGATGTGACACGGCGACTTCTCCCGGCCTGTCCTCAACACGCCCGGATCATCTGTGAGAGTGGTCTGGAGTCTCGGCAAGATCTCCTAGATATGCAGTCGCTTGGTTGCCATGGCTTCCTCGTGGGAACGAGTCTGATGCGCACGGGTGAACCAGGACCAGCTCTGAGGAGATTGATCCATGGTGCGGGTTAAAATCTGCGGATTGACACGACTTGAGGATGCTAGCTTAGCTGTGGAACTCGGCGCTTGGGCTTTGGGTTTTATATTCTATCCACGGAGTCCCCGTTATATAAGTCCGGAGCAAGTGGCGACTCTTCTCGAGCAGCTGGCGAAGCGTGGTCGACACGTGGAACGGACGGTAGGGGTCTTTGTCAACACGCCAGCAGCAGAAATCAGAGAAATTGTCGCTCAAAGCGGTATCAATACAGTCCAGCTCCATGGGGACGAAAAGCCCGAGGATCTGGACCAACTCGAGGGGCTTGATATCATCAAGGCTTTCCGCTTGGCCTCCGAGGAACAGCTCGAGTCGATTCGAGCCTACGAGAAGAAAAGTCTGGCTTTGCTCTTCGACTCTGCCGTAGCAGGTCAGTATGGTGGAACAGGCCAGCTCAGCAACTGGGACCTCTTGGCGAAGGTGCGGAGTCAAAAGCCCTTGATCGTCTCGGGCGGTCTCGCGCCAGACAATGTGCGAGCTGCTGTCGAAACGTTACAGGCTTATGCCATCGACCTCTCGTCGGGGGTTGAAGAGGCGCCAGGCATCAAGCAGCATTCCAAGCTTAAACAACTCTTTCAAATCTTAGGAGAGTCCCATGCATTCCGTACCTAACGAGCGAGGTTACTACGGACGCTTCGGTGGACGTTACGTGCCGGAGACCTTATACCGTCCTGTGATGGAACTGGAAGAGGCCTATCGCCGTTATGCCGCTGATCCTGATTTCCAGAAGGAACTGAGTCATATTCTGAAGACCTACGTCGGTCGTCCTACGCCACTCAGCTTTGCAGGTCGATTGAGCGAACACTGTGGTGGTGCAAAAATCTACTTGAAGCGCGAGGATCTGACCCATACCGGGGCACATAAGATCAATAATGCTCTAGGTCAGGTTCTGCTGGCCAAAAAAATGGGCAAGACACGGATCGTCGCGGAGACGGGCGCCGGACAGCATGGAGTGGCGACCGCGACAGCCGCAGCTCTGTTCGGGCTTGAGTGTGTTGTTTATATGGGTAGCGTGGATATGGCGAGACAAGCTCCGAATGTCAAGCGCATGCGCCTCCTCGGGGCGACGGTGCAGGCGGTCGAAAGCGGAGCGAAGACCTTGAAGGATGCTGTCAACGAAGCGATGCGTGATTGGGTCACGCACGTAAAGACGACCTTTTATTCACTCGGTTCCGCCTTGGGACCTCATCCCTATCCGCAGATGGTCCGTGACTTTCATCGCATCATCGGCGATGAGGCTCGCGAGCAAATCTTAGCTGCGGAAGGGCGGCTGCCGACCGAACTGGTTGCCTGTGTGGGAGGTGGCAGTAATGCCATCGGTCTGTTTTATGCCTTCTTAAACGACAAAGCAGTAGCGATGACTGGGGTTGAAGCCGGTGGATACGGGATTCAACAGGGTCAACACGCAGCCCGCTTTGCAGGCGGTTCCTTGGGCGTTCTCCACGGAGCTTTGACTTATCTCTTGCAAAATGCCGATGGCCAAGTCGAAGAAACTCATTCCGTTTCAGCAGGACTCGATTATCCCGCGGTAGGACCTGAGCACGCTTTTCTACAAGAGATTGGGCGCGCTCGATACACTTATGCCACCGATACCGAGGCACTGGATGCCTTCCGTGCACTGTCAAAGCTTGAAGGGATCATTCCTGCTTTGGAAAGTTCGCATGCCCTCGCTTATGCGATCAAACAGGCACCCAAACTGAGCAAAGAGGATATCCTCCTTATCAATCTTTCGGGACGCGGTGACAAAGATCTGGAAGGAGTATCAGTATGAGTCGACTGCAGCAAAGAATGCAGGAGAGAGCCCGTGAGGGGCGGAAGAGTTTTGTCGCCTATCTCACGGCGGGTGATCCTAACCTGGAGGAGACCCCCGGTTTGGTCGCCGCTCTGGTGCGGGGTGGGGCAGATGTGATTGAACTCGGCATCCCTTTCTCAGATCCATTGGCCGATGGCCCCACCAATCAGCGAGCTGCCGAGCGTGCCCTGGCCGCAGGTGCGAGTCTCGATAGGATCCTTGATTCGATTGCGACAATACGGAAGACCGATACCAAGACTCCCCTGGTCGTGTTCTCTTATCTGAATCCTATTTTTCATATGGGGTTTGCGAGGTTTGCTGAACGTGCGTCCCAGGTCGGGGCTGATGCCGTCCTCGTGGTGGATCTACCACCAGAGGAAGCTGAATCCTATCGACATGCGATGCAAGCGAAGGGTCTTGATACAGTGTTCCTGGCGTCACCGACCAGTGATGTCGCACGCCTGCAGGTGATTAATCAGCAGTCGACCGGCTTTGTTTACTACGTGTCACGAACAGGGGTCACGGGTGTGCAGAGTCAGTTGTCGGATACACTGGCGTCTGAGATGCAGCGCGTCCGGTCGGAGGTTAGCAGACCTGTCATGGTGGGCTTCGGGATCTCGGGTCCTGAACAAGCGGTGACCGCTGCAGCCTTGGGTGATGGCATCATCATTGGGAGCGCGATCGTCAAGTTGATTGAGGAGGGAAAGAACCCTCAGGACCGCGTGGAACGAGTGGAGCGATTCACCCACACGATACGCCAGGCTCTTGACCAGGGACATCGATAAGAGTGCCCTGGGAGATGGGTGCTTTACCCTAGTGGGAGGAGAGGCGCTTTGGATGCCTCAGACCTCTGCTGCAACGTATGGTGGGTGGCGACAGTCTGAAGAAAGTTAAGAAAAAAGGCGACCTCTGCTGACAGAGGTCTCGCGTGCGTTAGAGGCATCCTCACGATCCATCGTACACAATCAACCGAAGATGTGGGGTTGGCGCGAAAGCCAATGCAATGCAAAAGTTGTAAAAAGCGATAGGGTAGAGAGGAAAATCATACCGAGCGCGAGAAGGAGTTGAGGAATACTAGCCCGAGTCCAGAAGGAAACAGTAGCAGGTTCACTAGTCATACTCTGTTGTTCCTGGAAACGAAAGATCCTCATGACAGCCAGACCCGTAAGGGCGATGCACGCTGCACTAAGAATAACCATGATCGTGATCGAAATGCCTAACATAGTTTCCTTTGCCCCCGTTCATAAGTTGTGCACGGTTGTGCGGGCTTACAAAAGAAGAATCGGTACATCTTTCGGGAACTTGAAGAGGTATAAAAGGTCCTTTACTCACTGCCAATTAGCGGGTGTGTTGCATCGAAGCCAAGAGCGCTGGCGATTGGTCGGCTGAGCTTAACCTGTAGAATAGGGGACTTAGCTGGCTCGGGGCACGGGCATGGGATCACCGAATAGGTCTAGTCTTTTTGGGTTGTTTTTGTTGGCTCGTCATGGTTACCTGGAGAGATTCGAGGGGTCGCTCCGATCGCTTTGCTGCTTTTCACCGTTAGCCCAGTACCTTGCGGATCACTCCTCTCGACTTCAGTCTTCGATCCAGTGCTCGAGTCAAAGGATTTCGAAAAAAAGTCTAGCAGCCCCCTATTCGGGAGCTGCCGAGAACGAGATCACTTGCTAATGGATGCGAACAGGAAGGTACCTCGACGCTCGAGTTGGAGGAGCACGCGATTGCCACTCTTAAAGGCATCACCTAGTTCCTTCACACTGCGCAGTGGGACCTGGTTGGCTCTGAGGAGCACATCACCCGGACGAATGCCCGAAGCACGGGCCTTCGATTGCGGATCGACATCGAGGACGATCAAGCCACCATTGCTCTCGATGCCGAATTGCTCGATCAAGTTTGCATGTCGCTGGCGATTGAGGACCTCGACCTTCAGACCATTTTCCAATGCTCCAGGCTGGTCAGCGCCACCTCCGCCCGGAGCGTTCTCACCCGGCCGACCTGCAGCAGCCAAGGCCTGATCAAACTCGCCTAGCGTGACGGTGGTTTTGCCCTGTTTCCCATTCCGAAAGTAGTTCACATTGATCTTCGATCCTGGCTGCATGAGGCCAACGGTGTTGGTGAGATCGGAGTTAGACCGGATCGCTTTCCCATTGATTTCGGTGATCACATCGCCAGATTCGAGACCTCCACGACCGGCAGGGGTGCCTCGCTCCACGTTAGCGATCAAGGCTCCCTGGGTCCCCTTCGGAAGGTTGAGGGCCCCGATCAGATCGTCATCCAACTCTTGAGCCAGGCGGACGCCTAGGTATCCACGGGCAACTTTGCCCTTGTTGATCAATTGCTCAGCGACCGATCGAACGAGGTTGGATGGAACAGCGAAGCCGATACCAGCCGAAGATCCCGAGCGCGAAAAGATCGCTGTGTTGACACCAATGACCTGGCCTTCCATGTTGATGAGGGGGCCACCCGAGTTGCCCGGGTTGATCGCAGCATCGGTCTGGATGAAGTTGCCGAGGCTGGTGATGTTAAGGTTCCCCCTGCTGACCGCTGAGATCGCTCCGAAGGACTGACTAAACTCGAGGCCAAAGGGCGCGCCCAGAGCGATGACGAACTCGCCGGTCTTGATCGTGTCCGAGTTACCAAGAGAGAGTTGAGCCAGACCGTTGCGGTTGTAGTTCTGATCCTTGATCTGGACTACGGCCACATCGGTATTCTGATCACGACCCAGGACCTTGGCCTCATAAGTTGCGCCATTGCCGAGCTTCAACTGAATCTCGTCTGCGTCTTCGATCACGTGGTTGTTGGTGATGATGTAGCCCTTGGCCAGATCGACGATAAAGCCGGAGCCGACTCCTGCCTGCTGTTTCTGCTCAGGAGTGCCAGGGCCTGGTTGCCGAAAGCGTGGCCCAAAGAAAAAGTCGAAAGGATCCAGCTCGTAATAGGGGCGGCCCCGGATGATCTTGGAAACGGAGATAAGTACGACACCTTTGCCTGCTTGGTCACTCAGCTCGGAGACGCCTGCTGAGATTTGTTTCAAGACCTTGACATTCTCCGAATACCGAGCACTGGAATCGGTCGGCGGCAGTTGGTAGGCATACAATCCCTGGGTCGCAAAGCATGCGACAAGTAGAAAAATCCCGAATTTCCTGGATATCATAAGGTAGCTTCACCTCTCTGGAGTGAGTGAGTCGTTCCAAACCTCTCGTATTCTGCAACTTTGATGATGAAATGAAAATAAGTTATCGTAAACGAATTCTGCCCCCGATCGTGGCAGTCGATGAGACTTTGTTAAGTAGGGTGGGAGCTCTGAGGCCCCCCGGCGCTCCTCCGACGCTCCCCTCCCTCAGGATCTAGCTGACGACACACTTTGCAAGGATAGGTGGCATTGTGGATAGAGACCTTTTTCAGCGTTTGCAGCATGGCTTTGGCTTTGGTGGCTGGATTCCCCGAGGTGTCGACACCGCAGCTGAGATTGTACCAGGTCTGAGCGGCTTGGAGGGCGATCGCTTCTGGATGGCTCAGGCTCTGCTGGCAGCGATGGAAGGGATCGGACGATCCAATCCGAATCCGACGGTCGGTGCGGTGTTTGTCCGCGACGGCCGGATGATCGCTCGGGGCGCGACTCTGCGCTATGGTGATCTGCATGCGGAGCGCGTGGCCCTTCGGGATGCCGACCCCGAGCTGATTCGTGGCTCGACCCTCTATGTGACACTGGAACCCTGCGCACGGCCAGGAAAGCAGCCCCCCTGCACTGAGGCCTTACTGACTGCGCAGCCATTGCGGTGTGTGGTGGGAGCTACGGATCCCCATCCGAAGGTGGCCGGCGATGGCATTCGCCAACTCCGGGCAGCTGGTGTCGAAGTGACGGTAGGAGTGTTGGGAGCGGAATGCACGATGTGGCATTTTCCCTTTCTTGCGAGCTTAACTTTGAAGCGACCGGTGCTGATCGGGAAGTGGGCGCAGACGCTCGACGGACATCTCGCCGATGATACCGGGCGATCGCAGTGGATTTCCGGTCCCAAGTCTCGTGCTTACACGCATTGGTTGCGGCAAAAGTACGATATGCTCCTGGTGGGTATGGGGACAGTCCTGGCCGATGCGCCCAGTCTTACCGTTCGTGATGCAGCACAGCCGCATCACAGGCATCCTCACAAATGCGTATTCGACCCCTTCGGTCGCTTTGCGCAGCTTTCCGACCCTCATCTCGAGGCTTTGAAGCGCGGGCTCGAGCCGCAGGGGGCTCAGCTGTTTCTCATGGTGCAACAAGGTTTTTGGCAGGAGCCATCCTGGTGGTCGAGTTGGAGATCGCTGGCGGTGGTTGTGATGATCGAGGCCCAGGAGACTTGGTCCGAGCATGTGGCTCGCTTGAGTGAGGTCTATGCCCGCACGTGCGGCGTTCCCTTGCAGTCGATTATGGTAGAAGGCGGGCCCCAACTACTCACTCAGCTTCTCCGGGAACAGCTTTTGGATGCATTGCATGTCTTCGTTCGAGCGGGGATTTTGGGAGGAACGCGTAACCGTATCGGACGACTCGATGTCCGACCGGGTGAAGATCCGCTGGCCGTCAACCCAAGTCGAAGCTTGATGGATCGGGATGATTACCAGCTGTTGGCGACCTATCAGATCGAAGATGATGTCGTGCTGGAATGCTTACATCGTCGCCACGCGATCGGATTTGTCAGCTAGTACACTAGCCATAATCTCATTGCAATGCTTTGACATTTGGATGCAGTGAAGGCCGACTGCTGTTTTCCGATCGAGAGAGAGGTGAGCGGCCTACGTCTCGATCGGAGTGGGGGGATTCGAGCTTTCCATCGAAGATTAGAACCTGTCTTGCCCACGAGCATGGATCACGGGCAGCTGACGAAGATAATGATCGATGATGCAGAGGATGGCCATCGCCTCAACCATGGGCACGGCTCGCGGCAGGACGCAGGGATCGTGACGGCCCGCTTTGGGTTTCATCACCAATTCCTGGCCCGAGCGATCGACGGTTCTTTGGTCTTTGAAAATAGTGGCGACAGGCTTGAAGGCGACGCGGACGTGAATGGCTTCCCCATTGCTGATTCCGCCTTGTATGCCGCCTGAGCGATTGGTGGCGGTGCGAATTCTTTCCCCGTCCCGGATGAAAGCATCATTGTGCTCGGATCCGTAAAGATAACTTGAGGCAAAACCCATTCCGACTTCGAAGCCTTTGCTAGCCGGTAGACTCATCATAGCTTTGGCGAGGTCAGCCTCGAGTTTGTCAAAGACCGGTTCACCGAGTCCGATCGGACAGTTTTGAATGCAGCAAAAGATGGTACCACCCACGGAATCACCGGCTTTCTTCGCCTGAACAATCAGCTTTTCCATGCTATCCCGCTGCACTGCATCGGGACAGCGCAAGGGATGCTTTTCGACTTCTGCTCGAGTGTAACGTTCAGGGTGCTCGACGGAGGCCTGGATATCTTTTACTCGATCGACGAAAGCGACCACTTGAAAACCCGGTACGAGTTGGGTAAGGACCTGTTCAGCAACAGCTGCTGCCGCGACACGGCCAATGGTTTCTCGTGCGCTGGCTCGACCGCCGCCCGAGGGAGCCTTGACTCCGTATTTTGCGTCTGTTGTGTAATCTGCATGGGAGGGGCGGTACACATCCTCCAGATCGGAATAGTGCTCCTGCTTCATATCCTTGTTGCGGACGATCAGCGTGATCGGTGTCCCGAGGGACACACCATGGACGAGTCCCGAGAGGCATTCGACCTGATCAAGTTCATCGCGCGGGCTTGCGAGGTGGCTTTGGCCTGGACGACGACGGTCGAGCCAGGCTTGAATCTTTGTGATGTCAATGCGATGGCCAGGAGGGCAGCCATCGATGACGACGCCGACAGCGCCCCCGTGCGATTCCCCAAACGTCGTGATGCGGTAAGCATGTCCAAAGGTGTTTCCCATAATCGATTTCCCAGGCTCGCGCGAGCGGTGATTGGTGCATGACTTCAAAGTCGTAGCTTAAATCCGGCAAGGTGCCAAGCGTTTGCAGGCCTCTGATCCTTGCTACCGCCGCTCATAAAAACCTATACAAAGCTATGCATAGTGTCATTATGTGATTCGCTCTCCGTTGATATCCGTTTCCGGCGTGCAACTGGAGTCCTGGAGGGGCGGTCATCCTGCGGGGCAG
>Ga0068877_10001267_pt1 | contig 20963 bp, 21 predicted proteins | sample NOAtaG_FD_66437 | JGI IMG/M metagenome (GOLD analysis project Ga0068877, IMG submission 66437) | Freshwater lake microbial communities from Lake Erie, under a cyanobacterial bloom - NOAA_Erie_Diel6S_1000h metaG | ecosystem: Environmental > Aquatic > Freshwater > Lake | place: USA: Ohio, Lake... | reverse complement strand
GAGGCCGAGGCCATCCTGCGCAAGTGCGTGCACTGCGGCTTCTGCACCGCCACCTGCCCCACCTACCAGCTGCTCGGCGACGAGCTCGACGGCCCGCGCGGCCGCATCTACCTGATCAAGCAGGTGCTCGAGGGTGCCCCGGTCACGGAGCGCACGCAGCTGCACCTGGACCGCTGCCTGACCTGCCGCAACTGCGAGACCACCTGCCCGAGCGGCGTGCAGTACGGCCGGCTGGTCGACATCGGCCGGCAGGTCGTGGCCGAGCGGGTCGAGCGCCCGGCGGCCGAGCGCGGCGTGCGCTGGTTGCTGAAGGAGGGGCTGACGTCGCCGCTGTTCGGGCCGGCGCTCAAGGCCGGCCAGTTGGTGCGTCCGCTGCTGCCTGCCGCGCTGAAGGCCAAGGTGCCGACGCGACCGGGCGCGCGCGCGCACCGCTGGCCGCAGCGCGAGCACCCGCGCAAGGTGCTGCTGCTGACGGGCTGCGTGCAGCCGTCGATGATGCCCAACGTCAACAGCGCGACCGCTCGCGTGCTCGATGCCGCGGGCATCCAGACGCTGGTGGCCGACGGCGCCGGCTGCTGCGGCGCGATCCGCACGCACCTGGACGACGTCGAGGGCGGGCTCGCCGACATGCGCCGCAACATCGACGCCTGGTGGCCTCTGGTCGAGGGGCTGACGTCGGCCGGCAAGGTCGAGGCGATCGTGATGAACGCCAGCGGCTGCGGCGTCACCGTCAAGGACTACGGTCACGCGCTCGCGCACGATCCGGACTACGCGGCCCGGGCGGCCCGCGTCAGCGAGCTGACACGCGACCTGTCGGAGCTGCTGCCCGACCTGGTGCCTGCGCTCGCCCCGGCCCTGGCCCAGGACCGTGCCCCGCGCCGCGACGCGGGGCGGCCTGCCCGCCCCCGGCTTGCCTTCCACCCGCCTTGCACGCTGCAGCACGGCCAGCAGCTGCGTGGCGGCGTCGAGGCCGGGCTGCGCGAGCTCGGCTTCGAGGTCGGGCTGGCCGCGGCCGAGAGCCACCTGTGCTGCGGCTCGGCCGGCACCTACAGCGTGCTGCAGCCCGCGCTCGCCACGCAGCTGCGCGACCGCAAGCTCGGGCACCTGCAGGCCGCTGCGCCCGAGGTCATCGTCAGTGCCAACGTCGGCTGCATCCAGCACCTGCAGAGCGGCACCTCGACGCCGGTGCGGCACTGGGTCGAGGTGCTGGACGACGCGCTGGCCTGAGCGCCCGCGGCCTGCGCCCGCAATGCGCCGCCGCTGCGCGGTCCGTGGCCCGATCTGCGTCCCGGTCGGAATCCCGGGTGCACGCTCCGACAGAACGGCGCCGGTTCGAATCGCCCGAGTTCGCGCGGAATGTCCCTTTCGAAGCTGGAATTCCCGGCACGTTCCGCCCACGGCCGAAAGCAATTCGGATTGCTTTGCGCGGAGCCAAGGCCGCGAATTCGGAAGCAATTCGAATTCGATCGCGCGTTCGTGATACGCTTTCCGGATCAAGCGGTGCAGGCGTGCGCGCTCCGAAAGCGCGCGCGCGTCGCAGCAGACACCGCGCTTGCGTCGATGGCCGTTTGCAGTCTGCCGGTCGGCGCCATCAGGGAATCGTCCGTCCGAACCCCGGAACGCAATGACCAAGACCTATCTCTCCGTCCTCAAGCAGATCGACAGCCTCAAGCAGGAGGCCGAGCGGCTGCGCCGCCAGGAAGTCGATGGCGTGATCGAACGCATCCGCAGCGCGATCGAGCACTACGGCCTGACGGCGGCCGACCTCGGCCTGGCCGGCGCCCGCACGCCGGCCAAGCCCGTGGCGGCCAAGAAGACGCGCCGCGGCCGCAAGCCCGCGAAGGCGGCCGCGCTGGCCGTGCGCTATCGCGACGACCAGGGGCGCTCCTGGGTCGGGCGCGGCAAGCGCCCGCAGTGGCTGCGCGACGCGTTGGCCGCCGGGAAGAAGCTCGAGGACTTCGCCGTCAAGTGAGTTCGGCGCCCGGGAGGTCGTGCGTGCTGGCGCGATCTCCCCGGGCGGGCCCCGCGTTTTCCCTGTTTCGGATCCGGGCTCGGGGAAGTAGATTCGTGCTTGCTTATATACCAAGACAGCGAGCCCGATGGTCTTCGATCGCCACGTCGCCATGCCTTCCCCGGCGCGCCTGCGCCGCGCACCCGAGGGCTTCCTCGGTCGCGAGGGCGTCGCCACCGTGCTGCGCGAAGCGCGCGACGGGCGGCGCGACTTCCTGCGCGGCGCCTTCGCTGCCGCGATGGCCGCCGGGGCTGCTGCCGTTGCGGACAGGGCGGCCGCGCAGGCCAACCCGGTGCCCGCCGACGGCGGCGACCCGAACATCCTGAAGCTGCCCGAGCACAGCACCGGCCTCGGGCGTCCGGTCGTCACCGACGGGTACGGCCTGCCGTCGAAGTACGAGTCCAACGTGCAGCGGCGCCAGAGCCCAGGCCTGACGCAGACCGCGCAGGCCTCGGTGAGCTTCGCGCCGCTGCAGAGCCTGTTCGGCATCGTCACCCCGAGCGGCCTGCACTTCGAACGCCACCACCAGGGCTGGTGGGACATCGACCCGGGCCGGCATCGGCTGATGATCAACGGCAGCGACGAGCGCATCGTGCGCAAGCCGATGGTCTTCACGATGGACGAGCTGATGCGGCTGCCCAGCGTCAGCCGCTTCCACTTCATCGAGTGCGGCGCCAACACCGGCATGGAGTGGGGCAACGTCGCCGTGCCCACCGTGCAGTACACGCACGGCATGATCAGCTGCTGCGAGTACACCGGCGTGCCGCTGAGGATCCTGCTCGACATGGCGGGCGCGGACTACAAGCGCGGGCGCTTCGTCCTCGCCGAGGGTGCCGACGGCTCCGGCATGACGCGCACGGTTCCGATGGAGCTGGTCGAGCGCGGCGAGGTGCTCGTGGCCTACGGCAGCAACGGCGAGATGCTGCGCCCCGAGAACGGCTACCCGCTGCGGCTCGTCGTGCCCGGCGTCCAGGGCGTGAGCTGGGTGAAGTACCTGCGCCGCATCGAGGTCGGCGACATGCCCTGGGGGGCCAAGGACGAGGTGATGCACTACATCGACCTGATGCCCGACGGCCTGCACCGCCAGTACAGCAGCATCCAGGAGTGCAAGAGCGTCGTCACGACGCCATCCGGCGGCCAGGTGCTGCTCGACAAGGGCTTCCACCAGATCAGCGGGCTGGCCTGGAGCGGCCGCGGCAAGGTCCGCCGCGTCGACGTGTCGGTCGACGGCGGGCGCAACTGGCGCACCGCGCAGCTGCAGGGGCCGGTGATGGACAAGTGCCTGACGCGCTTCACGCTGCCCTGGGTGTGGGACGGCAAGCCGGCGCTGATCCAGAGCCGCGCCACCGACGAGACCGGCTACGTGCAGCCGACCTACCGGCAGCTGCGCGCGGTCCGCGGGACGCGCTCGATCTACCACAACAACTCCATCCAGACCTGGCTCGTGCAGGACAGCGGTGAGGTCAAGAATGTCCAGCTGTCCTGACTCCGGGCGCGCCGGCGGCGGCCGCCTCGGCGGGCGTGGCGGGCGTGGCGCGGCCACGTTGCTGGCACGCGGTGTCGCCGGTGCAGCGCTGGTGCTGGCCGCCGGCGCCGCGCTAGCGCAGGCAGCCGCATTTCCCGGCATCGGGCGCGCCGCCACGCCCAAGGAGATCGCGGCCTGGGACATCGACGTGCGCCCCGACTTCAAGGGCCTGCCCAAGGGCAGCGGCAGCGTGGCCCGCGGCCTGGAGGTCTGGGAGGCCCAGTGCGCCTCCTGCCACGGCGTCTTCGGCGAAAGCAACGAGGTCTTCAGCCCCATCGTCGGCGGCACCACGAAGCAGGACATGCAGACCGGCCGCGCGGCGCGGCTCGCCGACCCCGGCTTCCCGCAGCGCACGACGCTGATGAAGCTGTCCACCGTCTCGACGCTGTGGGACTACATCCACCGCGCGATGCCCTGGAACCAGCCCAAGACGCTCTCGGTCGACGACGTCTACGCCGTCACCGCCTACATCCTGAACCTGGGCGGCATCGTCGCGGACGACTTCGTGCTGAGCGACGCCAACATCGCGGACGTGCAGCGCATCCTGCCCAACCGCAACGGCAAGACGCTCGCCCATGCCATGTGGCCCGGCGCGCCGATGGGGCCGGGCATGACCCGGACGCCCGACGTCAAGGCGGTGGCCTGCATGACCAACTGTCCCGCCGAGACCACGGTGGCCTCGTTCATCCCCGACCACGCGCGCAACGCCCACGGCAACCTGGCCGAGCAGAACCGGCTGGTGGGCCCGCAGCGCGGCGCCGACACGACGCGGCCGCCGCCGGCCGCCGGTGCCGTGCGCGTGGCCGCGACAACGGCCGCGAACACCGCTGCGGCCCCCGGCGCGGCCGCGGCACCCGCCGACCCGGGCGCCGCGGCCCAGGCACTGGCGCGCAAGCACAACTGCCTGGCCTGCCACGGCCTCGACAGCAAGCTGGTCGGGCCCTCGCTGCGCGAGGTCGCGCGCAAGTATGCCGGCCGCGCCGATGCCGCGGACTACCTGGCCCAGCGCATCGTCTCCGGCGGCGCCGGCGTCTGGGGCGCGATCCCGATGCCGGCCCAGAACCTGCCCTCCGCCGACGCCAGGGCCCTGGCCGCATGGCTGGCCGCGGGCGCGCGCTGACGAACGCGCCCACAATGCTCGACCCGTACCCCGTGATCCACCGAGAGGAGCACCCCATGACCACCCGACGCGAGATGCTCGCCACCGGCTCGAAGGTGGCGGCGCTGCTGGCCGCCGCCGGCATCGTCCCCGCCACCGCGCACGCCGACTGGAACAAGACCGCCTTCGACGCCAAGACGATGGCCGAGGCCGCCCGCGCCTTCGGCGGCGCCACGCCGGCCGAGAGCAAGGACGTCACCGTCAACGGCCCGGACATCGCCGAGAACGGCGCCGTCGTGCCGATCGGCGGCGCGACGACGATCCCCAATGCCAGGCGGCTGCTGCTGCTGGTCGAGAAGAACCCCAACGTGCTCGCCGCCGCCTTCGACATCACCGACGCGGTCGACCCGAGCTTCAACACGCGGGTGAAGATGGGGCAGTCCTCCGACGTGTTCGCCGTGGCGATCACGGCCGACAACAAGGTCTTCTTCGCCAAGAAGGAGATCAAGGTCACCCTCGGCGGCTGCGGCGGCTGATCCCTGACGACGCAAGGAGAACGAACATGGCAGACCCGATGCGCATCCGTGCCCAGTTGCAGGGCGACAAGGCCACCGTCCGCGTGCTTATGGCCCACGAGATGGAGACCGGACAGCGCCGCGACAGCGCGGGCAAGGTGATCCCGGCCTGGTTCATCCAGGAGGTCACGGCCACGCTGAACGGCAGGCCGGTTCTGAACGCCCAGTGGGGGCCGGCGGTGGCGAAGAACCCGTTCCTGCAGTTCAACGTCCGCGGCGCCAAGGCCGGCGACAAGGTCGTCGTGTCCTGGAAGGACAACAAGGGCGACACCCGCACCGACGAAGCGACGGTGGCCTGAAGAGCCGCCGCACGACAAGAGGAGACCTATGTCGCACCCCATCCCGGCCCTGCTGCTGGCTGCCGCCCTGGCGGCGGGCAGCGTGCACGCGCAGACCCCCGCTCCCGCGGCCGCCGGCGCGGCGAAGACCGATCCGCTGGCCGAGTACCGCCGGCTGCTCGAAGAGGGCAACCCGGCCGAACTGTTCGAGGCCCGCGGCGAGCGGCTGTGGACGCAGAAGCGCGGGCCCAGGAGCGCCAGCCTCGAGCGGTGCGACCTCGGCCAGGGGCCGGGCGTCGTCAAGGGCGCCTTCGTCACGCTGCCGCGCTGGTTCGAGGACGCCGGCAAGGTGATGGACCTCGAGGCGCGGCTGGTCTGGTGCATGGAGAAGCTGCAGGGCTTCGACGGCGCCGAGATCGCGAAGCAGCCCTTCGACCGCGGCGAGATGGCCAACGTCGTCGCGCTGGCCACCTGGGTGGCTGCGATGTCGCGCGGCATGCGTTTCGACCTGCCGCAGAAGCACCCGCAGGAAAAGCTGATGTACGAGGTCGGCAAGCGGGCCTTCTTCTTCCGCGGCGGCACGCACGACTTCTCGTGCGCCTCCTGCCACGGCGTGGCCGGCCAGCGCATCCGGATGCAGGACCTGCCGCTGCTCACCACCAACCCGGGCGACGGCGTCGGCTTCGCGGCCTGGCCGGCCTACCGCGTCAGCGCCGGCCAGATGTGGGGCATGCAGTGGCGGCTCAACGACTGCTTCCGCCAGCAGCGCTTCCCGTACCCCGGGTTCGCCTCGGACGTGACGGTCGCGCTGTCCACCTACATGGGCGTCAACGCCAAGGGCGCGATGTCCATCGCCCCCGCGGTCAAGCGCTGAAGGAGCGATGCACATGACGCTTCGCACGTCCATCACCGGCCTGGCCGCCGGTTCGCTGCTGCTGGCCGGATGCGCCTCGCTGCCGTCGAGCAGCGAGCTCGACCGCATCGCCGCCCAGTCGATCCAGGGATCGTTCCGCGACCAGGGCATCGCCAAGGTCGACCGCATCAAGCAGGACCTGGCCCAGGCCGCCTGCTCGAGCGACAAGGCGCCCGACGAGGCCACCGTCGAGCGGATCCAGGCCGAGGCGCGCGCCACCATCAAGTGGCCGGCCAACGGCTGGTACCTGGGCGACTTCCGCGAGGGCGAGCGCATCGCGCAGAGCGGCCGCGGCATGACCTGGACCGACGCCAGCACCGCCACCAGCGCCAACGGCGGCAACTGCTACAACTGCCACCAGATCTCCAAGCAGGAGATCAGCCACGGCACGATCGGCCCGAGCCTCTACAACTACGGCCGCAACCGCGGCATCACGGGCCTGGACGGCCCGACCGTGCAGCCCATCTTCGAGTACACGTGGATGAAGCTCTGGAACCCGCGTGCCACCAACGCCTGCTCGCAGATGCCGCGCCTGGGTCACATGGGCGTGCTCGACGAGAACCAGATCCGCCACCTGATGGCGCTGCTGCTCGACCCGCGCTCGCCGGTCAACCAGCCCTGACCCCCGAGGTCCCCGCATGAATCGCCGCGATTTCCAGCAGGTGCTGGCCGCGGCGGCAGCCGCAGGCTTGCCGCTCGCGAGGTGGTCCGAGGCCGACGCGGCCACCGCCGAGGCCGCGCTGTACGACATCCCGCCGCTGGGCAGTGGCGGCGGCTTCGTCAGCCTGCTTCACATGACCGACTGCCATGCGCAGCTGCTGCCGATCCACTTCCGCGAGCCGAGCGTCAACCTCGGCGTCGGCGCTATGTCGGGCCAGCTTCCGCACCTGGTGGGCGAGCAGCTGCTGAAGAAGGCCGGCGTGCGCCCGGGCACCGCGCTCGCCCACGCCTACACGTTCCTGGACTTCGAACGCGCGGCGCGCCGCTACGGCAAGGTGGGGGGCTTCGCGCACCTGGCCACGCTGGTCAAGCGCCTGAAGGCGAGCCGTCCCGGTGCGCTGCTGCTCGACGGCGGCGACACCTGGCAGGGGTCGGCGACCTCGCTGTGGACCAACGCGCAGGACATGGTCGACGCCTGCAAGGCGCTGACGGTGGACGTGATGACGGGCCACTGGGAGTTCACCTACGGCATGGAGCGGGTGAAGGAGATCGTCGAGAAGGACTTCAAGGGCGGCACGGGCAGCGGCGCGGCGGCGCACCGCATCGACTTCGTCGCCCAGAACGTCAGGACCACCGACTTCGGCGACCCGGTCTTCGCGCCCTACGTGATCAAGGTCATCAACGGCGTGCAGGTCGCGATCGTCGGCCAGGCCTTCCCGTACACGCCGATCGCCAACCCACGCTACATGGTCCGTGACTGGGAGTTCGGCATCCAGGAAGAGAACATGCAGAAGGTGGTGGACGACGCGCGCGCGAAGGGGGCGCAGCTCGTCGTCCTGCTCAGCCACAACGGCATGGACGTCGACCTGAAGATGGCCGGCCGCGTGCGCGGCATCGACGTCGTGCTCGGCGGCCACACGCACGACGGCGTTCCGGTGGCGGTGCCGGTCGCCAACCCCGGCGGGACGACGCTGGTCACCAATGCCGGCAGCAACGGCAAGTTCCTCGGCCTGATGGACATGCAGTTGCGCGACGGCAGGCTGAGCGCCTGGCGCTACCGGCTGCTGCCGGTGTTCGCCAACCAGCTGCGCGCCGACCCCGGGATGCAGGCGCTGATCGACCGCATCCGCGCGCCCTACCAGGCCAGGCTCGAGGAGCAGCTCGCCGTCACCGACGGGCTGCTGTACCGCCGCGGCAACTTCAACGGCAGCTGGGACCAGCTGGTGTGCGACGCGCTGATGGAAGTGCAGGGCGCGCAGATCGCCTTCAGCCCGGGCTTCCGCTGGGGCACGAGCCTGCTGCCGGGCCAGGCCATCACGCGCGAGCTGATGATGGACCAGCTCGCGATCACCTACCCGCACGCCACCGTCGCCGACATGACGGGCGAGTTCATCAAGACCGTGCTCGAGGACGTCGCCGACAACCTGTTCAACCCCGACCCTTACTACCAGCAGGGCGGCGACATGGTGCGCGTCGGCGGGCTCGCCTACACGATCGATCCGAACGCGAGGATGGGATCGCGCATCACCGACATGCGGCTGGGCGGCGTGCCCCTGGAGGCCGGCAGGACCTACAAGGTGGCGGGGTGGGCGCCGGTGGCCGAGGAGGCTGCGCGCGCGGGCCTGAAGCCGGTGTGGGAGGTCGTCGAGGCATGGCTGAAGTCGCGCCCCGGTGGCAGAGTCGCTCCGCGGCGCGTGAACGTGCCGCGTATCGTGGGCATGTCCGGCAACCCCGGCATGGCCTGAGCACCCACCACGCGACCCTCGAGGAGATCCCGATGAGCCTGCGTTCCTTCGTCGCCGCCCTGGCGCTGGCCTGCACCACGCTCGGTGCGTGGGCGCAGGACGTCGTCGTCTACCACTTCGACAACACCGCGGCGCAGGCCCTGAAGGGGCTTCGCAACATGCGCAACCACCTCGACGTCGATCCCAATGCGAAGATCGTCGCCGTGGCGCACGCCGAGGGCGTGGACTTCCTGATGGAGGGCGCCAAGGACGCCAACGGCAGCCCCTATGCCGGCCTGATCGCGGCGCTGGTGGCGCGGGGCGTGAAGTTCGAGGTCTGCGAGATCACGCTGCGCAACCGCAACCTCAAGCGCGAGCAGTTCCTCCAGGAGGCCGAGTTCACGCCCTCGGGCGTCGTGCGCATCGCCCGGCTGCAGAAGGCGGGCGCGGCCTACATCAAGCCCTGACGGGTATCGAGCCACGGTCCGCCTGCCGCCGCGAGGATGAACGTCCGGGGGCGACCTGGAGGCGACGCGATGGGGCTGGAAACACGGGTGCAGCGCTGTGGGGAGGGGCCCGTGCCGGCGCTCGCGGGCCGGCCCGCCGACGCCCGGCCCGGGCTGCACCACGATCGGCCGGTGCCGGGCCCGCAGGGGGCGTCATGAGCCGGCGCCCGCGGCTGGCCGCGCTGTGCGCCGGCTGGTGCATCGTCTTCTGGACGTTCGTCGCCTCGGCGCAGCCGCTGCAGCCGCAGCCGGTGGCGCCCGGGGTCTGGATGGTGCAGGGCGCCGCCGCCCTCGGCTCACCCGCCAACCGCAACTTCGTCTCCAACGCGGCCTTCGTCGTCACCGGCGAGGGCGTGGTCGTCATCGACGCGCTCGGCGCGCCCGCGCTGGCCGAGGAACTGCTCGCTGCCATAGCGCGCATCACCCCGCAGCCGGTGCGGCGCGTGATCGTCACGCACTACCACGCCGATCACGTCTACGGCCTGCAGGCCTTCCAGGCGCGCGGCGCGCGGATCGTCGCCCACCGCGCCGGCCGCGAGTACCTGCTGTCGGACGCTGCGCGCCTGCGCCTGCAGGCCAGCCGCGAGGAGCTCGCGCCCTGGATCGACGCGGCCACGCGGCTCGTCGAGGCCGACCAGTGGATCGAGGGCCCGGAACGCTTCGTGCTCGGCGGCGTGGCGTTCGAGCTGCTGCCGGCCGGCCCGGCCCACACGCCCGAGGACCTGATCGTCGTGCTGCCGCAGTCGGGCGTGGCCTTCGTCGGCGACCTGGTGTTCCGCAACCGCATCCCCTTCGTCGGCCAAGCCGACAGCCGGCGCTGGATCGCCAGCCTCGACCGGCTGATCGCGCTGGCGCCGCGGATCGTCGTGCCGGGCCACGGGCCGGCATCGACGAGCGCAGAATCCGATCTGGCACTGACGCGCGACTACCTGCGCCACCTGCGCGCGAGCATGGGCGCGGCGGCTCGCAACCTCGAGCCGTTCGAGGAGGCCTACGCCCGCACCGACTGGAGCCGCTTCGAGCACCTCCCCCTGTTCCAGGCCGCCAACCGGATGAACGCGTACAACACCTACCTCCTGATGGAGCACGAAGCCCCATGAGAAGACGCACGCTGCTGCTGTCGGGCGCCTGGGCCGCCGCCGCGGCGCCCGCGGGCCTGGTCCATGCCGAGCCCGCGGCGCCGGGCCAGCGCGTCGCCTGGCCCGACGTGGCGCTGCTGGATGGCACGACCTTCGGCGCCGCGCAGGCCGAGGGCCGTGCGGTGGTGGCGGTGTTCTGGTCGATCGGCTGCCCGTTCTGCCGCCGGCACAACCCGCACGTCGAGAAGCTGCACCGCGCCGCGCGCGCGGCCGGCCGGCCGCTGACGGTGCTGGGCATCGCGCGCGACCGCGACGCGGCGGCCGTTCGGGCGCACGCGCGCGAGCGCGGCTACACGTTCCCGATCACGCTGGACGCCACGCCGCTGGCCGCGGCGCTGTCGCGCCGCAACCTGATCCCGCTCACCGTCACGGTCGACCGGCGCGGTCTGCTGCGGCAGGTGATCCCCGGCGAGATGTTCGAGGAGGACGTGATGGAGCTGCTGGGGCTGGCGGCGTGAACGGCGCGCGTGACGCCGAGGACGAGGGCGCGGCGGTCTTCGAGACCGCCGCCGACCTGTTCAAGCTGCTGTCCACGCCGGTGCGGCTGCGCATCATCAGCGCGCTGTGCGGGCACGAGAAGAACGTCTCGCAGCTGCTGGCGGAGATCGACACGACGCAGCCCAACATGAGCCAGCACCTGGCGGCGCTGCACCGCGCCGGCGTGCTGGCACGCCGGCGCGAGGCCACGCAGATCTACTACCGGATCGCCAGCGAGCCCGCGGCGGCGCTGTGCCGCGCCGTGTGCACCCAGATCGCGGTGGAGCTCGACGACGGCGCCCAGCTGCCCTCGGCGCAGCGCCTGGTGCGCGGGCCGCGCTAGCTGGAGCCGCGGCAGCCCGCCCGCTACGCGGCGAGCCGGCCGCACACGGTCACCAGCCGCTCGGCGATGGCCTTGACCGCCGCCGCGGCCTGCGCGTCCTTCAGGGCGCCCGTCTCGTCGAAGGCCGCATGGGCCTGCGCGAGCGCGTACTGCTCCGGCAGCACCAGCACGCCGATGCCGCTCAGGATCTGCCGCAGGTGCGGCAGGCCGCGCAGCCCGCCCCGGGGTCCGGGGGACGCGGCCAGCAGCGCCGCGGTCCGGCCGGCCATCGAGTTGCCTTCGCCGCGCGTGGCCCAGTCGATGGCGTTCTTCAGCACCGCGCTCACGCTGCCGTTGTACTCGGGGCTGGCCACCAGCAGCCCGTCGTGGGCCGCCAGCAGGGCCTTGAACTTCACGGCCCCTGGCGGGAGCCCCGACGCGGCCTCGGCGTCGCCGTCGTACAGCGGCATCGCGAGGTCGGCCAGGTCGAGCAGGGTCACCTCGGCGCCTGCGGCCTGCGCGTGCCCGGCCGCCGCGCGAACGAGCGTCTTGTTGTGCGAGTCCTTGCGGGTGGAACCGGCAAAGGCGAGGATCTTCACGGGCATCGAGGGGGCTCCTTGGGCCGGGTCGGTGGAAGTCGTGGGGACGTGGGCGAGGGCGTGATCGGGGCCGTCGCGCCGATGCCAGGCTGCGGCGCGGCGGCTACAGCCGGCCTGCCGGCGCGAAGGCGTACAGCCGCGCCAGCAGCGAGGTCGGGAACTGGGCGATCGCGGCGTCGTGCGCCACGGCGGCATCGTTGAAGAGGCGGCGCGCGAACTGCGCCTGTTCCTCGCCGCCGCGCCACGCCGCGGCGAGGTCGGCCGCTGTCTCGGCAGCGGGAGCGGCAGGCGCAGTGGACCGGGTTTCGGCGCCGAGGGCGCTGGGTGACATGCCCGGTGCGATGTCCGGTGCGACGCCGGACGGGAGTCCGCCTGCCGCGCCGGCGCCCGGGGCCGCCGCGGGCGGGCCGGCGCTGTCCATCAGCGCGAAGACGCGACTGGCGCTGGCCGCCAGCGTCGCCTCGGCGGCCTGCCAGGCGGCGGCGCGCGCGGCGTCGAGCGGGCGCGCGGCCAGCGTCGCGGCGGCGCGCTCGGCGGCTGCGTGGTCGGCCAGCCAGGTGTCGAGCGCGCGCTGTTCGGACGCGAGCGGGCCGGCCAGCGCGGCGGCCAGCGGGGCAGCGGCGCGCCCGCGTCGCTCGAGGCCCTCCTGGACCTGGCCCCAGGCGGCCGCCACCGCGTTGCGCAGTTCGACCAGCCGGTTGTAGGCACCGACCGCCCAGAAGATCAGCGTCGCGCCGGCGACCAGCGCGGCCAGCTGGCCGGCGCCGAAGTCGAACCAGGGGACGTCGCCGTTCATCGCAGGCGGGGCGGATCGGGGGCGGCGGGGCGCGCGTCCGGGCTCGGTGCTGCCGCAGCGCGAACGGCGTGCGCGGCAGCGGCAGGCGGCGGTGGCCGGCTCAGCCGCGCACCTCGCCCTGGCCGAGCACGATCCACTTCAGCGAGGTGAGCCCTTCCAGGCCGACCGGTCCGCGGGCGTGGAACTTGTCGGTGCTGATGCCGATCTCGGCGCCGAGGCCGTACTCGAAACCGTCGGCGAAGCGCGTGCTGGCGTTGACCATCACGCTGGCCGAGTCGACCTCGCGCAGGAAGCGCATCGCGTGCGCGTGGTTCGAGGTCAGGATCGCGTCGGTGTGGTGCGAGCCGTGGCGCTCGATGTGGGTGATGGCCTCGTCGAGCGAGTCGACGACCTTGATGCTGATGACGGGCGCCAGGTACTCCTCGGCCCAGTCGGCCTCGGTGGCCGCCACCAGCCGCGGCCGCGGCGCGAGCAGCGCCAGCGCGCGCGGGCAGCAGCGCATCTCGACGCCCTTGGCGGCGAACACGTCGCCGATCCGCGGCAGGAAGGCCGCCGCCTGGGCCGCGTGCACGAGCAGGCTCTCGGCGGCGTTGCAGGGGCTGTACTTCTGCGTCTTGGCGTTGTCGGTGACGCGCACCGCGAGTTCGAGGTCGACCTCGGCATCGACGTAGACGTGGCAGTTGCCGTCCAGGTGCTTGATCACCGGCACGCGGGCCTCGCGGCTGATGCGCTCGATCAGCCCCTTGCCCCCGCGCGGCACGATCACGTCCACGTACTCCGGCATCGCGACCAGGCGGCCGACGGCATCCCGGTCGGGCGTCTCGATCGCCTGCACCGCCTCGGGCGGCAGGCCGGCCTCGACCAGCGCCGCCTGCACCTCGCGCGCCAGCGCCAGGTTGGATCGCAGCGCCTCGCTGCCGCCGCGCAGGATGCAGGCGTTGCCGCTCTTGATCGCCAGCGAGGCGGCCTCGATCGTCACGTTCGGGCGGCTCTCGTAGATCATCGCGAACACGCCCAGCGGCACGCGCATGCGGCCCACCGCGATGCCGCTCGGCCGCCGCTTCACGTCGGTGATCTCGCCGATCGGGTCGGGCATGGCGGCGATCTGCTCGCAGCCCTCGGCCACGGTGGCCAGCACCTGCGGCGTCAGGCGCAGGCGGTCGACCAGCGGCGCGGCCAGTCCGGCGTCCAGCGCGGCCTGCACGTCGGGCGCGTTGGCCGCCGCCAGCGCGGCGCCGTGCTCGCGCAGCCGGCGCGCCAGCGCGCGCAGCGCGGCGTCCTTCGCGGCCGTGGGCGCCGCCGCCATGCGCCGCGCCGCCGCGCGCGCGGCCGTGCCGACGTGGGCCATGTAGGCGGGCAGGTCGTTGGGGTTCATGGTGGGCCGATTGTCCCAAATCGCGCCCGGCCCGCGCGCTGCCGGCCTGCCCGTCCTCAGCGTGCGAACTCGTAGCGCAGCGCCGTCACCTCGCCGCGCCAGTACGGCTGGCGGCCGCCCTCGGCCTCGGGCCGCAGCCAGGCGACCTCGCCGCGCGTGGGCACGCGCAGGCCGTCGCGCCACTGGTGGTCGGACCAGCGGCCCTCCCATGGCGTGGGCACCGACCGGCCGTCCACCAGGCGGCCGCGCGCCTCGGCGCGCACGCCGGTCATCAGGCCCTCGGCGTCGAAGAAGAAGGTCAGCGTCAAGGCCTGCGGCCCGTCGCGGAAGGTGCCGCGTGCGCTGCGCTCGTCCACCGCCTCCCAGTGCACCCCCTGGGTGGGCAGCAGCGCGGTGGGGTACCAGGCCGCCTCGGCGAACCAGCGCATCAGTTCGCCCTCGTCGAGTTCGCGGCTGCCGGCCAGGTGCACCAGCGGCACGGCGCCGGCGAGCGCGGCCTGCAGCAGGCCGCGGCCGGCGATGTAGGCGTCGTGCACATGGGCCGCCACGCCGGGCAGCATGGCGATGCGGCCGTCCCACACGAAGCCCGGGCGACGCGTCGTCACGCGCTGCCTCGACGTGAACGGCGACCAGCGGCCGCCCATCTCGAAGGTGCCGCGGTGCTCGATGTCGACGGCGGCCACCGGGGCCACGCCCGGCGCCAGCACGGCGTCGAAGTAGCGCCGCACGGGCGGCGGCAGCGCCGCGAGCTCGGCGGCCGATGGCAGCGCGAGCGGCGGCCGCTCACGCGCCGCCTCGAGCGCCGCCATGCGCTCGGCAGTGAGCGCCCGCCATCGCCAGGAGCCCCAGCCCCACGCGACCAGCACGACGATGGCCAGCACGCCGGCCACGATCAGGGTCCAGCGCAGCACGGTCATGGCAGGGTCCTCGAGCAGCCGGGCCGGCGCGCGCTCCGCTTCCGCCGCATCGCGGCCTGGCGGTCAGGCGTGCGCCCGTGCGTTCAGTGTGCCGCGGCAGCGACGTAGATGTCGGTGTCGCGCAGCAGGCGCCGCAGCGTGGCGAAGGCGGCCTGGGCGATGTCCAGGCCCGGATGCGGCTGCATCGGCGCCAGCGTCAGCACGGCCTCGTCCTCGTCGACGCGCAGCGTGCGCAGCCACGCCGACGCGGGCAGTGACGCGCCCAGTTCGGCGTTGACCGCCTGCTCGAGCTCGCCGAGCAGGAAGCGCGTCCGGCCAGCCTCCCCTTCGAGCTGCGGGGCACGCACAAGTGCCGGCAGGGGCCTCTCGCCGCTGCCGGCGCTGCGGATGGGGATGGTCCGGTACTGCATGGCGCCATGGTGCGCGGCGCGGCCGGCCCGGGCTTGACCGAGGTCAACCTGGGTGGGCCGACGTATCCGGGTTAACCCGCGGCGGCGGCGAACGCAGAGCCCACACCACCCCCGCCACCAGCAGCCCGATGCCGGCCAGCGTGGCGGCGGCCGGTGGCTGGCCGCGCAGCGCCAGCGCATAGGCGAGCGCGGCGATCGTCTCGAACACGATCAGCTGCCCGGCCAGCGTGGTGGGCAGGCGCTGGCTGGCCTCGTTCCAGCACAGCGTGCCGAGCCAGGAGGCGAACAGGCCGATGGCGAGCATCAGCGCGAGGAAGCGTTCCGGCGTCGGCCCGAGCGGCATGTCGAAGCCGGCCGGCCCCACGACGCCGAGCGCGTGCGCGAGCCAGAACGCCGCGAAGCCCGCCGCCGCCAGCGGCAGCGTGGCCACGCCCTGGGCCGTGGCCCAGGTGCGCGGGCTGCGCTCGGCGTGGGCGCGCAGCCAGTCGGCATTGCGCAGCGGATACCAGGTCCAGCACACCACCGCGCCCACCGCCAGCAGCGCGCCGAGCGCGTGCCGCCCGAGGTCGAGCGCCCCGGCCGCCTGCAGCGCGCGCATCTCGGCGTGGTTGACCAGGCCGATGCCGGCGGCCACCAGCAGGAGCGAGGGCGCCAGGCGCCGCCAAGGCAGGCGGCCGTCGCGCGCGTGGTCGCGCAGGTTGGAGCTGATCGCGATGACCACCGGCAGCGTGCCGATGATCATGGTCGGCAGCGGCCCGCCGGCGCGCTGGATGGCCGCGGCGAGGAACAGGTAGTACAGCAGGTTGCCGACGAGGCTGAGCTTGAGCGCCTCGACCCAGTCGGCCCGCGTCAGCTGCGCCAGCGCGCGGCGGTCGAGCCAGGCCAGCGGCAGCGCGATCAGGCCGAAGGCCAGGTAGCGCGCCACCGACAGCAGCGCCGCCGGGTACTGCGGCAGCAGCAGCGGCGCGATGAAGACCAGGCCCCAGAGCAGGCCGGCGGCCAGCGCGAAGGCGGTCCCGCTGGCGAGCGCGGCGCGGTGGGACGGCATGGCCGGCGACGATAACCGCGGCGCCACGGCGCAGAATCGGTACTCCCTCCCCACCATCAAGCCCATGCCCTCGACACCGCCGCGGCGCCTGGCCGCTCCTTCCGTCGGGCGCGCCTTCGCGGCGGCGGCCCTTGCCGCCGGCGTGCTCGCGGCATCGCCCTTGCACGCGCAGGGCACCACCGCCGCCGGCGCGTCTGCCGATGCCGGCGCTTCCGCGGCCGATGCAGGCGCGACGCGCGCGCTGCACGCGCTGTTCGAGCGGCAGTGGGAGTGGAGCGCCGTCACCTTCCCCGAGTGGGCCACCTACCGCGGCGACCACCGCTTCGGCGACCGGCTCTCGGACAACAGCCGCGCCGCGCGCGACGCGGCCGACCGCGCCGTGCGCGGTTTCCTCGACGAGGCGCGCGCGATCCCGCGCGAGCGGCTCGCGGCCGCGGACCGCGTCTCGCTCGACCTCTTCATCGACCGCCAGCAGCGCTGGCTGCGCTTCGTGGACTATCCCGGCGCGCGCGGCATGAGCATCGGCGCCCTGGGCGGGCCGCAGACCTCGATGGCCGACCTGCTGCGCGTGATGCCCGTGGACCGCCCCGAGCGCGTGCAGCAGATGCTGGCGCGCATGGCGGCCCTGCCGCGCCGCATGGACCAGGAGATCGACGAGATGCGCCACAGCGCCCGTGCCGGCTGGGTGCCGGCGCGCGACGTGCTCGTGCGCGCGCTGGCGCAGATCGACACGCAGCTGCCCGCGGCGGCCGCTGCCGGCGGCGAGGACGTCGATGGCACGCCGTTCTTCCAGCCCTTCCGGCGGCTGGGCAGCGGCGTGCCCGCCGCCGAGCGCCCGGCGCTGCAGGACGCCGCGCGCGGCGCGATCCGGCAGCACGTGCTGCCGGCGCTGCGCGCGCTGCGCGCCTTCATCGCCGACGAGCTGATGCCCCGGGCGCCGGCCTCGGGCTCGCTGCGCAACTACCCCGACGGCGAGCGCGTCTACGCGCTCCACGTGCGCGACCAGACCTCGACCTCGCTCACACCCGCCGAGATCCACGCCCTCGGCCAGCGCGAGCTGGCGCGGCTGCGCGCCGAGATGGAGGCGGTGCTGAAGGAGGTGAAGTTCGACGGCGACTTCGCCGCCTTCGTCAGCTTCCTGTGGACCGACGAGCGCTTCTTCCACAAGAGCCCCGAGGCGCTGCTGGCCGGCTACCGCGACATCGCCAAGCGGCTCGATGCCGAGGTCCCGCGCCTGTTCGCCGAGCTGCCGCGCGCGCCCTACGGCGTGCAGCCGATGCCCGCGCACATGGGCCCCAACCGTGCCGAGTACTACAGCGGACCGGCGCTGGACGGCAGCCGCGCCGGCATGTTCTTCGCCAACGCGCTCGCGTTCCGCAAGCGGCCCATCTGGGGCATGGAGACGCTGGTGGCGCACGAGGCCGTGCCCGGGCACCACCTGCAGATCGCGCGCGCCACCGAACTGCGCGGCCTGCCGGCGTTCCGCCGCGGCGGCTTCGGCTACACCGCCTTCACCGAGGGCTGGGCGCTGTATGCCGAGACGCTGGGCTCCGAACTCGGCCTGTACACCGACCCTTACAGCCGCTTCGGCCACCTGCAGTGGCAGGCCTTCCGCGCCGCGCGCCTGGTCACCGACACCGGCATCCACGCCCTCGGCTGGGGGCGGCAGCAGGCCATCGACTTCATGGTCGAGCGCACCGGCGTCGAGCGCGAGTTCGTCGAGAGCGAGGTCGACCGCTACACCTCCACGCCGGGGCAGGCGCTCGCCTACACGATCGGCAAGCTGAAGATCCAGGAGCTGCGCGAGCGCGCCCGGGCGCGCCTGGGCGCGCGCTTCGACATCCGGCAGTTCCACAACGCCGTCATCGACCACGGCGCGGTGCCGCTCGACCTGCTCGAACGCCTCGTCGACGAGTGGATCGTCCGCCAGGCCGCCGCCGCCGGCTGAGCCCGCCGGCCCCGCGCCCAAGTCCCCCAGGAGACCGCACCGTGCCCAAGGAACACCTGCTCGCCCTCGACCAGGGCACGTCGAGCTCGCGCGCCATCGTCTTCCACGCCAGCGGCCGCATCGTCGCGCTGGCGCAGCGCGAGTTCACGCAGCACTTCCCGCAGCCGGGCTGGGTGGAGCACGACGCCGACGAGATCTGGGCCACGCAGCTCGCCGTGGCGCGCGAGGCGCTCGCGGCCTCGGGCCTGGGCGCGACCGACATCGCCGCCATCGGCATCGCCAACCAGCGCGAGACCACCGTGCTGTGGCGGCGCGACACCGGCCGCCCGGTGCACCGCGCCATCGTCTGGCAGGACCGCCGCACCGAGCCGATGTGCGCGCAGCTGCGTGCGCAGGGCCTGGCCGACGCCGTGCGCGAGCGCACCGGCCTCGTCGTCGACCCATACTTCAGCGGCACCAAGGTGCGCTGGCTGCTCGACGCGGTGCCCGGCGCGCACCTGGCCGCCGCGCAGGGCGAGCTCGCCTTCGGCACGGTGGACAGCTGGCTGCTGTGGCAGCTGACCGGCGGCGGCGTGCACGCCACCGACGTGAGCAACGCGTCGCGCACGATGCTGTTCGACATCCGCCACAACCGCTGGGACCACGAGCTGCTGGCGGCGCTGCACGTGCCCGACAGCGTGCTGCCGCAGGTCTTCCCGTCCAGCCACGTGTACGGCCACACCACGCTGTTCGGCGCGCCGATCCCGGTGGCGGGCATCGCCGGCGACCAGCAGGCGGCGCTGTTCGGCCAGGCCGGCTTCGCGCCGGGCCTGGTGAAGAACACCTACGGCACCGGCTGCTTCATGCTGATGCACACCGGCGGCCGCTTCGAGCCGAGCCGCCACGGCCTGGTCACCACCGCCGCGGCGCAGACCGGCGCCGCGCCGGAGTACGCGCTCGAGGGCAGCGTGTTCATCGGCGGCGCGGTCGTGCAGTGGCTGCGCGACGGCCTGCGGGCGATCGAGAAGAGCGCGGACGTCGAGCGGCTGGCCGCCGGCGTGCCCGACAGCGGCGGCGTCGTCTTCGTGCCCGCCTTTGCGGGCCTGGGCGCGCCCTACTGGGACGCCGCCGCGCGCGGCGCCATCGTCGGCCTGACGCGCGGCAGCACGGTGGCGCACGTGGCGCGCGCCGCGCTCGACAGCATCGCCTTCCAGAGCGCGGCGCTGCTGCAGGCCATGGCCGCCGACGCCGCGGCCGCGGGCGGCGAGTTGCCGCGCGAGCTGCGCGTGGACGGCGGCGCCTGCGTCAACGACCTGCTGATGCAGGTGCAGGCCGACCTGATCGGCATCCCCGTCGTGCGGCCGCGCGTCACCGAGACCACCGCCCTCGGCGCCGCCTACCTCGCGGGCCTGGCCGCCGGCGTCTACGCCAGCCGCGACGAGATCGGCGCGCAGTGGGCCGAGGAGCGCCGCTTCGAGCCGGCGATCGGCCGCGACGAGGCCGCGGCGCGGATGGCGGCCTGGGAGAAGGCCGTGCGGCAGGCGCGGGCGGGGTGAGGGCCCGGCAGGCGGCACCGGCTCGGCGGCAGCCGGCCCTGCCACCGCGGGGCCTGGCGTCGGCATCGACGTATGGGACCGTGCGACGCGCCGCGCTGCGTCGCGTCGCGGCGGCGTCCTCGAGCCCTTGCGCATCCGGCGAGCCGCAAGTCCCGGCCCCCGCGATCGACCTGAGGACCTCGCAAGCCGCGCCACGGACAGACCGACCGGACGGTTGCCGCCCGGAGCCGGTGGCGGGACCTCAGCGCCCCAGGCCCCAGCCGTTGGCGTTGGCTTCCGCCTCGAGCCGCTCGCGGGTGGCCACAGCCTGTGCGCGCGCCGCGATCACGCCCGAGAGCTGCGCGCGCGCCGTGTCGCGGTTGCCGGCCGGCAGCTTCACGTCGTCGGCCCGCGCGCGCAGGCTGGCCAGGTCGCCGTCCAGGCGCTGGATGCGCTGATCGGCCTCGTGCAGCAGACGGCCATGGTTCCAGGCGCGCTGCAGCACGGCTTCGTCCATGCCCTGGCAGATGGGACCGAACGCGTCGTTGCGCCGCCCTTCGCGCAGCAGGAAGCCGGGCGTGCAGTACGTCGCCTGGCCCTCGGCCCAGCCGCTCTCGAACGCCTTGCGGTCCGGGTTCACACCGAGCTGCTGGCAGGCCGCGCCACGGCGCCAGCCGGATTCCATCGCGCGGCCGTTCAGCGCGGTGCTGCGACCCTCGCTGCGCCAGTCGATGCGGGCGCAGTCCTCCGGCTTCTTGGGAGTGGTGTCGCAGCCGGCCAGCAGGCCGAAGGTGGCGAGGGCGGTGAGGGCATAGAGGGCAGGGAGGGCGGCGAGGGTGGCGAAGGCGCGAGGGGGCGGCATGGAGGCCTTTGCGGTGAGGGGTGTCTCGTGGGCGGGCCGCCGCTTCTTGGTCGGCCCGTTGTCTCAACGCGCAGCTTCGGGCCCGCGCTGACGCCGCCACCGCGGCCGGGGGGGGGCGGCGTACGGTTCGCCCGCCCGCCGATGGCCGCCGTCCCGGGCCCACCCGAGTGCGCCAGCACGCGCTCGGCGGCCGACGTGCATCATGGTCGCGGCCCACGCGCGCTGCGTGAGGAGCCTGCGGCGCCCGTGTCGAGCAGCCCGTGCG
>Ga0068877_10001260_pt1 | contig 21033 bp, 13 predicted proteins | sample NOAtaG_FD_66437 | JGI IMG/M metagenome (GOLD analysis project Ga0068877, IMG submission 66437) | Freshwater lake microbial communities from Lake Erie, under a cyanobacterial bloom - NOAA_Erie_Diel6S_1000h metaG | ecosystem: Environmental > Aquatic > Freshwater > Lake | place: USA: Ohio, Lake... | reverse complement strand
CACGTCCATGGCCATCGGCGGCATCTTCGCGTCGGCCGCTGCGCGTTGTGCTGACGGGTGCGAGTTCAGGGATCGGACGGGCCACGGCGCTGGCGCTCGCGGCGCGGGGGGATCAACTCACGCTGCTTTCGCGGAACCTTGATGCGCTGCGGACGATTGCGGCATCGTTCCCCGTCGGTACACCCGAGCCGAGGCTGGTTCACGCGGACCTTCGACGCTTGCAGGGGCTTTCACAGTTGATCGATGACGCCCGCCGCGAAGTGGGCGGGCCGGATGTGCTGATCAACTGCGCGGGCATGGCCCTCAGCAAAGCGATCGCTGAAACAACCGACGCGGAAATGCTGGAACTGATGACGGTCAACGCGCTCGCCCCGGCGGCGTTGATGCGCTCGGCATTTTCCATCTGGTCACGCGAGCACGCCGACTCAACATCCCCTCGCCCCCCCACCATTCGCACGGTCATCAACGTCTGCTCGATGGCGGCGATCGACCCGTACCCCGGCTTTCACGCCTACGCGGCATCAAAGGCCGCCCTCGCCTCGCTGAGCCTCACCACTGCACGGGAGGGCGAGGCGATGGGCGTGAAGGTCTTCTGCCTCTGCCCGGGTGATGTGAATACGCCGATGCGCGACGCCGTGCGTGCGGCGAACCGGACGCTGCCCGAATGCGCAGCATTGACCGCAGAACAAGTCGCCGCGCGAGTCATCGCGTGCCTTGAGCCTGATGCTGATTCAATGGGCGGGCGAGCGATTGCGGTGCTTGCGTGAGGAAAGGCGCACGGCTCTGCAGAGCCGTGCCACCACGAGAACCCTGCCACCACAAAACTCTCACACACCCGCCTGCTTGAGCACCGACTCATCAACCCCCAGATACTCGCGCATGTGCTGGTCGTAGATCTCCTGGTCCTTCTCGCGTGACAGGTCCAGACGCAGCTCGTTAATCACCTTCGTGCCCTGCGGCACCCAGCCCTTATAGAACGTCTCCTGGCTGATGTTTGCCGCGATCCACGCCCCCACCGGGCCCTTGAACGGCGGGCGCGGCATCCGCGTGCCCGGACGCCCGGTCTTCTTGTCGAGAATCATCCCCTCGGGCAGCGGCTTTGATGGGTCATAGTTCGCCGCCGACCCGCCCACGCCCCCCAACGGCACAGACGCACTCGCACCCTTCGCATTCGGAACCTCCGGCACCTCACGCCCAAGCTGCTTCAGCAGGTTCGCCATCGCCGTCTTGGGCATCAGGTCGCCCTTCTCCGCCGCCACGACATACCCGCGGACAAGGATCGACGCGGCCTCGTCGTTCTGATTGACCTTGATGAGCATCTCCCCGGCGAGCTGATAGGCCTTGCTCATGTCGGGCACGAGCTGCACGCAGCGGAGGTAGCTCTGCGAGGCGTCGGCGAACCGCCCCGCGTCGGCGTACGCCTTGCCCAGCGAGAAGTGGGCCATCTCGTTCGAAGGGTCGGCCTGGGCCATGTTCTCAAACTGGGCGATGCGCTTCTCGACGTCCATGCTCGTAGTTCCTCGTCGGGTGGACTGCTCAACCAAACCGCACGAAGCGTATGCGGGCGCGCACGGTCTCTCCGCCCGCGGTACCATCTCGTCGTGGCCGGTCATTCTCCCAATCCGCTCTCGACCAACCTCGCGGGGCTCGAGCTGCGCAACCCCGTCATCCTCGCCGCTGGCACCGCCGGCGTGCTCGACGAGCTCCGCGATGTGCTCGACCTCGGGCTCATCGGCGCGGTGACGACCAAGTCCATCACGCCCAACCCGCGCGAAGGGAACAACGCCTGGCGAATCCTGCCGCTGCGTGCCGGGATGATCAACGCCATCGGGCTGGCCAACCCCGGGCTCGACGCGTTCATCGAATCTCACGCGCCGCGCGCTCGCGCCATGCCCTGCAAGGTCTTCGTCTCCGCGGCGGGTTTCTCAATCGACGATTACGTCGCCGTCGCGGCCAACATCGACGCCTACGCCGCCGACTCCGGGGGCGTCTTCACCGCCATCGAGCTCAACGTCTCATGCCCGAACGTCCACACGGGGACCGAGTTCGGCTCAACCCCGGCGCTGATCACCGAGCTTCTTAAAGCCGTGCGACCGGTCGTCAAACACTGCAAGCTCTGGCCCAAGCTCTCACCCGCGACGGGCGATCTCGTCGGCGTAGCAACCGCGGCCATCAACCAGGGCGTCGATGCCCTGACCATCGGCAACACCTTGCCCGCGATGCTCATCGACGTCGAAACACGCAAGCCCGCCCTCTCGAACATCACCGGCGGGCTCAGCGGCCCGGCGCTTCACCCCGTGGCGCTCAAGCACGTTCACGACGTCTACCGAAAAGCTGCGAAGAGTGCGAACGTCCCCATCATCGCCGCCGGCGGGGTCATGCGCTGGGAGGACGCCGCGGAGTTCATCCTCGCCGGCGCGTCGGCGTTTCAGATGGGCACGGCCCTTTACGCCGATCCACGCTCGCCGATCCACGTGTGCAAGGGCCTCGCGGCCTGGGTGAAGCGGCAGGGCAAAGCGAACATCAGCGAACTGGTCGGGGCGCTCGATCTGGATTCACCCCGCGGACCCGCAACCGCCGCCGCGGGCAACCGATAACCCACATGTCGATTCGTGTTGGTCCTGACGCGCACCTGCCTCGACGACGGAGACACCATGCCGCACGCGCCGCTGCACCACAAGAACGTCCTTTCCCGCCGCGAACCGACCGATCAGAGCCGGCGAGACAAACGCCCGATCGTCGCCGGACTTGTCTCGCTGCTCGTGTGCGCGGGCCTGCTGACGTCGTTGAACGGTCCCACGTTGCTCGCCGGGCAACCGACCGAAACCGCCCAGCCGCCCGGCACGTCCGCGCCGGCTTCGTCAACATCCACGGTGCTGATCCAGCCTGTTGGCCCTCGCACGGTGGGCCTGCCCGAGGGTGTGACCGATCTCGCGCCGATCATCGAGCCGATCCGCAAAAAGCACCAGGTCCCCGCGATGGGCGCGCTCGTGCTGGTCAACGGCAAGATCGTCGCGGGCGGGGCGATCGGTCGGCGACGCGTCAACGCCCCCGAGATGGTCACCTTCAACGACCGCTGGCACCTCGGCTCATGCACCAAGAGCATGACCGCGACGCTGTGCGCGATCCTCGTCCAGCGCGGGACGCTGCGCTGGGATCAGACGCTCGCGGAGACCTTCCCGGATCACGCCGAGAAAATGCACCCGGACTACCGCGCCGTGACGCTGAAGCAGTTGCTCAGCCACCGCGGGGGCGTGCCGGCGGATCTCCGCAAGGACGGGCTGTGGACCAGACTGTGGACATTCAAGGGTTCGACCACCGAAGCACGCCGCATGATCCTCACCAGCGTCACCAAGGACGCGCCCAAGCCCAGCGTGGGGAGCTTCGAATACTCCAACGGCGGCTTCGCCCTCGCGGGGCTCATGGCCGAGCAGGTCACGGGCAAGTCGTGGGAAGAACTCATGCGCACCGAGGTCTTCACCCCGCTGGGGATCACCAGCGCGGGATTCGGCGCGCCGGGCAAAGCTGAGAGCAACGACGAACCGTGCGGGCATGTCTCCGCGACCGAGCCGGTCCTGCCCGGTCTCAACGCCGACAACCCCGCCGGCATCGGGCCCGCAGGCATCGTGCATATGAGCCTGCCCGACTGGGCCAAGTACGTCGCGGCCCACCTCGACGGCGAGACCATGCGCCGCACAAAGACCGCCCAGCAGCCGCTGGACATCCCCGCGAACCCGTCGGCAACGCCATCGGGCAAGTTGCGCCGCCCCGGTGATCTGGTTTCAGGCGAGATGTGGCAGACCCTGCACGCGCCCATGCCCCAGTTGAACCCCAAAGACGCGGAGTACGCGCTCGGCTGGTCGGTGACGCGTCGGCCCTGGGCCAGCGACGTGCAGAATCAGACGCCGCCGGGACGGGTGATCACGCACGCGGGCTCGAACACGATGTGGTACTGCGTCGTCTGGGCGGCACAAAACCGCGACTTCGCGGTGCTGGTGACGGCGAACCGCGCGGGCGATGCGACCAAGGCCACCGACGAGATCGCCTCCAGACTCATCGGCAAGTTCTGCCCGAAGCCTGCGGAGGCAACGGAAACCAAAGAGCCAGCGGAGAAGAAAACGCCCGGCATTGAGCCGGGCGTGCGCTGAGCGGGTTGAATGTGGCGTGCGGGTCGAACGGCGTCAAAGTCGAGCGGCTCGAAAGAGCCGTGCCACCATGAGTACCCGTTACGGGCAGGGCAGGAAGAGGTTGTTGAAGAAGGCGTTGTAGTCACCCTCGTTCACGCCGTTGTTGATGCAGCCGGGGGCCTCGGCCAGCGGCGTGCCGTCGTCGCAGGCGATATCGCAGAACGAACCGACGGCGGCGATGCCCTGCGAAGCCTGGAAGAAGAAGCCATCCGCGGCGAAGAAGGCGTTGTAGTCGCCTTCGTTCGGACCAAGGTTGCTATTCACACAGCCCGGCGCCTGAGCCAGCGGGATGCCGTCGTCGCAGGCAATATCCGCGGCGTTGCAACCAGCGGCGACGAGCGAGAGCGAGCCCGAATCCATCACCACCGGGACGCTCTTGCCCCACTTGACCCACTGGGCGTACGCGATCTGCCCCATCGTCAGCGGAGCGGCGGGCGTGCCGGGGGGCGCGGTCCATGAGAGCGGGCCGGGCTGAGGCATCGAGTTGAGGTTGTTCGCGTCCTGGATCGTCGTGGCGTTGTCACGCAGGAACTCGGCGTAGTCGCGCCCGGTGGTCTGGTGCAGCACCTGGACCTCCGCCGTCACCGCGCCGGGGGGAAGCGCAAAGAGCGTGTCGTCCCAGTGCTGCCCGTCGGCGTAGGTGTAGCCGATAGGCGGGGACTGCACGGCCTCGAAGTTGGCGTTGTTGAATCCGCGCGGCGGGATGCGGTTGTCCTTGAAGACCTTGTTGTTGATATCGATGTGGAAGCTCTTGCCCACGGGCAAACCGGTCAGCACGGAGATGTTCGCGTCGACGCCGTGGATCTGCTCGTAGACCTTGGTGCCGGCCTGTGAGATGGTCGCGGTGGCGGTGTCATACCCACCGATTTCCGAGACGATGTTGCCCTGTGCGTCCTTGAACTTGATGTTGATCCACATGCGGCGGCCCTCGGCGAAGCCGCCGGGGAGCTTGTGCCCGCAGTTGTTGATGATGCGGACTTTGAGCTGCCCGCTCTCGAGCGAGAGCTCCATATCCGAAGCCTGCGTCATGCGGTAGTTGTTGCGGTCGACGGATTCCTGAACGAGCGCAGGCTCGGTCATGAGTGTTTCACCCGGACCCCACACGTCATACACCGCCTTGAGGACCCACGAGTTCGCACCCGTGAAGTTGTGGATCGGGGCGTTGGTGCGGAACGGTGCGCCGATGTTGGGGTCGGCGCCGTAGCCCGCCGTCGGCGGCATGTGGCAGCTCTGGCAGCTTGTGTAGCTGATATTGGAGTTAAAGATGACGATCTTGGAGGGGTTCTCAGGCGTCGCGGGGGTCTTGGTGATCCCGTCGTAGCTGTAGCGACCGACGACCGCGGGCGAGTCGCCCGGGTTCGGGTTCGGGACCGTCAGCGTCACGCCGCCGGGCTGGGCATAGGCGGACATGAGCCACTCGGAGAAGGTCCGGTCCATGGGGTACATGTCGTACTTGTTGCCGGTGGGGTGCGGCTGTCCCATGGGCGAGGGGAGGTAGCTGCCGTCGTTCTGCTTGACGTAGACGGGGTTGGAAACGTCGTGGCAACCGGCGCAGAGCTGCGCTTCCTTGTGGAAGGGCGATTCGTACGTATCGCCGTGATAGCAACTCGAAGGATCGAAAGGTCCGCGGCGGTTGTTGCGGTTGTCGAGCAGGAAGCTGTTGGAGTTGAACGGTCCGCCGGGGGTCAGGCCCTGAGCGGGGAAGTTCGGGGGCATGTTCGCGCCGAGGTGGGCGTAATAGGCGGCATCGACCGGCGGGTTGGTCGGATCGGGGACCGGATCGACCATGCGGTGGCAGACGATGCAACTGACGCCGTGACGGTCGGCGAAGTCGAAGTTTTCGCCGCGGGCGGGTGTGAGCTGTCCGGGCAGGTTGCCTCGACCCTGGATCCAGCCGGCGGGGGCGTGGCAACGCATGCACGAATCGCCGGAGAACGGCGCGTCTTTTTCCGCGATGTCGAACTGAGCCTGAAAGATCGGGTCGCGCCAGGACTGGGCCATCAGCGTGTAGGCCCAGCGGTTGTAAGGCACGGAGTACGCCGCGGGCTGCTCACCGGAATAGTCCTGGTGACACGAGGCGCAGTTTTCGGGTTCGAGCAGCGGATCGAAGTTGGGGTTGTTCGGGACATTGGAGTACGGCTGCGGGCCGTAGAAGTAAAAGTCGGAAAGCTGCGTGTTGATCAGGGGCGTCGCAACAGCCGCGGCGACAGCCAGCATGCCGACGGCGGCGGACGTGACGACAACGGACCTGCGACTCATCTTCTTCAAACTGAGCATAAAAGCTCCTGCAAAGCGTGCGAACGAACGAACCGGCGTGGAGATCCGCGCCGCCATTGCCCCAAGGGAGGCTCGCGACGGGGTCTCCGCCCGATATCTTGTCGGGTCTTCCCGCTCGCGGTTCCACTTTCAGTATGACTCTCGGCCAGAAAATCACCAGCCCCCACCTGATTGGGCACACCTAAAACCGTCCAAACTGGTAAAAATCCCGAGAACGATGGGTGCCCACGGGCTCGCAGCGGTGACCCTTTCGATCACACACCATCCGGGCCGATCATGCGGATCTCCCCCCGATTGGGGCAGATCCCCTGCTCCACACCCTCGCGGATGAGCTGGCGAACCGCGAGCAGGCCCTTCGGGCGGGCCTCGACGGTGTACTCGTTGACGTACATCTTCAGATAGGTTTCCAGCTCGGCGTCGGCTTTGAGCGGGGAAAAGCCGCGGGCGTAGTCGCGTGACTGCTCGCGGTGGGCGAGGGCGTAGTCGAGCGAGGCCTTGAGTGTGCGCGTGAGTTCGACGAGCGTGCCCGGGCCGAAGCGGTCTTCGAGGTTCAGGCGGATGGCGTTGGCACCCAGGGGCATGGGCAGGTCGGTCCGGCGCGTCCACCACGCGCCGACGTCGGCGACGAGCTTCAGACCCATCGAGGCGTAGGTGATCTGCGCTTCGTGGATGAGCAGGCCCAGGTCGGATGCGCCCTCGACAACAGACTGCGCGATGCGGTCGAAGGGCATGGGCACGGCGGTGAAGCCCGAGCGCCCGAGGATGAGCGAAAGGGCAAGATACGCGGAAGTCTCAAGCCCCGGTACGGCGATGCGCGGCTTGCGCAGGGCGAGCTGTTCGAGGGTCAGCGATGGAAAACTCACCGGGGCGACGAGCTTTGGACCGAAACCGATGCCGAAGGACGAGCCGCAGCTTGTGACGGCGTAACGGTCGGCGACGCGGGCGGCGGCGGCGAAGGAGATCGCGGTGATCTCCAGATCGGCGTGCGACTCGGCCCGGCGGTTCAATACCGCGATGTCCTCGGGCAGTGCGCGGAAGCGGAACCGCCCGGTATCGATCACCGGCGGGCGCAGCACGCGCGTGTAGTCGTTTGGATCGATCATCCCGGTGATGGGCCACCACATGAAGACGTCGTCGGCGTCGGCGGAGTGGGCGAGGGTGAGGATCGGCCTTTCGTCGGGCATGCGGTATTATCGCAGGGAAAGTCGGTGCGTTCAGGCGGATGAGTTTTTCCTGTTCGTCGATGGAGGTTCGCTGAAGATGACGAATATCCCGGTCAGCCCCGCGGTGCAGAAGGCGTACGCGTTGTTTCAGAGCGGCGACCTGGACGCGTGCGAGAAGGCCCTCACCCGGCACTTGCAGGCTTCGCCCAAGGACCTGAACGCGCTGCTGCTGCTCGGTCGCACACAGGTCCGACGCTTCAAGGACGAACAGGCGGAGTATTCGTTCAAGCGGGCGCTGGCGATCAAGCCCGATTGGGTCGACGCGCTGGGGTACCTTGCGGACCTGTACATGTGCGTGCCGAAGTACGCAGAAGCGGAGAAGGCGTTCCGCAGGATCACGGAGCTTGCACCGAACTTCGGCGGCGCGTACGCGGGGCTGGCGCAGGCGCTTCGGCCTGTCGGACGCATCGAAGAGGCGGTGACGGCGGCACGACGGGCCTTCGAGCTTGAGCCGGAGAATCCGAACGTCTGCAACGGGCTGGCGGACGTGCTGCAGCTCTCGGGTCGAATGGACGAGTGCGTCAGCGTGCTGAAGCGCAACCTTGAGCTGCACCCGAGTTCGGACGGTGCACGGCACAGCCTGATGGCGAATCTGAACTACCTCTGGCCTCACGATCCGGAGGAGATCTTCAGGCAGCACTGTGCGTACGCGCGGGGATTTCCGCCCACGGCGCTGCACGCCAGGCCGCTCGCGCCGCCGCGGGTTATTGGCGAGATCGGTTCGCGTCCGCTGAAAGTCGGATTTCTTTCGTACGACCTGCGGACGCATTCGGTGGCGTTTTTTCTGCTGCCGATCGTTGAGCACGCGAACAAGCGTCAGGTCGAGTATCACCTGCTGCAGACCGGACCGAAGGACAGCTTCACGGCGGAGCTGGCGCGATGGGCGAAGTTGCACGATCTGCACCGGATTGACGCGGAGGAGATCGCCCGGAGGGTTCGTGCGCTCGATCTGGACGTGCTGATCGAGCTGGGCGGGCACACGGCGATGTCGGCCATCCGCGTGATGAGTCCGAGGCTTGCGCCGCTGCAGGGGACGTACCTGGGCTTCCCGGGCTCGACGTGCATGCCGGATATGGACATCCGCATTGTCGATTCGGTGAGCGACCCGGCGGAAGCGCGGTACGACGCGCTGGCGACGGAGAAGCTGCTGCGTTTGCCGCGGTGTTTCCTGTGTTATGAGCCGCTGATCGGCATGGAGGTGGACGTGACGCCGCGGGGGTGCGATGGGCCGCTGGTCTTCGGTGCGTTCAACGCGGTCTTCAAGATGAACGACCACACGCTGGAGCTGTGGGCGAAGGTTCTGCACGCGGTGGAGGGTTCGCGGCTGATCATCAAGAACGCCGCCAGCGGTGCACCGGCAACACGGCAGCGCCTGGGCGGCGTGTTCAAGCGTGCCGGGATCGATGAATCACGCGTGGAGTTCCCGGCGTACATCGCGGGGCTTCGCGAGCACATGATGAGCTATTCCCAGGTGGATATCGCGCTGGACTGCTTCCCCTACAACGGGACGACGACGACCTGCGACGCGATGTGGATGGGCGTGCCGACGCTGACCATCGAAGGGAAGAGCCATGTCAGCCGGGTGGGCGCATCGATCAACGCCGCGGCGGGGTTGAGCGCGTTCATCGCGCGCGACGAGAATGACTTTGTTCAGCGTGCGGCTGCGTTGTCGCGCGATCGCGCGGGGCTGGCGAGCGTGCGGGCGGGTTTGCGTGATCGGATGAACGCGTCGCCTCTGCGTGACGGCGCGGGGATGGCGCGTGCGTTTGAAGAGGTGTTGCTGGGAGAATGGAAAGACCGCTGCGATCGCGGGTGATCGCAGCGGCCTTGTGTTGACCGCACTCCGAAAGCGGACTTACTGGCAGGAGAGGAACAGGAAGTTAAAGAAGGCGTTGAAGTCGCCTTCGTTGACGCCGTTGTTCACGCAGCCGGGCGCCTGAGCCTTGGGCGTGCCGTCGTCGCAGGCGATATCGCACGTGCCGTTGATCGCGGCGGTACCGAGGCCGGTCTGGAAGAAGAAGCCGTCAGCGGCGAAGAAGGCGTTGTAGTCCCCTTCGTTGGGACCTGTGGTGCTGTTCACGCAACCGGGCGCGGCGGCGATCGGCGTGCCGTCATCGCAGGCGATGTCGGCCGGGTTGCAACCGGAAGTTGCCGGACCCGAAAGTGAGGCGGGCGAGCTGGTCACGCTGCCGCAGGCGTTGGTGATGGTGACGCTGTACGAACCGAAGTTGGTTGATGAGGCACTGAGAACCGAGAGGGTGGGCGTGTTTGCGCCGACGACGAAGCCGCCGTTGGCTTGCGGTCAGTTGGAGAGGGGTGAACCGTTGAGCCGCCACTGGAAGAAGCGGGGTTGATCGCCCGAGGAGAGCGAAACGGAGAAAGTGACATCGCCGGGGTTGAGCAGCGTGACCGAGGCGGGGCCTGTCGAGATGACCGGGCACGCGGGCGGACCGACGAACTCGTACGCGCCGTGATCAACGATCGGCGCCGGGCCAACGCCCGTGTCCGGGGTTGAGGCGTCGTCAAAGCGACGGGCCGCACCGGCAAGGTCGCTTGTCAGCGTCACGGGCAGCGCAAGATTGTCGGCACTGTCGATGCTCGGTGATCCGGACTGCAGCGTGTAGATGCCCGCGGCGGGGTTCGCGAAGAGCGGAACCGCATCAATCACCGCAGTTCCGGCGTAACCGCCCTGGATGTTCGAGTGCGACACAATCACCGAAGGCTGGCACGACGGGTCGCCGATCTGCACGGTGTTGCCGCGGATGATGGAGTTGCTCACGGTGGTCACCTGGGCAACGTCACACCTGGCGAGGTACAACCCGGTGCCCGCGTTGTCGACGATCGTGGAGTTCAGGATGTTCGGGATGGTGCCGGTGGTATCGGCAAAGACGCCGGCACCGAGGGCTGAAGAGTTGCCCGCGATCAGCGCGTTGGCGATGCTGACGCTCCCGCTCGACTCGATGTAGATCGCTCCGCCTCGATCGACGGCAGAGTTTCCGAGGGCGACAAGATCGGTGACGCTGATAATCGGCGCGCGGAGCCAGAGGGCGCCGCCTCTGCGAGAGTTGCCCGAGAAGCTGCGGATCTGCGAGAACGAATGCGCGGTGCCGGCGCGTTCGAGGAAGACCGACCCGCCGCGGGCGGAGCTCGTGCTGGTGGTGGTGGTAACGGCGTCGCAGTCGTAGAAGGCCAGGTCGGTCAGTGTGACGGTCCCGGTGGGCCCCCCGCCGGTGATGCGTACTCCGCCGCCGTTGCGGGCCGAGCAGCTCGTGAATGTGGATCGCCTGATGACGACGTTGACGGCGTCGGTGTTGATGGCGCCGCCGTCACCGAAGGAATCCGTCGGCGTGGCGATCGCCCGGCTGTTGATGAACGAGCAATCTTCAACTGTGAAAGTCCCGGTGCTGTTGCCTTGGATCGAGCCGGCGATCTTTGCGGAGTTGTCGCGGAAGGTGACGCGCCGTGCGAGGCCGGTGGCGGAGTTGATGCGGAGCGCGCCGACGTCACCCCCGCTGCTGCCGTTGATGGGTGTGGCGATGTTGTTGCGGAAGGTTGAGTCTTCGACGGTCACGTTCGTGCCGGCGCTGGAGATTCCGGCGTAGAGCTTGGCGTCGCAATCAATGACGGTGGAGTTGCGAATGATCACGGTCGAGGCGTTGATCTCGGCGCCGCCGAAGTCACCGCCGTTGCTGCTGGAGAATGCCACGGCGTTGCAGTTCCGCAGAACAAGCCCATTGACGGTGGCGGCGGTGGTTGTGGCGGTGACGTTGGCGGCGAAGCGGAGCCCGCCGCCGATTTTGCCCGAGCAGTTCTCGAAGGTGGTGTTGGTCAGCGAGAGGGTGTGGGCGGAGATGTTCGCGCCGCCCCAGTCGCCGCCCTGACCGGTGCCGACGGTGGGCGTCGCGGTGAGATTCCGGAACGTTGAGTTCTCGATCACCACGGCGGGGTTGAAGGACGTCAGCACGGTCCAGAAGACGCCGGCGGAGTCGCGGGTCAAACCGCCGTCGCGGAAGGTGGTGTTGCGGATGGTCAGGCCCTCGGCAAACTCACCGTCGATGGCACCGCCGCGGGTGGCGGCGGAGTTGCCGACGAACTGGCTGTTCTCGATGGTGAGCGAGACGCGGCCGGTAGCGCCGATGGCACCGCCCTCTTGAAACCCGGTCCCGGTTGTGGAGTTGTTGGTGAAGAGGCAGTTGGTGATGGTGCCGGTTCGGGCGTTGGTGCTTCCGCTGCTGAGCGCCTCGAACCAGATCGCGCCGCCGCGGTTGTTGTTGGAGGTGTTGCCGGTGAAGGTACAGTCGATGAAGGCGACGTTGGAGCGTCGGACGCGCACCGCGCCGCCGCGGTTTGAGGCCGTCGTGCCCGAGTTCATGACGTTGTTGGTGAAAGTGCAGCGCTCGAAGGTCGTCAGGGCCGTGCCCGCATCGACGATCACCGCGCCGCCACCACCCGCGATAACGAACGAGCCGGAAGTTGCGCCGTTGGCGCGGTTCCCGGTGAAGGTGCAGTCGGTGATGGTCGCGGGCTGCGCGAGCTGGATCGCACCGGCGACGGCGGCGTTGTTCTCGATGAAGCTGCAGTTGGCGATGATGCCCAGGGGGCCGCTGCCGCCGAAGACCACGGCGCCGCCGTTGCTCGTGCCGGAAAGGTTGGCCTCGAAGGTCGTACCGCGGAGTTCGAAGGTCCCAGCGGTGACGAAGCTGATGGCACCGCCGGCACCGCTGTTGCCGCGGAAGATGCTGTTCAGCACGTTGAGACTCGTGCCCGAGCCTGCTCCGAAGATGCGGACAGCACCGCCCCCGCCCGAGCCGGTCTGCACGTTCGTCTCGAACGTGGACGAGACGATGTTCAGTGTGGAACCCTCTTTCGCGGCAACCGCGCCACCGCCGCCGAAGATATCGCTGACGCTCGCGGTGAACGTGTTGGCTTGGTTCGTGCGGAAGGTGCACCCGGTGAGCGTCACGGTTGCGGCGCCGGCGGTACCGACCGCGCCGCCGCCGACCTCAACACCGATGTTGCTGGTGAAGGTGCAGTTGGTGAAGCCCGCGGCACCGCCGATGATCGAGACCGCGGCCCCGATGGTGTTGCCCGGAGCGACGGCGTTGGCGGTGTTCGATGTGAACGAAGTTGATGACACCGTGAGTGTCGAGTTGGTGGAGGAGATGGCGGCGCCGTCGCCGTCACTGACGGTGTTCTGAGCAAAGACGCACGAAACGATCGTGACCGTTGAGTCGGCGGCACGCAGCCCGGCGCCCGAGCCGGTGAGCAGTTGGCCCCCGCGGATCGTCAGTCCTTCGAGTTTCAGCCCGTTGATCGACTGCGCCAGCAGGACAGGACCGACCGCGCCGGGCGCGATGACCGTGACAGCGGCGCCGCCCGACGACTTCAGTTCCACCGCTTTGCCCAACAGATCGATCTGCTCCGCGTAGGTGCCCGGTGCGATGATCACACGATCACCGGTGGCGCCCGCAGCGTTCACCGCGGCTTGGATCGTCGGAAAGTCGGCGGGGACGTTCTGGTCCGCTGCCCAAACACTTGCGGATGTACCCGCGAGAATCAGGACCGCCGCACAAGGGCGAAGACAACGAGCGATACGCAGGTTCATACTGACACTCCGGGTTGATCAACCGCAACACATCTTCGGACGGATACATCTCGAATCGCGCTCTGCCGTGGGTCGGTGAGCTATCGCTTGCGCTCTGCAGCGCCGGCGATGAAGATCACGAACCCACGGCAGGAGCACGTCACAGGCGTTTGACAGATCGATGACCGAGAACGTTTTCAGACGCAGGGGAGGAACAGGTTGTTGAAGAAGCAGTTGAAATCACCCTCGTTCACGCCGTTGTTCGTGCACCCGGGCGAGTCGGTGAGTGCGGTTCCGTCGTCGCAGGCGATGTCGCAGGTCCCGCCGATGGCGGCGCTGCCCTGACCCGCCTGGAAGAAGAAGCCGTCCGCGGCGAAGAACGCGTTGTAATCGCCTTCGTTCGGACCGGTGGCGCTGTTGACGCATCCGGGCAACGCCGCCAGGGGCGTGCCGTCGTCACAGGCGATGTCCGCGGGGTTGCATCCTTGCGGCGCGGCGGACGGGGCGAACTCAAAGGCACCCATATCAACCACCAGCGAACCACCCTCGCCGCCGGCAACGCCCGTGTCGGCGATCGAAGGGTCATCAACGTAGCGGCCGGAACCCGCGGCATCGGTCATCTGCCCGGCCGGGACGAGCAGGTTGCTGCCCGCGTCGATGCCGGGCGAGCCGGCGCTCAGTCGCAGGTCGCCCGTGCCGAGGCTCACAAACAGAGGCACCGCGTCGATGTTCCCGGTGCCGACGTACCCGCCCTGAATGTTGCTGAACGTCACGGAGCGCAGGCCCGATCCGGTCGCGACGATCGCCCCGCCAGGCGCATCACAGCGGATGATCGAGTTGGCAACGGTCGCACGCGCCGCGCCCTCGAAGCGGATGGCGGGCCCGACACCGTTGTGAACGATCGTCGAGTTGATCAGCCGGCCGTTGCTTGACTGACGGAAAGCCACGGCGCCCTCGCCGAGGCCGTTGCCGATGAAGACGCAGTTCATCAGCACAGGTCTCGCGGAATCGGCGATGGCGATGGCGGCACCGCCGCCGCTCTCGGCCGAGTTGGAGATAAATCGACAGTTGACGATGGAGGCGTTGTCGATGCTCCCCCCGTTGAGCGTGATGGCGCCGCCCTGCCCGCCTTCCGCGGAACACCCCGAGAAGAGTGAACCGGACACGGTGATGGTGCTGTCGCCCAGAGTCAGTGCGCCGCCCTCACCACCCGCGGCGGAACAGTTGACAAAGCTCGAGTTGGTGATCTGGCCTGAAGAGAGATTCGCGACGATCGCGCCGCCCGAAGCGCCGTCAACCGAGCACGCGGTAAACGTGCTTGACGTGACGATGAGTTCGCCCGCGAGCACCTCGATTGCGCCGCCGGTACCTCCGTTGGCGACTTGGTTTGTGAAGGTGCAGTTGTTGATGCTCAGCGACGTGCCGTAGTGATAGATCGCTCCCCCCGAACCGCCGTCGGCGGTGTTGTCGATGAACGTGACCGAGTTGAATGAGGCCACGCCGGGCTCTTCCGCCGTCACGCACGCGCCGGTGTACTGCGCAGAGTTGTTGGAGAAAACGCCGCCGGTGACGGTGATCTCACCACCGATAGCCACACCGATCGCCCCGCCCCCGGCTTCAACGGCCGAGTTCCCGGTGAATGTCGAGTTGGTGCTGATCACGGTGGCGGTCGCGCCGATGGACAGGCCACCGCCGATGTCGGTCCCGGCGGCGCCGCCGTTGACGGTGTTGCCGGTGAGCGACGACTGCACAAGGGCCAACTGCCCGCCGTCAATGCTGATTCCCCCGCCGCTACCGTTCGTGACGGTGTTGCTCGAGACCACCACCGAGTTGAAGGTGACGCTCGGGCTGTTGAGGATGAACACACCCGCGCCGCTCGCGCCGCTGATGGCGGCGCCCGTCACCGTCACACCCTCAAGCACCACCGGATCCGCCGCGTTTGAGATGACCACCCCGCGCTGCCCCGTCGGGGGGCTGATGATCGTGACCGCGGCCCCACCCGAACCGCGGATCTTGATGCCCTTGCCAAGCAGATCAACCGACTCGGTGTACGTGCCCGGGGCAAGCACAATCTCGTCCCCGATGCTGGCCGCCGCGACCGCCGCCTGAATCGAAGGCTGATCGGCGGGAACGGCGATCACCGCCGCATGAACTGACTGCGCCAACCCGCAAAGGGCCAGCAGTACGCCGCAACACATCCGCGAATGCCGAGACGAGTTGATCATGGGAACTCCCTCAAAGTGGTGACTTGCCTTTATCCCCCCACCCACACCAACTTATCAGACCACACCAATCTGTCAGGAACTATGTTTAAACAATTGCACGACTCGGGTTTCTGCTATACGATGCTCGTATGGTCCAGCGTGGACTTGACAATGCCCATACACAGGCCGAACCAAGTCGCCCCGTGCAGGTCGATCCGTTCGTCAATGAAGCACAAAGCACGCTCTTTGAGCTTCGCAGCGCAACTGCGGCGGTTCTGGCGGCCTGCGGCGGGATCGAACGGGCGGTGGATGTCTCCAGCAGGCTTGGGCTCGATAGCAGCCTGGCGTGGAAAATCTGGCAAGTCGGTCGCGATCACGGTGGTTTGCCTTCTCCGGCGCACATCAGCGGGCGGTCCGGGTTCGAGCGGTTCCTGCTCGCGGCGGAGAATCTGGGCATCGCCACGGAACTTGTTCAGCGTGCGCGGGCGGCCTTCGGCGGGTTCGAGCGCCTGATGCGAAGGCACGCCGGCGACCGCGCCACCGCCGATCGGTTGCTCGGGCATATCTCCGCGGAAGGCAAGCGGCGACTGGATACCGCCATCCGTCGCGACGGCTTCCGGGCGAACTCGTATTTGCTGGGGATTCAGGCGGCTTCGACGTACCAGCTCGACGCGCTGGTCGTTGGTGATGACGCCTTCATGCCCGAGGTCTACCGCGTGCGCGGGCACTTCGGTCTTCAACGCAACCGCGCCGATGCGCCCTGGATCATCTCGCGGACCACACTCGTGCACGAGACGGGCCCATCAGCAAACCTGAAGCGCGGACCGATCGATTGTTCATCCGGCGGGCTCGGCAACCTGCTGCTGACGCAGTTCTGCAGCGACCCGAACCTGCCCGTTGTACGGCGCGTGCTCCCCGACAGCACCGTCGAAGACGAGATCCCCGAGGGCCCGGTGGGCCAGCAGGCGGCGATCGACGTGGTGCTCGGCGAGCACTTCAGCGGAATGCCACGCCGCGATGTTCAGTTCGACGCGCTGGTCATGCGCGTGCTGACGCCTTGCGAGCGGCTGGTGTACGACATTCTTCTGCCCGAGGGGCAATCGCCGAAGGATATTGAACTGCGCGTTCACAGCACGGTTCAGACCGACCTGCCCTACCTCCGCGGCGAGATGTACGCGTCGATCCCCGTCACCGAAAAGTTCGAACGATTGGGCCCGGCGCTCAAGGCACCCGAAGCAACGGAAGTTCCTCGGCAGGGCGCGATGATCAAGTGGCTTTTGAGCAAGCTCCCCCCGCGGGCGGCGAACTCGGTTCTGTGGCGCACGCACATGCGGTATCCCCCCGTGCCTTCGGTGCTGGCGGCACGCTATCCCATCGCGCCGTGAGCGCCCGAACGAGAACCCGCGACAACCACTCCGCTCCGTGCATACGCACGCTCGGCTACCCTCGTGCATGAGCAGCGACAACGCGCACGCGCAGCAAGGCCATCACCATCATCACGCCCACGGCGGATCTCATCAGGCTTCGTCGCTGATGACGCTCGAGCCCGTGCCGACCAGGGGCGAGCTGTGCGCGGGGCTGAGTAACCGCCAGCTCGTTGATCGCTACCGCGTCGGGGTTGAGCGCTTTGATCGGCGTGTCTTCGAGCTCGACGATTCGGAGCTTGACACCGCCTTCCTCCCCGACGCGGGCGTGGGACGCTGGCCTGTTCGCGTGCTGCTGGGACACCTTGCCGACGCCGAGCTCGCCTTCGTGCAGCGCATGCGGCGCGTGGTGGCGGAGGAGAATCCGATCTTGCAACCCTGGGACGAGAACGCCTTCATTGACTCAGGGATGTACGGGCTCGGCGAAAAGACCGGCGGCAACTACCCCATCGGGGCCTTCATCGCCGCCACGCACACGCTGCGGCAATGGACGGCGCAGTGGCTCGGCACACTGAACGACCAGGCCTTCGCGCGAAAGGGGCTTCACACCCAGAACGGCGAGCAATCGCTGCGCACGATCCTTGAATACGACACCTGGCACCTTGAGCATCACGCATTCCTGCTCAACAAAAAGATCGCCAAGTTCCGCGGGGCGCTGGTGAAGGTCTGAGCCACTCCTCCCCCCACTGCCCACTGCGCCACGCCGCCACGCCGCGTCCCTGGCCCCCCGGGCCCCCCACTGACTACGCATGGACTCGTCGCGGCGCGGTTTTCACCGTTACTCGCGTTGCCTCACCCACGCCCGCGGCTACGCTTACCCATGACTTCCGCCCCTGTTGCACCCGCTTCGCTCCAGGCTTTGACGCTCCAGCTTGTGGACTACGCCGGGCTCTTTCCGCCCGCGAAGCTCGACATGAACAAGGCCGTCGAGGCCTTCGCGGCCCACCGCAACGGCGCGTACGCGCGCGGGCTCTCGCGGATGATCGTCTCCTGCTCGAAGCTCGAGGAGTTCAGTGAAGCCGCCGCCCGGCATCTGGCGGCCCTGCCCGAAGCCGAGGACGCCGCTCCGCCCGAGCCCTGGGCCGTCAGCGTGCTGATCGACGGCAAGCTCGAGGACAATCTCGCCGCGATCGACCGGTTCAACAACGAGCACGAGTGCGGGCGCGGCGGCAACGGGGCGAAGGGTCACAACCACGCCCACAACGCGGTGATCGACACCGTCGAGATCAAGGTCGCCAGCCCCGACACCGTCGAGTACGCCCTTGAACTGCTCCCCGAAGAGCTCTATCCGTTCTTTGAGCTGCCGCTGGACGCGGACCTGCGCGGGTTCGCCGCGTGCCTGGCCGGGCGCGGCGCGGGGGCAAAGATCCGCACGGGCGGGATCATCAAAGACGCCATACCCAGCGTTGAAAAAGTCGCGGAGTTCATCGCGATCATGCACGCGGCGGAAGTGCCGATGAAGGCCACCGCGGGGCTGCACCACCCGGTGCGCAGCGAGCAGGCCCTGACGTACGAGGCGAGCTCGCCGCGCGCGGTGATGCACGGGTTTGTGAACCTGTTCCTCGGCGCTGCCATGCTGCACGCGCGGGCCATCACGCCCAAGCAGCTTGTTGAGATCCTCAGCGAAACCAGCCCCGAGGCCTTCCGCTTCAGCGACGAGAGCGCAAGCTGGCGCGAGAAGACCATCACCACCGCGCAGATCGAGGAAGCCCGCGAGAACTTCGCGATCTGCTTCGGCTCGTGCTCCTTCGACGACCCGATCAACGACATGAAGTCGCTGCGCTGGGTGCGGTGAGGCACGCCCCCCACTCTCTCACTCCCCTGCTCGCACTGTCCTCTACGAAAGCCGATGTGTGCCTTGAACCCGTTGCGCTTGCCGGACGTACTTTTTTGTGCGCCAAGTCACCGCCGGGAGATCCCGCATGCTCTTCATGGTCGTTGAGAAGTTCCGTCAGGGTGATGCAAAGTCCGTGTACCGTCGATTCCGCGACCGCGGGCGGCAGACTCCCGACGCGTTGAAGTTCGTCTCCAGCTACGTGACGGCCGACTGCTCGACGTGCTTCCAGCTCATGGAGTGCGACGACGTGACGCTGTTGCAAGCCTGGGTTTCGCAGTGGCAGGATCTCGTGGAGTTCACGATCTACCCGGTGACGCAGGGCAAGGACACCGCCGCGGCGCTGCAGCCGCTGCTGGACAAGCCGAGCTGATTTCGAACCCGCGATACCCGCTCATCGCCCGCGGCACTACGCGCGCCGGTCAGAGCCCGCCGTCGCGCGCCGCCTGCGCACACCACGAAACCACATCACCCAGCGGGCAGAGCGTGCCTTTCCCGCCGCCGCTGGTCCCCTCGGGTGCGCCGCGGACTTTGAACTCCACCGCGCCCACCGCCAGGGCCTTGTCCGCAACCGTCAGACGGATCGGCACGCCGATGAGGTCCGCGTCCTTGAACTTCACGCCCGGGCGCTCATCGCGGTCGTCGATCAGCACGTCGAGCCCGATAGCCGCGAGCTTTTTCGCGATCTCCATCGCGGTGGTCTTCGGGCCTTCCTCGTCCACGCGCAAAAGCGTGATGATCACGTGGTACGGCGCGATGGGCATGGGCCAGCGGATGCCGTCGGCGTCGTGGTTCTGCTCCACCGTCGCCGCCATCGTTCGGCTCACGCCGATGCCGTAGCAGCCCATGATCACGGGCTTGCGCTGCTGATCGGCCAGCAGCACCTCGAAGCCCATCGCCTCGGAGTACTTCGTCCCCAGCTTGAAGATGTGCCCGACCTCGATGCCCTTGGCGGCTTCGAGTTTCGCACCCTCACTCCGCGGCGAAGGATCGCCGACAATCGCATTCCGCACGTCCACCACGCGCACCTTGCTTGCGTCGTCGAGCGCCGCACCGACCTCGCGCCGCCAGTTGAAGTGCTTGACGTGGTGGTCGGCCTTGTCGCTGCCGCTGGCCCAGAACCCGCCGCCGCTGGCGTCGTTGTCCACCAGCAGCACCGTCCCGGGCACGCTGTTGACCGTCCGCGGCGAGACATAGCCAATCGCAAACCCCGCCGCCCGCGCGGCCTTCTCGTCCGCCAGCGCCACCGTCGCCTTCTCATCGCCGGTGATGGCGCGAACGGCGATCTTGACCTTCCCCTCGTTCACATCGTGATCGCCGCGAACAACCGCGAGCGCCCACCGGACCATCCCGGTCCCTTGATCCCTTGATCCCTCGGTCCCTTTGATCTCAAACACAATGCTCTTGAGCATCCGGTCCGGCTTGACCTTCATGAACTTACCCACCTCGTCGATCCCCGGCAGGTTGGGCGTGTGCACTTCTGTCAGCTCACCCGTCGGCGGCTCGTTGAACGTGCCGCGCGGGCGAGTGCCGATCTCGCACTTCTCCACGTTCGCGGCGTACCCGCTCACCGGACACCGCAGGATCGTGTCCTCACCGCTCTCGCAGGTGACCATGAACTCGTGGCTCGCCGAGCCGCCGATGGGCCCGCTCTCGGCCTCAACCGGCACAAAGCTCAGCCCGCAGCGCCGGAAGATGTTGCTGTACGCGGTATACATCGCGTCGTACGTCTCGTTCAACCCGCCCGCACCCTCCACCGTGGTGTGGAACGAGTACGCGTCCTTCATGATGAACTCACGCCCGCGCAAAAGCCCCGACCGCGGCCGGGCCTCATCGCGGAACTTCGTCTGGATCTGGTAGAGGTTCACCGGCAGCTGCTTGTACGACGTCACGCTCCCCTTCACCAGCTCGGTGATCGGCTCCTCGTGCGTCGGGCCCAGCGCGTACGAAGCGTTCTTGCGGTCGTGGATCTTGAAGAGCAGCTCGCCATAGTCCACGTCGCGCTTCGTCCCGGCGTACAGCTCCGTCGGCAGCAGCACCGGCAGCAGCAGCTCACTGGCCCCCGCGGCGTTCATCTCCTGCCGAACGATGTTGCTGACCTTGCTCAGCACACGCGTCGCCAGCGGCAGATAGTCGTAAATCCCCGCGCCGAGCTTGCGGATATACCCCGCCCGCAGCATGAGCACATGGCTCGGGCTCTCGGCCTCGGCCGGTGCCTCACGCAGGGTGGGGATCAGGGTCTGCGACCAACGGGTAACCTCGCCGGAGCGAGCGGTAAAAGCGGTGTGTTCGGGCATAGG
>Ga0068877_10001256_pt1 | contig 21081 bp, 21 predicted proteins | sample NOAtaG_FD_66437 | JGI IMG/M metagenome (GOLD analysis project Ga0068877, IMG submission 66437) | Freshwater lake microbial communities from Lake Erie, under a cyanobacterial bloom - NOAA_Erie_Diel6S_1000h metaG | ecosystem: Environmental > Aquatic > Freshwater > Lake | place: USA: Ohio, Lake... | reverse complement strand
GCGAACGCGCGGGACGTGCCCTACCAGTCGCTGATCAAGGTGTGGCTTCTGGAAAAAGTCGAGGGTTGAGTACCGCGCTCCGGGAGTGGCCACACAACTCCCGGCAAGGCCTCAGACATTGAACCTGAAGTGCACCACATCCCCGTCGCGCAGCACGTATTCCTTGCCTTCGAGCCGCCACTTGCCCGCGTCCTTGGCGCCCTGTTCGCCGTTGCAGGCGATGAAGTCTTCATAGGCGATGACTTCGGCGCGGATGAAGCCTTTCTGGAAGTCGGTGTGGATCACGCCAGCGCCCTCCGGTGCTTTGGCGCCCACGGGTACGGTCCACGCGCGCACTTCCTGCGGGCCGGCGGTGAAATAGGTCTGCAGCCCCAGCAACTGGTAGCCCGCGCGGATCACGCGATTCAGGCCCGGTTCGTCAAAGCCCAGCTCCGCCAGGAAATCCGCGCGCTCGGCCTCTTCGAGTTCGGCGATCTCGGCCTCGAGCTTGTTGCAGATGGGCACCACGATCGCGTTCTCGGCGGCGGCCATCTTCTGCACGGCGTCGAGATGCGGGTTGTTGCTGAAGCCGTCTTCCGCCACGTTGGCGATGTACATCGTCGGTTTGCCGGTGAGCAGGTTCAGTTGCTTCAGCAGCAGGCGTTCTTCATCGCTTGATACCGCCAGCGCGCGTGCAGGGCGCGCCTCGTTCAGCAGCGGGATCAGCCGCTCGAGCAGGTCGCGCTGTTTCACGGCTTCCTTGTCGCCACCCTTGGCCACGCGCGAGACGCGCAGCAGCTGGCGCTCGGCGCTCTCCAGATCCGCCAGCGCGAGCTCGGTGTTGATCACCTCGATGTCGTTCAGCGGGTCGATGCGGTTCGAGACGTGCACGACGTTGTCATCGCGAAAGCAGCGCACCACGTGCGCGATCGCGTCGGTCTCGCGGATATTGGCGAGGAACTGGTTGCCGAGGCCTTCGCCCTTCGAGGCGCCGGCCACCAGGCCCGCGATGTCGACGAACTCCATCGTGGTGGGCACGATGCGCTGTGGTTTGACGATGGCGGAGATGCGGTCCTGCCGCGGATCTGGCACGGGCACGATGCCGGTGTTGGGCTCGATGGTGCAGAACGGGAAGTTCTGTGCCGCGATGCCGGCGCGCGTGAGCGCGTTGAAGAGGGTGGACTTGCCCACGTTGGGAAGGCCGACGATGCCGCAGTTGAATCCCATGTCTCACTCGACCTTGAAGCTGTTCAGTGTGTTCATGGCGATGGGCCAGTTGCCCTTCACCGCCTCGGGTAGCGCACGCAGCGCCTCGTCTATGCATCTGTCGATGCGGATACGGTCGTCGGTTGAGGGCCGCGAGAGCACGTGCGGGCTGACCCGCTCGCGACTGCCCGGGTGGCCGATGCCGATACGCAACCGGAAAAACCCGTTCTGGTTGCCCAGCGCCGCGATGATGTCCCGCACGCCGTTGTGGCCGCCGTGCCCGCCGCCTTCCTTGAACCGTACCTCGCCGGGCGGCAGATCCAACTCGTCATAGGCCACCAGGATCTGCGCGGGCGAGAGCTTGAAAAAACCCGCCATCGGGCCGACGGCCTGACCGCTGCGGTTCATGAACGTCTGCGGTATCAGCAGCCGTATGTCCTGCCCGGCGAGCGTCAACCGGGCCGTGAGCCCGTTGAAACGGGGCTCGGCTTTCAGCGTGGCATTGAAGGATCCGGCGATCTCGCGGACAAAATCCTCGCCCGCGTTGTGCCGCGTGCGCGCGTACTCCGCCCCGGGATTGCCAAGGCCCACGATGAGTGCGAGTGGCGTGGGCACCGCTGTGCGGCCAGGGGCCGCGGGGCAGGGGGCTGCACCCGCGGCCGGTTCCGGAGATTACTTCTTCTTCGCGGCGGGCTTGGCTGCAGGTGCTGCAGCTGCAGGCTTGGCGCCAGCCTTGGCAGGAGCTTTGCCAGAAGCTGCCTTGCCAGCAGCGGCGGCTGCCGCAGCGGGGTTTTCCTCGACCGGGCCGCCTTTGGTGGCCAGCACGCTTGCCAACGGCAGGTCGTGCTCGGGGCCTTGCAGCAGAGCGACGCTCTCTACGCCTTCAGGCAGCTTCAGATCCGAGATGTGCGCCGACTCGCCCACGCTGAACGGGGTCATGTCGACCTCGATGTACCCGGGCAGGTCCTGCGGGAAGCAGCTGATGTAAATCTGGTTCGCGTTGTGCTGGATCATGCCGGCTTGCAGCTTCACGCCCTGGCACTTGTCCTGGTTGATGAAGTGCAGCGGGATATGGACGTTGATCTTGCGATCCTTGCTCACGCGCTGGAAGTCAGCGTGCATCACGACCGGCTTGGCGGGGTGGCGCTGGAGGTCCTTGATGATGGCCTGCAGCTCCGTGCCGTCCAACTTGATCGTCACGATGCTCGAGAAAAAGGCCTCGTTTTCGAGTGCCTTCACGAGTTCGCGGTGCGACAGCGAGACGGTCTGCGGCGCGTTTTCGCCGCCGTAGAGGATGGCCGGTACAAGTCCCTGGTGACGCAGGCGGCGGCTCGCACCCTTCCCCGCGTCGCCGCGCGAGACGGCATTCAGTTCGAAATGGGCAGACATGGTCTGTGCTCCTGTTGTGCGGAGTGCCGTCCCTGCGACCGGGAGCGGTTCCGCCGTGGGTTGAAAAACGGCAGGGCGAATACCCTGCCGTGTCTATCAGGCGAACATCGCGCTGATGGATTCCTCGTTGCTCACGCGGCGCACGGCCTCGGCGAGCAGCGAGGCGCTGCTCAGCACGCGGATGCGATCGCAGCCCCTGCCCTCGGCCGAGAGCGGGATGGTGTCGGTCACGACGAGTTCGTCGAGCACCGATGCCGAAATGTTGGAGATGGCCTTGCCCGAGAGCACGGCGTGCGTGCAGTAAGCGATGACGCGCGATGCGCCGTGTTCTTTCAGTGCCTGTGCCGCCTTGCAGAGCGTGCCGGCGGTGTCGACCATGTCGTCGATCACGAGGCAGGTGCGGCCTTCAACCTCGCCGATGATGTGCATGACCTGCGACTCGTTGGCCTTGGGGCGGCGCTTGTCGATGATCGCGAGGTCGAGGTCGTTCAGTTGTTTGGCGATGGCGCGCGCACGCACCACACCGCCGATGTCAGGGGACACCACCACCGCGTTCTGGTAGCGCTGGCGCTCGATGTCGTCGATGAGGACGGCAGAGCCGTAGCAGTTGTCTACGGGCACGTCGAAGAAGCCCTGGATCTGCTCGGCGTGGAGGTCGATGGTGAGCACGCGGTTCACGCCTGCCTTGGCCATCATGTCGGCCACTACCTTGGCGCTGATCGGGACGCGGCCGGAGCGCACCCGGCGGTCCTGACGCGAGTAACCGAAGTAGGGCACCACCGCCGTGATCCGCGTGGCCGACGAGCGCCGGAGCGCGTCGATCATCAGGATCAGTTCCATCAGGTTGTCGTTGGTGGGGGCGCAGGTCGACTGGATGATGAAGACGTCCTTGCCGCGGACGTTCTCGTCGATTTCGATGCTGGTTTCGCCGTCACTGAAACGGCCGATCGTCGCGCTTCCGAGGCGCAGCCCCAGTTTCTGGACGATATGCTGCGAGAGTTCGGGGTTCGAACTGCCGGTGAAAACCATCATTTCGGGCACGTCGTCGTCCCTCGTCGTCACAGGCGTTCCCGGTAGGGAGTATTGGCTGGGGCGGTAGGACTCGAACCTACGAATGGCGGGATCAAAACCCGCTGCCTTAGCCACTTGGCGACGCCCCAGGCGATTCACAATCCGAGTGCGGAGTGCACCGGAGAGCGGTTGAGGCCGAGTGCCACGAACCGCGTCCATTCCATCGGCACCGATGCCGCTGCTTCCTGTGCTGCTTGCTCGTCTTCGAAGGCGGCGAAGACGGCGCTTCCGGTGCCACTCATGCGGGCTGCTCCGTAGCCCGCGAGCCAGGCAAGGGCCCGGGCGATTTCCGGGTAGATCCTGCTGGCGACGGGCTCGCAGTCGTTATGACTGTGCCCCCCCAAAAAGGCGGCCATTGTGATTTCGGGGGTAGAACGTGTCAATTGGGGGTCTTTGAAAATCCCGGCAGTATTCACCGGGCATCCGGGGTAGATCACGAGGTACCAGCGAGACGGCAATGCAATCGGGGTCAGCTGCTCCCCTATGCCTTCGGCCCAGGCACTGCAGCCACGCACGAAGACCGGTACATCCGCACCCAGCGCGAGCCCCATTGCGGCCAGTTCATCCACGCTGAGGCCACAGTCCCAGAGCCTGTTCAGCCCCAGCAGCGTGGTGGCGGCATCAGAGCTGCCTCCGCCGAGCCCCGCGCCCACCGGCGTGCGCTTCAGCAGCTTGATATCGACGCCCCGGGAGCTTCCGCTATGCGCTTTGAGTGCATGCGCTGCGCGGACCACGAGGTTGTCCTCCGGATCCACGCCCTGCAGGTCGGTCTGCAGCCGTATGCCGCCATCCAGGCGAGACTCGAAGGCCAGTTCGTCCCCGTAATCGAGCAGCTGAAACACCGTCTGCAGCAGGTGATACCCGTCAGCACGCCGCCCCGTCACGTGCAGGAAGAGGTTCAGCTTGCAAGGGGCGGGCAGCGTCAGCACGTGCATCAGGCCGGGGGAAAGGTCCAGCGGCTGATCGAGACCGTCAGCGCCGCGGTGTCGTGCTCCAGCCGTACACGGCCGGGCAGGCTGAGGCCTGATGCGTCGCTGTAATTCTGGGGAGTGACTGTCCAGCCTGATTGCCGGAAGCGCGTCGCGAGGCCCTCGTGCAGAACCTGGTCTTCGACGGGAAGTGAGGGGTCGGGAATGCCGCGGATCCAGAAGCGAAGCGCGTTTACCGGCACGGTCCAGCCCCAGGCTTCGGCAATCATCGCGGCAGGGTCGGGATGGTGGCGTCTTTTGCCGTCCTTGCCCTGCCAGCTGACCCCCGAGGCATCCCCTTCGAGCACCAGACGGCCCAACCCCAGTGCGCCGCTCAGCACCAGCCTGTAGTTGTCGCTCTGCTGGTTCCAGCTGAGAAAGGCGCTGCCCGCGCGCCCGGGCGAGCGCAGGCCGATCTTGCCCTGGAGGTCCCAAATGCTGCGTGCAGACACCGCTTCACGGTGGGCCGTCCAGTCAGGAGGCTCCACTCTGGGTTGCTGCACGCAGCCGCCCAGCAGCACCAGCAGTGCGAGCGCGAGGGGCAGGCCGCCGCGCATCAGGGAGTGGGCTCCGGTGCGCCCAGGCGCTTCAGGGTCTCCTGCACGACGGGGCTGTCTGGCGTGCCTTTCAGGCCCTTTTTCCAGATCTCGAGTGCTTCGTCCTTGCGGCCCATGGTCCAGAGAACCTCGCCCAGGTGGGCTGCCACCTCATGGTCGGGCAGACGAGCGAACGCGTCCTGCAGGTAGGCGAGGGATTTATCGAGCTGGCCCAGGCGGAAATGCACCCAGCCCATGCTGTCCAGGATGGCGGGATCCTCGGGCTTCAAGGCCAGCGCCCGGCTGATCAGCTCCAGTGCCTCTGAATGACGGCTGGTCAAATTGGTGAGCGAGTAGCCAAGCGCATTCAGCGCGAGCGAGCTGTTCGGGTCGAGCCGGATCATCTCGCGCAGATCACGTTCCAGTGCCGCAATGTCGCGGCGCTTTTCTGCAACCATCGAGCGCGCATACAGGAGCGAGGGGTCTTCGGGCTCGGAGGCCAGCGCGGTACTCAGCAGATCCCATCCAGCGTCGTAGGCCTGATGCTCTACCAGCAGTTCCGATTGGAGCAGCACGATGCGGGTGGCATGCTCGGGCCAGCGAGAGCGGAAGCGTTTCATGGCCGCGTCGAGCTCTTCAGCGCCGCCGGCCTTGAATTGCATCTCCCCCGCTTGCGTCAGCGCCATGGGGAACGCGGGCGAAGGTCTTACAGCCAGATAGTGGTCCATGGCGGCATCCGTGCGACCCTGACGCTGGTCGTCTTCGCCGAGGTAGAGGTGCACCATGTCTTCCTGTTTGCCTGCGGCAAGCAAAGCTTCCAGCTCTGCACGCATGCGCGCGAAGTCTTTCTTCTCGCGGTAGACAAGTGCGAGCGAGAGTCGTAGCTCCGCGTCATCGGGAGCGTTCTGCAGCAGGATCCCGTATTGCTCCGCAGCCCCATCGAGGTCGGTCCGCGCGAGCAGCCGTGCGTACTGAAGCCGCAGGCGGTCGTTGCCTGGCTCGGCCTCGAGTGCGGCCTTGATGCGGGTGAGTGATTTGGTCGATTCACCGCGGTTCTGGTAGACCTGTGCCTCGATCAGCACCGCCTGGTAGTTGCCGGGCTCTTCCTCGAGCACGCGGCCGGTGAGCGCGAGTGCGCCGTCGTTGTCGCCCAGGCTTTGTGCCAATACGGCCCGCGCCACGAGCACGTCGTTGGTGGCGTCTTCCCCGAGCTGTGCCAGGGAAGCCAGCAAGGCTCTGCGGTCGGCTTCCGGCGCCTCGAGCGCGCTCGCGGCAATGGCGGTGAAATTCGCGCCGGCGCCCATCGCATAGAGCGCCTGCATCTGCGTCATGGCCTCCTGCAGGCGGCCCGTGCGCGTGAGTTCGGTGGCGGCCGTGTACCGGGCCTCCGGGCTGTCGGGCTCGGCCTCTGCCCAGATCAGGGAGGCCTCGAGTGTGGCTTCGGGTTTCTTCATGTAGCGCGCGATGCGCGTAGCCTGCGCGGCGATGCCCGGGTCCCGCGTGAGGCGTGCCTGCTGCAGGTAGTTCGTCAGGGCGACGTCCACATGCCCGCTCCGGGCCGAGAGCTCCGCCACCAGCAACGGGTAAAGCGCCTCATCCGGAAAGGGCTTGTATACCGGTTCCGGCGCGGGCTCCGGCTCGGCCGGTTCCGGGGTGGTCACGGCCGCTGTGTCGGGCTGCGCATCCGGTTCGGGTACGGCCGTGCAGCCCGCCAGTGTCAGCAGGGTCAAGCCAATGAGTGCGAGGCGTGCGGTGCGCGTGGGCGTGTGCATCGAGGGGGCGTGGAGCGTGAACCGCGCGGGTGCGTCTGGCCCCGGATTCTGCACAATCCGGCATTGAATTGATACACTCCGACCGCGTTACGACAGTCGAGCAATAAAGGTGCGCCAGCTGATTCCGCCCACGGCGCCTCCCGTCGAAGGTCGCCCCTGTAGATGAGCCTGCTGCTCGTCGGCCTGAATCACGAGACTGCTCCGGTCTCGGTGCGCGAGCGCGTGAGCTTCGCGCCTGAGCAGCTGCCCGAGGGCCTGCGCGATGCCTGCACATTGCCGGGCATCTCGGAAGTCGTGATCCTCTCCACCTGTAACCGTACCGAGATCATCGTCGCCGGGGACGACGGCACGGGTGCGCCCATTCTGGGTGACTGGCTTGAATCCTTCCGCGCCCTTCCCGCGGGTGAACTCGCCCCCAACCTCTACAGCCTCCAGGGCCCGGAGGCCATGCGCCACCTGGTGCGCGTGGCAAGCGGGCTCGACTCCCTTGTCATGGGTGAGCCGCAAATCCTGGGGCAGTTCAAAACGGCCGTCAGCGAAGCGAGGCGCGCGGGCACCGTAGGTGGTGAACTTGGCCGCACGCTCGATCAGGTGCTGGCAGTCGCCAAGCGCGTTCGGACGGAATCCGGCATCGGGCAGAACCCGGTGTCGGTGGCCTTTGCAGCCGTGCGACTGGCCCGCCATATCTTCGATGACTTCTCCCAGACCACGGCGCTGCTGATCGGCGCCGGGGAGATGATCGAGCTCGTCGCTCGCCACCTGCGGGAAGCCGGTGTGCCGCGGTTGATCATTGCCAATCGCACCGTGGAGCGCGCCGAACTGGTGGCGGCCGAACACGGCGGTGAGGCGATCGCGCTGGCGCAGATACCGGAGCACCTTGCGCGGGCGGATATTGTCGTGAGCTGCACGGCCTCGCAGCTGCCGATCCTCGGCAAGGGAGCGGTGGAGCAGGCGCTGCGCGCACGTCGGCGCAAGCCCATGTTCATGGTCGACATCGCCGTGCCCCGCGATATCGAGCCGCAGGTGGCGGAACTGCGCGATGTGTACCTCTACAGCGTCGATGATCTGAAGCAGATCATCGACGAGAACCTCCGTGCCCGCGAGCAGGCTGCGGAGAAAGCCGGCGTCATCGTGGAAGAGGGCGTGGAGGGCTGGCTGCGCGGGCAGCGCGCACTTGACGCTGTGGGCACGCTGCGCGATTACCGCAGCCAGGCTGAGCGCCTGCGTGACCAGGAGCTCGAGCGCGCGCTGAAATCCCTGCGCGGTGGCGCCGATCCCGAAGACGTGCTCGCACAGTTCGGTCGCAATCTCACCAACAAACTGGTGCACGGTCCGAGCATCGAGTTGCGCCGGGCAGGTGAGGAAGGTCGCCATGAACTCCTCGATTGGGCGCGACGCCTCTTCGGCCTCGGTCATCACGGGGATGGCAGCCCGTGATCAAGGCCTCCCTGGCCTCGAAGCTCCAGCAGCTCTGCGAACGCCACGAAGAACTTGCAGCCTTGCTGGGCGAGGCCGAGGTCATCTCGGACCAGACCCGCTTCAGGGCCTTCAGCCGCGAGTACGCCGAGATAGAACCCGTGGTGCATGCCTATGCGCGCTACTGCCGCGTGCTGGAGGACATCGCCGGCGCCGAGGCACTGCTGCGCGATGCGGACCTCGAGATGCGCGAACTGGCGCAGGAAGAGTTCGACACGGCGCGCACGAGCAGCGAGGCGCTGGAGGCCGAGTTGCAACTCCTGCTGCTGCCCAAGGATCCGCGCGACGGCGCGAACGTCTTTCTCGAGGTCCGCGCGGGCACCGGTGGCGACGAGGCCGCGATCTTCGCGGGTGATCTCTTCCGCATGTATTCCCGCTACGCGGATGCACGTGGGTGGCAGGTTGAAGTTCTCAGCCAGCGGCCCGGCGAGCATGGCGGTTTCAAGGAAATCATCGCGAGCGTGGCAGGGCGGGATGTCTTCAGCCGCTTCAAATTCGAGTCGGGCGTGCACCGCGTGCAGCGCGTGCCCGATACCGAGGCGCAAGGGCGCATCCACACCTCGGCCTGCACCATCGCGATCCTGCCCGAGGTAGCGGAAATCGAAGAGGTCGAGATCAACAAGGCGGATCTGCGCGTCGACACCTACCGCGCGAGCGGCGCCGGCGGTCAGCACGTGAACCGCACGGATTCCGCGGTGCGGATCACACACATCCCGAGTGGCATCGTGGTGGAGTGCCAGGACGAGCGCTCGCAGCACAAGAACCGCGCCCGCGCCATGTCACTGCTCGCCTCCAAGCTCTTGAGCCAGGCGCAGGATGCGCAGCAGGCGCAGCAGGCGAGCGAGCGCAAGCTGCAGGTGGGCAGTGGTGACCGCTCCGAGCGCATCCGCACCTACAACTTCCCGCAGGGCCGCGTCACCGATCACCGCGTGAACCTCACGCTCTACCGGTTGCCCGAGATCATGGAAGGCGATCTCGATTGCGTGATCGACCCTCTTGTCCACGAGTACCAGGCCGATCAGCTGGCGGCCCTTGGCGAATGAGCGTGAGTGCGCCGGTGAAGCAGGCTGGATCGCTCGCGGTCCGCGCTGCGCTGGAGCAGGGGGCATCACGCCTGCCGGGTGACTCGCCGCGTCTCGATGCCGAACTGCTGCTTGCGCACGCGCTGGGCCGCACGCGCGCGTGGTTGTTGGCGCACGCCGCTGATCCGGTGCCGGCGGACTCGTATGACGCCTATGCCGCCATGCTCACGCGCCGCGCAGCGGGCGAGCCGGTGGCGTATGTTCTTGGCCGCGCGGCATTCTGGAGCCTTGATCTGGACGTGAACGCGGCCACCCTGGTGCCGCGCCCCGACACGGAAACGCTTGTCGAGCAGGTGCTCGCGCACGCGCCCGCGGCAACAGCCCGCGTACTCGACCTTGGCACCGGCAGTGGAGCGATCGCGCTCGCGCTGGCGCGGGAGCGGCCTGACTGGCAGGTGCTGGGAGTGGACATCGACCCTGCTGCGGTGGAAGTCGCCATGCGAAACGCGCAGCGCAATGCCATCGCCAATGCGCGCTTTGTGGCGGGCGATTGGTACGGGCCTGCCGTAGGGATGCAGTTCGAGCTGATTGTTTCCAATCCGCCTTACATCTGCGCCGATGATCCCTGCCTGCAGGGCATCGGGCTCCGTCATGAGCCGCTCTCCGCGCTTGCCTCCGGTGCCGATGGCCTTGATGCCCTGCGTGCCGTGGTGCAGGGTGCTCCGGTACACCTCGTGCCGGGAGGGTTGATTGCGTGTGAGCACGGGGCTGAGCAGGGCGCAGCAGTACGCGCATCGTTCGAACAGGCGGGTTTCAGCAGCGTGTGTACGTGGCGGGACCTGTCCGGGCACGAACGCGTGACGGCCGGTTGGCTGGGCGCGGGTGCCGAACGCGCGAGCGAGGATCTGCACGATGGATGACACCGAACTCCTCCGATACAGCCGCCATATCCTGCTGCCCGGCATTGATGTGGAGGGGCAGCAGCGGCTTCGCGAGGCGTGCGTACTGGTGGTGGGCGTGGGAGGGCTTGGCTCGCCTGCGGCGATGTATCTCGCCACGAGTGGCGTCGGCAGGCTGCTGCTTGCCGATGCCGATCAGGTGGAGCTGTCGAACCTTCCACGCCAACCCTTGCACGACGAGTCCCGGCTCGGATGGAACAAGGCATTTTCCGCTGCCGCAGCGATCGGCGCACTGAACGCAGGTGTGGTGGTGGAGTCCTTGGCGCAACGGCTGGATGCGGACTCACTCCCCTCCTTGCTTGCGAGGGTTGATCTGGTGCTCGACTGCAGCGACAACTTCGCGACGCGCCATGCCGTGAACGCTGCCTGTGTTGCGGCTCGCAAGCCGCTTGTCAGCGCGGCAGCGCTTGGCTGGGAAGGGCAGTTGTCTGTGTTTGATCCCGCGAGCGGTGGCCCCTGCTATGCCTGCCTCTACCCGGTGCGCGATGCACGCGAGGAGCGCGCCTGCGCAGTGAACGGCGTAGCTGCGCCCGTGGTGGGTACGATGGGCGTGTTGCAGGCGCTGGAGGCGCTCAAACTCATCACGGGTGCGGGAACACCGTTGCGCGGCGAATTGCAGGTGTTTGACGGGCTGGAGGGGGATTTCCACCGGCTGCGCGTTCCGCGACGGACTGATTGCCCGGTCTGTGCCTGAATCCGGTTGGCGCTCAGTCGTCCGGGTCTAAGGGAAAGTCGGCGTTCTCTCCCTCGCCCTTGATGACGTTCTTTTCTTCAGCCCAGCCGATGAAATCCGCGTCCTTGCAGCGCCCTGAGCAGAAGGGTCTGTAGGGGTTTTCGCTGGACCATTCGATGATCTTGCCGCAACCCGGGCATTCGAGTGTGAGGCTCATGGCTTCAGGTGTGCTCGCGGGTCTGTTGCGCCAACCGGAACTCCGCTGCCAGCTCCAGATAGCGTTTGTGGAGCGCATCCACCTGTGCCTGCAGTTCGGCAAGACTGCCCTCGTTCTTTATGACGTCATGGGCGCGCGCCAGGCGGGCTTCACGGCCGATCTGCGCGGCCATGATGGCGCGGACCTGTTGTTCGCTGTTGGCGTCGCGCGCAACCGTGCGCGCGAGTTGCGTGCTCTCCTCAACGTCGACTACCAGAATGCGGTTCGCGAGCGTGTCCTGCCGTGCCTCGAGCAGCAGGGGTGAGACCAGCAGGACATACGGGCTGGTGGCGGCCTGCAGGCCGCGGAAAATCTCGATCGCGATGCGAGGGTGGAGGAGTTTTTCCAGCCATTCCCGTTCGGCAGGATCCGAAAACACCCGTTGGCGAAGCTGCGCCCGGTCGAGCCCGCCATCGGCGCCCAGGATGCTGCCGCCAAAGCGTTCTGCGATTGACGCGAGCGCAGGCTGGCCGGGCTGCACAACTGTGCGCGAGGCCTGATCTGCATCCACCACGTCTATGCCCAGTGACTCGAAGCGGGACGACGCGGCACTCTTGCCGCTGCCGATGCCGCCGGTGAGCCCGACTACGAAGTTCTTCATGCTGATACTGCCTTGCGCAGGTACGTGAGCGGGCATTCTAGACACCTTGCCCGGCGTGGCGAAGCGGCTGTTTGCCTGAGGATCGGGGCTCGGCCACACTTCGCCCTGCTCCGAACCCGGCGAGCATGATCGAGGAGACAGACAGGATGACGCGAGGCGGCAGACGAGTCTTGGTCACGGGAGGTGCGGGTTTCATTGGCTCACATCTGTGCCGACGCCTGCTGGAGCGTGGCGATGAGGTGCTCTGTGTCGACAATTTCTACACCGGCCGCCGCGAAAACATCCGTGACCTGGTCGCCAACCCGCTGTTTGAAGTGCTGCGTCAGGACATCACCTTTCCGCTGTACGTGGAGGTCGACCAGATCTACAACCTTGCGTGTCCCGCCTCACCCAAGCATTACCAATTTGATCCGGTGCAGACCACCAAGACATCCGTGCACGGCGCCATCAATATGCTCGGCCTTGCGAAGAGGCTGCGTGTCCCGATCCTGCAGGCCTCCACCTCCGAGGTATATGGTGACCCTGAGGTGCATCCGCAGCCCGAAAGTTATTGGGGCCGCGTTAATCCGATCGGCCCGCGCAGCTGCTATGACGAGGGTAAGCGTTGCGCCGAGACGCTGTTCTTTGATTACCACCGCCAGCACGGCCTTGCGATACGCGTCGCGCGGATCTTCAACACCTATGGGCCTAACATGCAGGCCGAGGACGGCCGGGTGGTGAGCAATTTCATCGTGCAGGCGCTGCGTGGCGAGGACATCACGATCTTCGGTGATGGTTTGCAGACGCGATCGTTCTGTTTCGTTGACGACATGGTCGAGGCGCTGTTACGGCTAATGGATAACCCCGAGAACAGCACCGGCCCCGTAAATCTGGGCAATCCGGCAGAGCGCACTATCCGCGACATCGCAGAGACGGTGTTGCGCCTCACGGGCTCGCGCTCGCAGATCGTCTTCCACCCCTTGCCGGTTGACGATCCCCGTCAGCGCCAACCCGACATCCGAGAAGCGCACCGTCTACTCGGCTGGGAGCCCTGGACGGCGCTCGAGGATGGCCTTCAACGCACCATCGATTACTTCCGGAGCACGCTGTGAAGCTCAGTATCGTCATTCCTTGCTACAACGAGCGCGGCACCATCGAGGCGGTCATCGATGCAGTGCGAGCGGCACCCGGCGGTGAGAAAGAGATCATCGTTGTAGATGATTGCTCGAGGGACGGCAGCGGTGAGCTGCTCGAAGGACCCCTACGCGCAAAGGTAGATCGCGTGCTGCGCCATCCGGTCAACCGTGGCAAGGGTGCGGCGCTGCGTACGGGTATCGCGCATGCCACCGGCGATATCGTGATCATCCAGGACGCTGACCTCGAGTACGACCCGCAGCAGTATCCCGTACTGATCGAGCCGATCCTCCAGGACAAGGCAGACGTGGTTTATGGCTCGCGATTTCTGGGTGGTGGGCCGCATCGGGTACTGTATTTCTGGCACCGCGTTGGGAATGGCCTGCTCACACTTGTCTCGAACATGTTCACCAACCTGAACCTCACCGACATGGAGACCTGCTACAAGGTGTTTCGGCGGGAGATCATCCAGTCTGTTCGCATAGAGGAGGACCGTTTCGGTTTCGAGCCTGAGATCACCGCGAAGATTGCGAAGCTGCGGTGTCGCATTTTCGAGGTGGGTATCTCGTATTACGGGCGGACTTACGAAGAAGGGAAAAAGATCGGGTGGAAGGATGGGGTGCGGGCGTTGTGGTGCATTGTGCGGTACAACGTCCGTGGCTGATTTCTGGTGGCTGGACGACCGTCATCATGAATTCGTCATAAAAACTGAGTTCAGGTCTGGATCGTGCTGAACGGCAAGAAAATCGTCGTGGTAATGCCGGCGTATAACGCAGAGCGCACTTTGCGTCGTACGCTCGACGAAGTCCCCGCAGATGTCGTTGACGAAGTGATCCTTGTCGATGATTGCAGCAGCGACCGCACGGGTGACATTGCTCGCTCGCTAGGTTTGCGCACCATTCGCCACGAGCGCAACCTCGGTTACGGCGGCAATCAGAAAACCTGTTATGCGGCAGCGCTTGAAGCCGGGGCTGAAGTGGTCGTCATGTTGCATCCTGATTATCAATACACGCCGCGGCTGGTGACGGCGATGGCGGCGATGATCACGAGCGGTCAGTACGATGCGGTGCTTGCATCCCGCATCCTTGGGCGCGGGGCGATCGCGGGAGGGATGCCTCTGTACAAGTACATCGCCAACCGATTGCTTACGCTCGCAGAGAACCTGCTGCTCGGGTACAAGTTTACGGAGTACCACACTGGCTATCGGGCCTGGAGCCGTGAGGTGCTGCAGCAACTTCCGCTCAGCCGGAATTCGGATGACTTCGTCTTCGACAACCAGATGCTGGTACAGGCCTGCCACTTCGGCTTCAGGATCGGAGAGATCTCCTGCCCAACCCGCTATTTCGCTGAGGCTTCGTCGATCAGTTTCCGCCGCAGTGTGCGTTACGGTTTCGGCGTTCTTGGCACAGCGCTACGCTACCGGCTCCACCATTGGGGAGTCCTGCGCTACCCGCTGCTCGCTCCGCTCGAATGAGCGCGGCGCCCGAACAGCCGACTGCTGCCTCCCGGCTACGGCACTGCACACCCTGGCTTGCCGGCTGTGCTGCGATATGCGCGGCGACGTGGCTCGTTTACAGCCGTGCGGCCGGATTCGGGTACGTGGGGATCGACGACGTGGAGTACGTCGTGAATACCGCTCCTGTCCGGGAAGGTCTCACCCGCGAGAATATTGCGTGGGCCTTCACCACATTTCGTTTCAGTAATTGGCACCCACTCACGTGGTTGTCCTACATGCTGGACGTGAGCCTGTTCGGTGATGCGCCGGGGCCCAAGCACGTGGTGAATATCCTCCTGCACGCGTGCAACAGCGTGCTCGTGGCTGCGTTGGTGTTTCGCGTTGTGTCCGCTCGCAGGAATGCCTTGGCACTTCTCGCTGGATTGTCCTTTGCAGTGCATCCTCTTCACGTGGAGTCGGTGGCGTGGGTTGCCGAGCGCAAGGACGTGCTCTGCGCTTTTTTTTATTTCCTGGCGCTGCATCTGCATCTTGATCTGGTGCGGCGCCCCGGGGCATCGCGGTACATCCTGCTACAGGCCGCCTGTGCGCTTGCGCTCTTGGCAAAGCCGATGGCGGTGACGCTGCCGGTCGCTTTGCTGCTGCTTGATTACTGGCCGGGAAGGCGGTGCGGGGTGGGGGATGGAGGGGGTGCGCGCGCGCTCCTGCGCACACTCTTCAGGCTGGTGCTGGAGAAAACGCCTGTCATCCTCATGGCTGCCGCGGTTTGTTTCCTCACTATTGTTGCGCAGCAGGATGCCGTGGCCAGTACGACGTCCGTCCCGGTCACCCATCGTCTGCAGAACGTCGTGATTTCCTATGTGACCTACCTGCGCCAGGCAATCCTGCCCACCGGCCTTGCGCCGCTGTACCCGTTGCGACCTATCGATACGGTCAGGCAATTCCTGCCTGCGCTCTGCGTGTTGTCGGCATTCGTTGGCGTGGTGGTCTGGCGACGAAGGATCGCGCCCTGGTGGGTGGCGGGCATGCTGTTTTTCCTGCTCACGCTGTTGCCTGTGATCGGGCTGATGCAGGTGGGCGTGCAGGCGCATGCGGATCGTTATATGTACATCCCTTCTCTGGGGCTCTTGCTTGCCGGCTGCTGTTCATTGGCCACGCTCTCAGGCGCGTGGGCAAAGCGGATCCTCCTTGGGTGCTGGCTCGTTCTGGCGTTCCACGCCTCACTCGCCTGGATACAGGTCGGGTACTGGGCAAGCGATTACATGGCCTACTCGCGCATCCTTGATGTCACGCCGCGGAGTTGGGAGGCGCATGTGGGATTGTCTGGCGTCTACCTTGCGCGCGGCGATACGGGCAGTGCGGAGTCGCACGCGCGCGAGGCCCTTGCCATCGATAGCGAAAATGAATTCGTGCAGGCCACGCTCGGCAATCTGTACCTCGCCCGTCGTGACAACGACGGTGCGCTGGCCGCCTTCGGCCGCGCCCATGCGCTGCGACCCGCGTGGCAGTTGCCGATGGTGAACATCGCGGTGGCGATGGAGCGCGCCGGTCGTTTTCCCGAAGCCCTGCAGTGGTACTGCAAGGCCTTGGCTATCGACGGCGCGATGGATGGCATCGCCGAACGGATAGCACGTGTGCGCGCGCAAGTTGCGGGCGGAAGAGGTGATGGCTGTGAGCCTCCTTAGCCTCGCACTTTCGCGGTTGCGTGCCCCGGGCGTTCAGGCGGGGGCACTGCTGCTCGTCCTGGGCGTGCTGGTGTACGGGAGAGTGGGTGGTTTCGACTATTCGCGGACCGACGACTTTGGCTACATCATCCTGAACGGCCATGTTCGCAGCGGGCTCAGCCTGGACGGCATTCGCTGGGCCTTTACGGCATTCGACATGGGTAACTGGCACCCGCTGATGTGGGTGTCGCTGATGGCGGATACCACGCTTTTCGGTCTCGCTCCGGGGCCGCGGCACGTCGTTAATGTTGTCATCCACTTGTGCAATTCACTGCTTGTCTGGCGTCTTGCGATCCGGCTGCTGCGGGAGCCTGGCGCTGCGCTCTTGGTGGCGGCGCTATTTCTGGTGCACCCGCTGCACGTGGAGTCGGTGGCGTGGATTTCCGAGCGCAAAGATGTGCTGTGCGCGTTGTTTTTCCTGCTCGCCTGCCTGGCGCAACTCGATCACCGCGAGACCGGCGCCAGCGCTGCGTGGTGGCGGGTACAGGCGTTCGGCGTGCTTGCCTTGCTGTCCAAGCCGATGGCAGTGACCTTGCCTGTGGTGCTGGTGCTGCTCGATCTGTGGCCCGCACTGCGCCCGGCGTTTGGGGGGCATCGCGCATTGCAAGGGTACGGCGCAGCTTGCAAGGACAAGCTGCCGTTGTTCGCAGCGGCGGTGTTCGTGGCCTGGCTCACTGTGCTCGCGCAGGGTCACGCCATTGCTCCGCTCGGACAGGTCTCGGTGCTCGAGCGCTGGTCCAATGTGCCGGTTGCACTGACGACCTATCTTGTTGATCTCCTGCTTCCGAGTGGTCTTGCGTCTTTCTACCCTTTTCGAATACCAGATCCTCTCCGCGAAGTGCTGCCATCCGCCGCGCTGCTCGCAGGCACCTCCTATGTCTGCTGGCGAACTCGCCAGCGCTATCCGGAGCTACTCTGGGGCTGGGTCTGGTTTCTCGTCACCATCGCGCCAGTTTCGGGCGTGGTACAGGCGGGCTCGCAGTCCCACGCCGATCGTTACATGTATCTGCCGTCCATCGGATTGCTGCTCTGCGCAGGGCTCATGTTCAGGCGTCTGCGAGACGGCCGCGCTCTGTATGCAGCCGTGCTTGCGGCGTTACTGGTAGCGTTTCACACAGGGCTTGCGTGGATACAGGTAGGCTACTGGCGCGATCCCGCGATGATCTACGGCCGAGTGCTGGATGTGAGTGGCGAGCATTACACCGTGTCGGTGGGGCTGGCCGCGTATGCGCTCGAGCGCGGGGCTGTCGACGAGGCCTATCGTCATGCCTTGCGTGCGGTCGAGTTGGGTGCCGAGCAGGCGGCGAGCCATGCCACACTCGGTTACGTGGCGCTGCAGACACGGAACTGGGCGCTTGCCGAGAAAGGCTACCGTGCAGCGATCACATTGGCGCCGGATGATGCGGCCGTCACCAATAATCTCGGGCTTGCGCTGGAGCAGCAGGGGAGGTCGAGCGAGGCGCGGGCGGCCTTCCGCCGGGCGCTTGAGTTGGATCCGGCAATGCCGGGTTTCCGCAAGAACCTGGACCGGGTGGAAGGAGCGCAACGATGAAGCGATGCGTGTACTGCGATGCGCTCGTGAATCTGCAGACCGTGGATGCGTGGGACGCCGACACTGCCCGGAAGGCATTCGTTATTCTCGTCTGCCCTGCGTGCGGCTGTGGCGGTCTCGCCAATCCGCCCTCCGACTCGGACCTCGCCCGCTACTACGAACCTTCCTATTACGGTCTCGGCACACAAAAGTTCCTGCCCGTGGTGCAGCAGTTGTTCGATGCGGGCAAACGTTCGTTAGCGCGCTCGGTGATCGCAGCCCTCGAAGGGCGCGATGCCCCGCGGGTGCTGGACGTGGGCTGTGGTACTGGACAGTTGCTGCTGGAGCTGGAGCGTCTCGGCGCACATGCCACAGGGTTCGAGCGCGCGGGCGGCGCCGCGCGGGCAGTGCGTCCGGGGTTGCGCATTCTGGAGGGAGATCTCGAAAACCATGACATCACGCCCGGGACGCTGGATGCTGTCGTCATCTGGCACGTGCTGGAACATTTGCGCGATCCCGCTGCTGCCATCCGGATTGCCGGTGACCTGCTTGCGCCGAATGGCGTACTGTTTCTCGCAGTGCCCAACGCCGCGAGTTGGCAGGCACGCGCCTTCAGCCGCTACTGGTTCCATCTCGACGTCCCTCGTCACCTGCACTTCCTCACATTGGAAGGGCTCGCATACATGCTCCGCGCTAGCGGGCTCTCCATTGCGCGCACTGGCACCCTGCAGTTCTCGCAGAGCGTGTTCGGCTTCGTCCAGAGTCTCTTCAACGCGGCACTACCGCCGTGCCCCAACCGGCTGTACCGACTGATGCGCTCGCCGCTCGGCGTGGCCGGTCTGGTAGAGCTCGTGCTGTGGTCTGCGGCTGCGTGTCTGGTCACGCCCCTGGCGATTGTCGAGGCACTGTGGTCTGCTCAGGCCGGCGCGGGCGCGATCCGCATCGTCATGGCGCGGAAGGCATGACCGACGTGGTGTCCCAATCACGGCGGCGGCTTGCGGCAACCGTTCGCAGCCTGCTCTCTGTGGGTGTGTTCCGCTACCTGCTGGCGGCCATTGCTGGCGCTGTCGTGGATTTCTCGCTGTTCGCGCTGCTGATCTACCAGTTCGGGGTGGGTTATCTCTGGGCCGGTATCGCCGGCTTCTTCTGCGCCACTTTCGCTAACTATCTGGTCAGCATACGGCTCGTGTTCAGCAGCGGTACGCGCTTCTCGCGGCTGCACGAACTCGTGCTCGTGTACGCCGTGAGTGCTACGGGGCTGGTTTGGCACCAGATGATCCTGTACGCCTGTGTCGAGTATCAGGGAATGCACGTGATGCTGGCCAAGGTGGTCGCGGTGGGCTCGGTTTTCTCCTGGAACTATCTGCTTCGCAGGCACTTCGTGTTTGCACACCCTGGTCGTAGGCCTCACGGAACCAGCGAGGCTCAGGGCCAGTAGTGGCGCAGCTCCTGCCCCCAAAGCAGGGCCACCCAGCCCGCACCCGCGAGGAACGGACCGAAGGGAAAGGGGTTGTCCCGTTTCATACCTTTGAAGAGCATCATGCCGATGCCCGTGAGCGCACCCAGCAACGACGAAAGCAGCACGATGGTGGGCAGTGCCATCCAGCCCAGCCAAGCACCCAGCGCGGCTAGGAGCTTGAAGTCTCCGTAGCCCATGCCTTCCTTGCCCGTGAGTAGCTTGAAACCCCAGTACACGGACCAGAGCGACAGATAGCCAAACACCGCCCCCCAGAGCGCATCCTGCAAGGGAACCACACCGGTCATCTGGTTGATTACCAGCCCGGCCCAGAGGAGGGGCAGCGTGATGCTGTCTGGAAGGAGTTGATAGTCAAGGTCAATCACCGTAAGCGCCACGAGCGCCCAGGTGAACATGAGCGCTGCCGCTGTGTGCCACGTTGGGCCAAATCGCAGTACCACGGCCACACTGACCAAAGCCGTGACGATTTCAACCACGGGGTAGCGAAGCGAAATGCGCTCCTGGCAACCGCTGCAGCGGCCACGCATGAACACATAGCTCAGCACAGGAATGTTCTCGAGGGGGCGAATACGATGCCCGCAATGCGGGCAAGTAGAGGGGGGATAGGCAAGTGATACTGGCTCTGAGTGCTCTGTGGCCAGGGGGGGGCTGTCGAGCAGTTGCTTGCACTCGCGCCGCCAGGCCCTGTCCATCATCACGGGCAATCGGAGGATCACCACATTCAGAAAGCTGCCCACAACAAGCGCGAAAACTACCGTGAGGGCGATCAGGAGCGCGTTGTTGTCCGCACTGAACGCCAGATCGACAAAGGTCTGATCCAAGAGTGGCCTACATCACCGAGCCGAGCATGAAAATCGGGAGGTACATGGCCACCATCAGGCCGCCGACCAGCACCCCTAGCACGGACATGATGAGTGGCTCCAGCAGCGCGGTCAGACCATCAACCTTGTTGTCGACCTCTGCCTCGAAGTGTGTAGCAACCCGGTCGAGCATCGCATCGAGTGCGCCTGACTCTTCGCCGATCGCCACCATGTGCAACAGCATCATGGGGAACAGCCCGGTGGTGCGGATGGCCTGGTTGAGTTGGGTGCCAACCGTTACATCGTCACGTATCTGGCGGATGGCGCGCGCATAGACCTCGTTACCTGCAGCGCCTGCTACAGAGTCCAGTGCTTCCACGAGCGGTACGCCCGCAGCGAACGTTGTGCACAGCGTGCGGGCGAAGCGCGCCACCACAGCCTCTTTGAGAATCGGCCCAATCACAGGTGCTTTCAGCATGACCGCGTCCAGCCAGTCCGCAAAGGCCTTGTTCCGATGTTTGGCTTCGCTGAACACATAGCCGCCTGCGCCCATGGCGCCGAGGATGATGTACCAATAGGCCTGCATGAAATTGGACATTGCAAGCACCAGCAGCGTGAAGGCAGGCAGATTTGCCCCGAAGCTGCTGAAGGTCTCTGCGAACTGAGGCACAACGAAAATGAGAAGGATGATGGTCACGATCACAGCCACTGCAAGGACGGCGATCGGATAGGTAAGCGCCTTCTTGATCTTTGCCTTCAACGCTTCCGTCTTTTCTTTGTAGGTCGCGACGCGATCAAGCATGGAGTCCAGCTTTCCTGCCTGTTCCCCGGCTTGCACCAGATTGCAGAAGAGATCATCGAAGTGGCGTGGATGCTTCTGCAGCGCAGATGCCAAGCTGTTACCGCCGGAGACATCATTCTTGATGGCGACGATCATCTCCCGGAAGGCAACGTTGTCCTGGCCATCGGCAACGATGTCGAAGGACTGCACCAAGGGCACCCCCGCCTTCATCATGGTGGCCAACTGGCGCGCGAAGACAGCGATGTCCGCGGGAGTGATGGGTTTTTTGCGCTC
>Ga0068877_10001251_pt1 | contig 21123 bp, 19 predicted proteins | sample NOAtaG_FD_66437 | JGI IMG/M metagenome (GOLD analysis project Ga0068877, IMG submission 66437) | Freshwater lake microbial communities from Lake Erie, under a cyanobacterial bloom - NOAA_Erie_Diel6S_1000h metaG | ecosystem: Environmental > Aquatic > Freshwater > Lake | place: USA: Ohio, Lake... | reverse complement strand
CCTCGCCCCCAGCAGCTGTGCGTCGCGCGCTGCCTTCTGCCCCGGTCGGCGGGCCCGCCGGGCGACCAGCGACCCGGAGTCGCGCGTCAGCAAGCGCTCGATCACCTGCTCCGGCTCGTCGCCATCCGCGAAGCAGGCCAGTCGTGCCATGCGCGCGTGCAGCGCATCCGGCGCTGCGGGCCGCGCAGCATGCGCACCGAACGGATCACCAGCTCGCGCGCCTCGAGGTCGAGCGCCTCACCCCGCGCGTGCTGATGCTTGGTGACCCGTGACCGGACTGGCTGGATCGCGCGCAGCAGGTTCCGCCGCCGCAGCGTGGTGATCGCGCTGCGCACGGTGTCCTCGTCCAGCGGCATGACCGGGTCGCAATTCGTGCGCTGGTCATACGCCGCCACCGGGGCGCTGCGTGTGAGCGGGTCGGTATCCGACCTGCTGGCCAACTTCTCCATGAGCGAGCCGAGGACGCGGATGGAAACGTGGGTCCGCGGTGGGTGCATGCGGGAAACCTACGGCGCTGCGCGCATTGCCATCACGTGTGCCACGAGCTGATCCATGGCAATCTCCGTACCCTGCTGCCACCCCGATGCCATGTTCTGCTCGAAGTCCGCTACGCTGCGATGCAGTGCCGTGAACCGGTAGCGTGTGCCGGCGCCCTCGGCGTCCAACGTCACCACGGCGGTGATGGGGATGTCATCGAACACCGCCGGCCGGTAGCCAGGGAAGAGCATGGATGTCCACACCAGACGCTCCGTGGGGACGGCCTCGAGGAAGCAGCCGACATTGGGGAACGGCTGCCCGTCGCCCACGGCGATGTCGATGCTGAAGATGCCCCCCGGCCGCACGTCCAGCTCGGCGCGCACCACGCGTCCCCACGCCTGAGGCATGTACCACACCGCGACGTGTTCGGGGCGCGTGAGCGCCTCCCACACCAGGGGCGCGGGCGCATCGATGAGGCGCTCGATGACGACGTCGCGTGCGGGATCGAAGGCGATGTGCTGGTTCATGACGTCAACTCGTAGGTGTTCAACATCGGGCGAGAAACCTCCGCGGCCGCTGCCGCAGTCAGGCCAGCACCTGCTTTGCCACCCGCTCCATGGTCAGCCCCTGCACGAGGATGGAGAAGCAGACTACCACGTAGGTGACGGCAAGGAGCGTGGTGCGCGCCGGGCCGGCCGGCAAGGCCAGCGCGAGCGCGATGGAAATGCCGCCGCGCACGCCGGCCCAGGTGAGCAGTCGCAACGATCCGCGCGGCAACGCAAAGCGCGTGCGCAGCGGGCCGAGTGGCACGGCGATCGACGCGAAGCGCGCTAGGAGCGTGAGCGGAATCATGGCCACGCCGAGCCACAGCGCGGTGGACTGGAAGTCGAGCACCAGGATCTCGACGCCGATGAGGACGAAGAGCGCCGCGTTGAGGAACTCGTCGATGAGCTCCCAGAACTCGTCGAGGCGCTGCTGCGTGACCGCGGAGAGCGCCACCGCACGGCCGCTCTGCCCGATGATGAGCCCCAGCACGACCATCCCGAGCACGCCGGAAACGTGCAGGTGACGAGAGAGGGAAAAGCCGGCCGACACGAGGGCCAGCGTGACGAGGATCTCCACCTGGTAGTTGTCGACGGCACGCAGTAGGCGTACCGCAACCCAGCCGAGCACCAGGCCGAACACGATGCCGCCCCCCACCTCGATGGCGAGCAGCGACGCGATCGCGCTCGGCTCCGGCGCACTGCCGCTGGCGAGCACGCCGAGCAACGCGAGGAAGAGCACCACCGCCACGCCGTCGTTGAAGAGCGACTCGCCCGTGATGGTCACCTGGAGCTGCGGAGGCACCCCGGCCTTCTTGAGCAGGGCACCCACGGCGATCGGGTCGGTGGGTGCCACGAGGACACCGAACGCAAGGGCCCACAGCAGGGGAATGGTGAAGCCGAAGAGCGGCGCGATGGCCCACAGCCCGAGCCCGATACCGATGGCTGCGAGCACGGTGCCCACCGTGGCCAGCAGCAGCACGGGCCAGCGCTGTTCCCGCAGCACGGCCCAGTCCACATGCAGGGCCCCGGCAAAGAGCAGGGGGCCAAGCATGCCCTCGAGCAGCGTCTCGCGGAAGTCGATCTCCTGCAGTACGCGAATGACTGGCGAGAGGTCTACAAGCCCTGCTGCGGCAGCGGCCTTGGTTCCCAGCGCGCTCAGCAGCGCAGTCAGCAACAGGCCAATGGCCGACGGCAGCCGAACCCACCGGATGTTGATGTAGGCGAAGGTCGCAGTGAGGGCGAGGACAGCGGCAAGCAGGTCGATCATTGCACCCGGGGGCATGGGCAGGCGAACCAGTGTGGGCCGTGCGGGCTGGCGGGGAGTCACCAGGGCGTCACGAAATTGTTCCGCCGGCTTCGGCGCGTCGCGGACAGCCCGCTCACTGTGCAACTTGACGCATGCCCCGTCGTGAATCCATGCCCCGCCGGCTCCTGATGGCCACAGCGCTCGCGTTGCTGGCTGGCTGCCTCCCGCCCGCCGCCCGTTCCGCCGAGGCGCCGCACAAAGCCGTGTTCATCCTGCTTGACGGCATCCCGGCGGACGTGATCGAGCAGGTGCCCACGCCGGCCATGGATGCGATCGCCGCCTCCGGCGGATATGCGCGCGCCCATGTGGGCGGTGAACTCGGCGGGCCGACCGAGACGCCGACGATCTCGGCCCCGGGTTACATGAGCCTCCTCACGAGCACGTGGGCGGACAAGCACCACGTACGCGGCAACAGCAACCAGTCACCGAACTACACCTACTGGAACCTCTTTCGCATCGTCGAGACGATCGACTCGTCCCGCGTGACCGCGCTGTTTTCCACCTGGCTCGACAACCGCACGGTGCTGATCGGTGTGGGGCGCCCGGGCGCTGGCGATTTCCGTCTGGATCACGCCGCCGACGGCTTCGAGCTCGACACGGTCGCGTTCCCGCACGACAGGGCGTCCCGCTACATCAAGGCCATCGACGAACGCGTGACTTCGGAGGCGGCCAGCTATATCGCCGAGCGCGGCCCCGACCTCACATGGGTCTACCTGCAGCACACCGACGACATGGGGCACGCCCACGGCGACAGCGCACCCTTCCACGAGGCCGTGCGCGAGGCCGACGCGCGCGTGGGCCGCATCTGGGCCGCCGTGCAGCGGCGGCAGGCGTTGGGTGAAGATTGGATGGTCGTGGTGACGACCGACCACGGGCGGGACGCGCGCACCGGCATGGGGCACGGCGGGTCGAGTCCGCGCGAACGGACGACGTGGATCGTGACCAATCGTGCCGAGCTGACGCCGCGTTTCACCAGCGGGCAGGCGACCATCGTGGACATTGCGCCATCGATCCTGCACCATTTGCGGATTGCCGCTCCGCCAGCGGTGGCTCGGGAGATGGAGGGGGTGTCGTTCCTCCGTGGCCCCTGAATGCCCAGCACGGCGCATGGCAGAACACGGGCCGGCCTGTCGGGGTAGAATGGTGAAGGTGATCCGGTTCGAACGGCTTTCGCCGAGAGTCCTCCTTCGAGGCCCCCATGAACGAAATCAAGGTTGCCGGTGACAAACTCAAGGCCACGCTCAAGCAGTTGCTCCGCGAGGGCAACGTGCGGCGGGTCATCATCCGGAACTCCAGCGGACGCACGTTGCTGGACATGCCGCTCACCGCGGGCGTGGCCGGCGCGGTGCTGATGCCGTTCTGGGTGGCGGTGGCCGGCATCGTCGCGCTCGCCAAGGAGTTCACCATCGTGGTGGAGCGCGATCCGGAGACGGCGGTGGTGAAGCAGTAGGGCGCCACCATGCGGCGGCAGGCTGGTCACGCGGAATCCTCGTCCCGACGAGGCCGCCCGATGTCGCCGTCGACAGCACCACGAGAGGCTCGGCGGTGGCCCCCACGACGGCGTTGACCGCCACCGACCGATCGAACATCACGAGGCGCCCTCCGCGGGTCACCGCGCCCATCCGCGCATCGTCGTCAATATCGAGAGTGGTGCGCCTGCATCTGATGCGAGGGCATCAGATGCGGCCGGTCAACGCGCCGCCGGGCGCTTCGGATGCAGTGCGCGGCGATCCTCTGCCCGCCGAATGGAGTCGAGCCGCGCCACCACCAGGGGTTCGTCCTCGGCCCGGTCCACCTGCTCACCGGGGTCCCGCTCGAGGTCGAACAGCCGCAGCGTGTCCAGCATCCAGACGGCCTTCCAGCGGCCGCTCAGCACCGCCGACTGCCGCCGATCGGGGGAGTACCACACCTGCACGTCGCGCGGCGTGTAGGTGCCGCGCCCTGCCAGCAGCGGCAGGAACGACCGTCCGGTGATGCCCGCGGGCGCGCGCGGCCCGGCCGCCTCGACCAGCGTGGCGTGCAGGTCGGTGAAGTCCACCCGTGCGTCCGTGGTGCGGCCGGCGCGCACCACGCCGGGCCAGTGCACGATGCCCGGCACGCGCAGGCCGCCATCGTACAGGTCGCCCTTGAAGCCGCGGTAGCCCTGCGTGCCGTTGAACCAGCGCCCGATGATGTCGCTGGTGCCGTCGTGCGGCCCGCGCAGGAAGGTCGCGCCGTTGTCGGAGAGGAACACGAGCATGGTCCGCGACGCCACCCCCAGCGAATCGAGCAGTCCGCGCAGGGCGCCGAGGTCTTCGTCGAGCCGGTGGATCTGCGCCGCGTAACTGCGCTTCGGCAGCGACCACGGGCGGTCGGCGTAGGGGCCGAGCGTGGGCACCTCGTAACCGCCGTCGGGCGCTGTGCGGCTGGTCTCGTTGTGGATGTGCGGGAGGTTGGTGGCCCAAAACAGGAAGAAGGGCGTTCGTGCCGCTGCCTGCTCCCGCACGAAACGCAAGGCGCGGGTGCGCAGGAGGTCCGGGGCATAGTCGAGACGGACGGTGGCAGTGCCGCTGCCCATCCCGCGCGGCGCCGGCACCACGTTGCGCGTGCGAAGGGAGTCGGTGCCGTCGAGCAGGTACTCCGGGTAGAAGTTGTGCGCGTGCACCTGGTCGCGATATCCGAAGAACACGTCGAAGCCCTGGGCCTGCGGCCACGACTCCGGTTCGCTGTCCCACGACAGGCCCCACTTCCCCACGAGCGCCGTCGCGTAGCCCGCCTCGCGCAGGCGCTCGGCCAGCGTCACGTCGGCATCGCGGAGGTAATCGTTGTCGTTGTCGTCCAGCCGGCAGCGACCGTTGTGAAAGCCGGTCATGAACGAACAGCGCGCCGGCCCGCACACGGCGGCGCTGGAGCGGAACTCGGTGAAGCGCAGCCCCTCGGCCGCCAGACGGTCGATCTGCGGGGTGGCCACCTCGCGCTGCCCCCAGGCCCCCACTTCACCGATGCCGAGGTCGTCGGCGAGCAGCACGACGATGTTGGGGGGCGGTGTCGGTGCGGTGCGTGCCGGTGACGCCGAACCAGAGGGTACGGCCGGCGCGCAGGCGACAGCCCACGCCGCGACCGACGCGGTCATGACAGATCGGAGCAGGGAACGCGGCATGGCAGGCGGGTGGGAGTGATCAGGAGAAGCTACGTGTCCCGCCCGCCGGTGTCGCCTACCGCCGCCCCACCTTCGCCTCCTCCACCAGCAGCGCATACACGTACCCCGCGCCCACGTCCCGGTTGGTGCGCACGATGCCAGTTACCGTCACCGTGTCACCGATGGCGGCCTCCGCGCGCGACGTGACCGCCAGATCGTGCGTGCCCGTGGAGGCCGAGCCACTCCCATCCTGCAGGTGCAGCCAGTTCCTCCCCATCACACCGGCGTTGACCTTCACGACCACGCCGCGTACCGACACGGACTTTCCGACGAGCTGCGCCTTCCGGGCCCACAGCTCGCCGATGGTGTGCGCGTCGGCCCCACTCGCGCGCGCGATGCGGCCCACACGCGCATCCTCGGCCGGTGGCGTCCCGGCAGTGGCTGGCGCCGATGGGGCCGCCGACAGGACCGGGTGCCCGGGCGGCATGGCGGCAGCCGCCTCGGTCTGGGCACCGGCCCCCGCACCCGCATCGGCACCCGCCACCGGCTCCAGCGACCCGAAATAGATCGTCGCGAAGGTGCGATGGAGGCTCGGCGACGCGAACCGCTCCATGCGCATCACGTTGTGCACGGTGACCTCGTTCCCGTTCGTGACCGGGGCCGCGGCCACCGCGGCCCACAGCTTGCCGGCCGGCGTCTCGAGCCGCAGATAGATGTACGGCCCCACCGGGATCTGCTCGCGCACGGTGCCCGTGATGCTGCTGCCCGGGGCGAAGGCCGAGCCGGCTGCGGAGCCGGCTGCCGCCGCGGGAACGGCCGCGGCGGGCGTGCCCGAGGCCTTTGGGGTGCCCTTGCTCTCGGCGCACCCCACGATGAACAGCACGACCAGACCCACGGCGACGGTGCCACGCATGATGAACTCGACCCGGTGATGAAGACGCGACGGTACGGGAGTGGCGGAACCGGGCATGGCCCGGCCGCCACTCATGCGTGACAACGTCTGCTGCCGACCAAGAGGTCCCCTGACGCGACGTCAACGCACATTGGCCCGTGGGTCCGCATGCAGGAGCGCCGGATCGGTGAGGCGCTGGCGCTCGATGACCATTTCGCCGTGGGGGGACACCGCATGACCATCTATCAGGCGCTCGTCGATCTCCACCTCGCCGGCTACGCCCCCGTCGCTACCAACCAAGGCGAATCGGGCGGCGTGCTGACCCGTTTCGTCGCCCCACACCGCCCGTCGCTGTTCCTCAAGCAGGGCACCGGCGCGGTGGCCGACGACATCGCCGCCGAGCATCTTCGCCTGCGCTGGCTGCAGCGGCACGTGCCGTGTCCCGCGGTCGTGGCGTTCGCCTGCGAGGGGGACGCTGCGGCGCTGCTCACCACGGCGGTGCCGGGCGTCACAGCGTACGAGGCCATCACCGCTGATCCGTCGCGCGCGCCGGCTGTGGCCGAAGTCCTCACGGCGACGCTCCGCGCCCTGCACACGCTGCCGGTGGCCACGTGCCCGTTCGACGCGAGCCTGCCGGTGCGCCTGTCTGCAGCGCGCGCGCGTGTGCGCGCCGGGCTGGTGGACGAAGACGACTTCGGCGATCTGCACACGGGATGGTCAGCAACGCAAGTGCTGGAAGCGCTCGAGCGCGATCTCGCCGGTGGGCTGCCGCTGGCGCGGGTCGTGACGCACGGCGACTTCTCGCTGGGCAACGTGCTCGTGCACGAGGGGCGCGTGAGCGGCGTCATCGACGTGGGGCGGCTCGGTGTGGCCGATCCCTATCAGGACCTCGCCATCCTCCACGACAACCTCGCCGAATTCGGCGAGGCGGCGCAGGTGGCGTTGTGGCGGGGGTATGGCATCGCGCAGCCGGACGAGGCGCGGCGGGTGGCGCACCTGCGGCTCGATGAGCTGTTCTGATGCGCTGGGTGGAGCAGCTCCGTCAGCTCGCCTGCTGGTCGCGCTCCTCGGCAAGGAGTTCCAGCTCGGCAATCGCTTCCAGATCCTTCGGTCGGCCGGCCGCGCGTTTGACCGCAATCAGGCGTTCAAGGGACAGCACCCGCAGCGGCACGCCGAACACCGTCCCCTCGAGTGAATGCGGGAGCAGGGCGGCGTAATCTCCGCCCCCGGTGATCTCGCCGAGCAGGTCGATGGGGCCGAGCGACGTCTGCAGGGTGAAGTTGAGCCCGGCGCGCAGCGCCCGGACGCCCCATTCGAAGGGGAGGCCCGGCGGGGCACCACGCAAGTACGGCGCGAAGGGAGTGAGCGCCTCCGCCAGGCGTCGCAGATTGTCGTCATCCCGGTCGTAGACGAAATCGATATCGTCGGTGAGGCGGGCTGCGCCGTGCAGGCGACCCGCGACACCGCCCACCAGGATCACACGCGCCCCGGCCTCGTGAAACACCCGCAGGACGCGTGCGAAGTCCATCAGGCCCGTCCGCGCAGGCGCTGGCCGGCGGCGCCGAGTTCCGCCGCGAGCTCTTGTAGCTGCTGCAGCGCCAGCAGCCGTTCCTCCCACGTCAGCCGCAGGTTCTCCCGCAGCAACGTACGGTCCACGTCGCGCTTGTAGGCCTCGATGACCGGATCGGGGGGCAGTGGGCGAGCGGCCGGGTCACTCATGCCATGAAGTTAGCACGCCCGTCAGACGAGGGAACACGTCACCGCCCCGGCCACAGCCGCCGTAACAATCCGTGCTCGACGTTCGGCCGCGCATACGTGCGCGAGAGGTACAGCGCGTGGGCCCAGGCGTTTTCGGCGTAGGCGCTCCACGACCCGTGCCGCGCCATCATGGCCCGGTCGTACTGCACGAAGCAGTACGCCTTCCACGCCGCGGCTTCGGGCGTGAGGTTGTCGGCGCGCCGCACATTCGAATAGCCGGCGTACAGCGTGACGGCGGCATGCAGCCGCCGCGCGGCGTCGAGAGCCACGCGCCCGGTCTCACGGTGGTCGGCGTGATCGATGACGTTGGTCATCGGATCGGGGTCGTGGGTGTGCACGTGCACCGCCACGCCCAGTCGCTGCTGCGTGCGAATGATGCCGGCCACGGTCTCGGCGAGGTCGCCGACACTGGCGTAGCTGGCGCTGCCGTCGAGCGCGGAGAGCGGTCCGCGCCCCGTGGCGGCCAGGCGGAGCAGCGACTGGTAGCCGTGCACCGCATAGCCGGCCCCGTCGGGGCGCCCGTCGGGTAGGCGCAGGAACACCGTGGCGGCGTCCCCGGTGCGGCATGTGCGTACGGCGCGCGCGGGGGGCATCGGCGATTGCTGATGCCCATGCAGCGCAGCCATCGGCACCCGGGAGACCACGCAGTCGGCGACCCGTGCCGACGCCCCGGCAAGCGCCAAGGCCGCCAGCGTCGAGGCGAGCGCCCCCTGCTCTCGGGTCTGCCAGAACTCCGTCCCGCGCGCCGCATCTCCAGCGCTCGTGACGATCACCAGCACCGGGTGGCGGCGACGCAACGCCTCGACGAGCACATCGCCCATGAACAGCTGCCAGTCGTCCGCGTGTGCCACCACGAAGGCCTCGAGGGCGTAGGACGCGGATTGGGCATCAGCCACCGCGGCTGGCGCGCTGCCGCTCATCGCGAGCATGAGCGCGACGACATGTGCCCACCGCCGGGGACCCGCGGAATGGAACCGCATACCCGCAAGATCCGGCCATCCGCTCCGCCTCGCCATCATGGAGCGCCCTACACCGCCGTCCGCTTCCAGGCACCGCGCCGAAAGAACACCGCACTGACCATCGCCAGCGCGGTGTAGGCGATCGGCACGGCGCCGAACACGCCACGGTAGGTGAGGGCGGTATGCTGCGACAGCCACCACGCCAACGGCAGCTGCACCACCCAGAACGCGAACACGTTCATCCAGGTGGGCGTCCGGGTATCGCCGGCACCGTTGAACGACTGCTCCAGCACCATGCCCAACGCGTACAGCGGGAAGCCCAGTGACATGGTACGCAGCCCGTTGATACCCACCGCTCGGACCGTCGCCACCTCGCTGAACCACCCCACGATGGTGGGGGCGAACAGCCAGAACGCCACGCCCGTCAACCCAAGGACCACCATGTTGAGGCGCGCCGCCACCCACACCGCGCGTTCGGCGCGATCGGGGTTCCGGGCACCCAGCGCCTGGCCGACCATGGTGGAGGCCGCAGCCCCCACGCCGTACGCCGGCATGAGCGCAAACAGCAGCACGCGAATGGCGATGGTGTAGCCCGCCACCACCGTCGACCCGAAGGTCGACATGAGGCGCACCAGGGCGATCCAGCTCATCGATCCGAGGGCGACCTGTACGGTGCCCCATCCCGATAGCGTGGCGATGTGCAGCATGGTGGTGGGTTCGACCCGCAGGTGCGGTCGGTGCACGTGCAGGTTCCCCTCGCCGGTGCTGAGGTGCCAGAGCGCCCACAGGAAGCCGATGGCGCGTCCGATGGCCGTGGCCCATGCTGCCCCCTCGATGCCGAGCGCGGGGACGGGGCCCAGGCCGAAGATCAGCAGCGGGTCGAGCACGATGTTGATGGCGTTGCCGAGCATGAGCACGCGCATCGCCACCGCGGCATCGCCGGCGCCGCGAAACGCCGCATTGATGAGGAAAAGCAGGAAGATCCCGCCATTGCAGGCCAGGGAAATGCGCGCGAACCCCGTGCCCACCGCCAGCACCTCGGCATCGGCACCCATCAGCGAGAGCAGCTCGCCGGCGAAGACCGCGCCGATCACCCCGAGCACGCTGGAGAGCAGGAGCCCGAGCAGGAGCCCCTGCACGGTGGCGCGGGCCGCCCTGTCCGGGTCCTTCTCGCCGATGCGGCGGGCCACGGTGGCGGTGACGCCGATGCTGAGCCCCATGGCCACGGTGTAGATGACCACCATGAGCGACTCGGTGAGCCCGATGGTGGCCACCGCCGCCGGCCCGAGACGCCCCACGAAGAAGGCATCGACGACGGCGAAGATGCTCTCCATGGACATCTCGAGCACCATGGGCACGGCGAGCAGGAAGATCGCCCGGCCGATCGGCCCCTGGGTGTAATCGTGTTCAGCGCCGCGAAGGGCGTCGCGGATGTCGCGCCAGAGTGTAGCCGACTGGGGCACGGGCCGTGGGTCCGGTCAGCCCGGACGCTTCGCGACGAGCTCGATCTCCACCGCCGCGCCGAGCGGCAGACCGGCCACCGCGACCGTGGTGCGGGCTGGGAACGGCGCCGAGAAGCGCGTCGCGTACGCCCGGTTCATGGCCGCGAAGTTGGCCATGTCGGTGAGATAGACGTTGCACTTGATCACGTCGTCCATGGTGAGACCGGCCGACTCCACCACCGCCTGCAGGTTGTCGAAGCAGCGGTGCGTCTGGGCCTCGACGTCCCCCTCGATCAAGGTGCCGACCGCCGGGTCGATGGGGGTTTGCCCCGAGCAGTACAGCAGGTCGCCGGCCCAGATGGCCTGCGAATAGGGGCCGATGGCCTTGGGGGCCGTGTCGGAATGGGTGGCGGAGCGGGGCATGGCGGGGAGCGAGGGGGTGGCGGGATGACAGGCCTGCTGCCGGGACGAACGCAAGATACCTGCCCGCCCTGCCGATACTCCATCCACGTGATGTCCGTCTCCGACCCTCGATCCGGAGCTGCCGCCGCGGCCGATCCCCCGCCTGTCCAGGCGCGCCTGGCGCGCATCCTCGAGGGGGCGGACTTCCCGGCGTTGTCGAAGCAGATCATCGACACGCTGTCGGCGCTCGATGACGACGCCAACTCGCTGCAGCGCCTGGCCAACGTGGTGCTGCGCGAGTACAGCCTGACCTTGGGCGTGGTGAAGACGGCCAACAGCGTGACCTACCGTCGTGGGGCGCGCCCCATCCAGAGTGCCACGCACGCCATGATGATGCTGGGCGCGCGCACGGTGCGACAGCTGGCGAGCGGCCTGCTGCTCTTCGAGAACTACGCGCGCAAGTCGCCGGAGCTGAAGGAGCTGATGCTGCTTTCGCTGCTCACCGCGAACCACGCGCGCGCGGCCGCCACCCGGATGCAGCTGCCGGACCCCGAGGAGGCCCATCTCTGCGGCATGTTCCGCAATCTCGGCGAGGTGCTCATTGCCGGTCACTTCCCCGACGACTACGCGCGCATCCGCGCGCAGATGCGCGACGGCGGCACGAGCGAGATGGCGGCCACCCGGGCGGTGCTGGGCTTCGGCTATGCCGATCTGGGGGTGGACGTCTCGCGGCACTGGGGGCTGCCGGACACGGTCGTGCAAGGGATGCGCGCGCGCGCGACGGCCTCGGCGTCGCAGCATGCGGCCGTCACCGCGTTCAGCCACGATCTCACGCAGGCGCTCTACCGCGACGAGCGCAGCGTGCACGACGTGACGCTCGCGGTGGAGACGGTCATCGAGCAGCACGCCGCGCGCATCAAGCTCACGCGGGAGCAGATCGGTGGCGTGGTGACCGACGCGCTCGAGGAGACGCGCGACCTGTTCGTGAACCCGCAGATCGCGACGGATCGCCTCCGTTTCCGCCAGCTGGCCGCCGCGGCGCGCGCGGCCCTGGGCAGCAGCGTGACGGCGCGGGAGGAGGCGGCCACTGATTCGCCCGCGGAGGGGCACGCGCTGGCCCTGCGGCCGCGGTTGCGGCACGAACTCGAGGAGATGGTGGACCCGGCGTCGGGGGCGGCGATCGGCGCGGTGCTGCTGCAGGCGCTCGAGGCGATCGTGCGTGGTGGACCGTTCACGCGCGTCCTGGCCTGCTTCTACACGGCCGATCGCCTGAGTCTGGTGGCCCGCACCGGGCTGGGCGAGGGCGCCGAGGCGCTCATGGCGCGATTCGCGTTTCCGGCGTCGGTGCGCGGCGGCGCCGTGGTGGCGCTGACGCAGCAGCGGCAGCCCGTCTACCTGCCGGCCGATCGCGGCTTCACGATCGCCGAGCAACGCTGGGCAGAGGCGTTCGGGATTGCCCAGTTCGGCGTGTTCCCGCTGATCGCGCTGGGCAAGGTGGTGGGGTGTCTCTACTGCGACCGCGCAGCCGGTGCCGAGATGCCTGACCTTGCCACCCTGCGCTACGTGAAGTCGATTGCCGATTGCGTGGTGGATGCGATCGGGCGTCGCCGCCAAGGCTGAGCAGCGCCACATCCGGCCGCATGGGCGACCGGGAAGCCGCCATGTTCCGCACGTGTTCAGCGCCGGAACGCGCGCGCCGCCAGCACGCCGCCGAGAAACCCCCCAAGGTGGGACTGCCAGCTGATGCCGACCTGACCCGGGGCGATGCCGAGCACGAGCCCGCCCCAGAGCCCCGCCGTGATGAGGCTGAGCAGCATGCTCCCCACGCTGCGCGTGTAGACGCCGGCCAGCAGCAGGAAGCCGAGGTACCCGAACACCACACCGCTGGCCCCGATGTGCACCGAGCCCGGGGCGCCCAGCAGCCACGCCATGAGACCGGCCCCGAGCGCGGAGCAGAGCGTGACGGGGAGGAAGTGACGCGCATCGCGCAGCATCACCATCCACCCGAGGGCCGCGAAGGGGATGGTGTTGGCGATGAGGTGATTGAGGCTGCCGTGCAGGAACGGGGCAAAGACGATGCCGCGCAGCCCGATGATGGAGCGCGGCACGATGCCGAACTGATTGAGCGCACCGCCAAGCATGAGGTTGACGACGAAGGTGGCCCAGAACGCCCCGAGCGTGGTGCCCAGGGTCGTGACCTGAGTGCGCAGCGACTTCGTGACCTGCCGGACGGTCCGGACGACGGGTGAGCGAGCCATGCCGGAAAGCTGATCGGGTGCTCCACGTGGCGCGACTGCGGCGCCCGGGCCGTATCTTCGGCCCATGCCCTTCTCCCCCCCCGTGCCGGACGACGACGCCACGTTCCGCCGCATCGCCTGGCGCCTGCTGCCGCTGCTGTTCCTGTGCTACGTGGTGGCGTTCCTCGACCGCGTCAACGTGGGATTCGCCAAGCTGCAGATGACCGCCGAGCTGCAGTGGTCGGACACGGTGTACGGCTTCGGTGCGGGCATCTTCTTCCTCGGCTACTTCCTGTTCGAGGTACCCAGCAACCTGCTGCTGCAGCGGGTAGGGGCGCGACGGTGGATTGCGCGCATCATGGTGACGTGGGCGATCGTGTCGGGGGCGTTCGCGGTGGTGGACCGGCTGCCGTGGGGCCCGATGCCGGCCTGGTTCGGCGTGGCGCCGTCGGTGTTCGGCTTCTACACGCTGCGCCTGCTGCTCGGCGTGGCGGAGGCGGGATTCTTTCCCGGCATCGTGCTGTACCTCACCTACTGGTTTCCCACGGCGCGCCGGGCGCGGGCCTTTGCGCGCTTCATGACCGCGGTGGCGATCGCGAACGTGGTGGGCGCGCCGCTGTCGGGGTGGATCATGGACACGTTCAACGGGGTGGGCGCCTGGGCCGGATGGCGCTGGCTGTTCGTGCTCGAGAGCGTCCCCTCCATGCTCATGGGTTTCGCAGTGCTGCTGCTGCTCCCCGACTCGCCGGCATCGGCAACCTGGCTGCGTGACGACGAACGGGCGCGGGTGGCCGCGCGGTTGGCGGAGGACCGGGCGGCGGCGGTGGCCGGCGATCGGTCGCCGACGAGCGTCCGCGAGGCGCTCTCGAGCGGGCGCGTGTGGGCGCTGGCGTTCGTGTACTTCACCAGTGCGCTGGCGCTGTATGGCGTGAACTTCTGGATGCCCACGATCATCCAGGAGCTGGGCGTCGCGAAGACGGCATACCTGCGCATCGGCCTGCTCACCATGATTCCGTGGGGGGTGGCGGTGGTGGCGATGACGCTCTGGGGCGCACACTCCGACCGCACGGGCGAACGGCGCTGGCACGTGGCCGGCGCGCTGGCGGTCACGGCCAGCGGCCTGGCGCTGCTGGCGGTGGTCGGCACGGCGGTCGTGCCGTCGATGCTGGCGCTCACCCTGGTGTCGGCCGGCGTGCTGTCGGCCATGTGTACGTTCTGGTCGATCCCGACCGCCTTCCTGCGCGGGTCGGCCGCCGCCGCCGGCATTGCCTGGATCAACAGCATCGGCAACCTCGGGGGACATTTCGGCCCGGACCTGATCGGCCGAGTGCGCGACGCCACCGGCGGCTCGGCGGGGGCGTTCCTGACCCTCGCCGCGCTCGTGGCGTCGGGGTCGGTGGTGGTGCTGCTGGTGGCGCGGACGGGGCAGGTGGCCGGACGGTGATCCCAACGTGGGAATCCCGATCATGCTCGGAATTCCGACATCCGAGCCCCATCGGGACTCCCACGTCGGGCTCCCCGCTGATCAAATCACATTCTGTTCTCTGAGTGGCCGCCCTTCGGCGATGCGATCGACGCGCAGTGGCGACAGGTCGAGCGTGAGGTACTGCCCGGTCACGATCAGCTCCGCGAGCCCGCGCCCCACCGCCGGCGCCTGTTGCAGCCCGTGCCCGGAGAAGCCGCAGGCCGTGTAGGCATTGCCGTACGGTGCGAGCCGCCCCACGAGGCCGTTGTGGTCGAAGTCGTTCATCTCGTAGTAGCCCGCCCAGCTCGACGTGACCTTGAGGCGATCGAACGCCGGCACACGCGCTGCGAGCGCTGGCCAGATGACGTCGTCGAAGAGGCCGTGGTCCACCTGATCCAGCGGCATCTCGTCCGCGTCGTCGCCGCGCGGTGGGGCCCCGCAGAGAAACTGGCCGCGCTGCAGCTCGGGGCGAAACCACATGCCCGACGGGTCGATGAGCAGCGGCGCATCGCGCAGGTCGACGTCGGCCTCGAAGGCAAACACATCGCGCTTGCGTGCATGCACGGGAAGGGTGACACCCAACGGGGCCGAGACGGCAGCCGACCAGGCACCGGCGGCAATGACCACGGCATCACAGGGAAAGACGCGGCCACTGCGCGCCGTCACCTCGGTGACGCGGACAGCGCTGCCCTGCCCATCGACCGTGAAGCCGGTCGCCTCTTCCTCCACGAAGTGCACGCCGCTGGCCACGGCCGCCCGGCGGAACGCCTGCATGGCGGCGTAGCCGTCGAACCATCCCTCGCCGCTGGTCGCGGTGGAGAGTCCGAGGGAGCCGAGTGTGAGCCCGTCCGTGGACAGCCAGGGGAAGCGCTGGGCGAGCGCTGTCGGGTCGAGCAGGGCCGTGTGTACCGCGTATTCCGCCTGCAGGGCGTGCTGTGCCCGTAGCACCTGCGCCCCGGCGTCGCTGGCGGCAAGGTAGAGGTAGCCCGGCTCCACGAGGCCGATGCTCGGGGCGTCATCGCCCACGGCCAGTTCGGTACTGATGCGGCGATAGAACGCGAGGCTGTCCTGCGACAGCCGGATGTTGATGGCGGTCGAGAATTGCTGGCGGATGGCACACGCCGACAGCGCGCTCGACGCGCGGGCATACGAGGCATCGCGCTCGAGCACGGTGACGCGGACGCCGTGCGCTCGGGCGAGAAACCAGGCGGTGGCGGCGCCCATGACCCCCCCGCCGACGATGGCCACGTGCATCGGGCGATGCCACTCGCCTGTGTCCCCGGTTTGCTGACTGCGCATGGTGCACCATCCGGCGGGCGGAGGAGGAGCGTGATAGAATGGGAGAGCGGGTCGACCTGAACGAAGCGGACGGTAACGTGGTGACACAACTCCCGGCAGATCAGGTCCATGCGGCTCTGGACTGGCTGCCCCTCATGGCGGCGCTCGAGGCGGCGTTTCTCGCGCCGCCCACCGCCCCCGTGCGGCATATGGACGCGCTGTCGCCGACCGACGCGCTGCTGTGCATGCCCGCCTGGAACGCCACCGCGCTCGGCATCAAGCTCGTCACGGTCATTCCCTCGGCGCCGCTGCACGGCGGCCGCACGGTGGACGCCACCTACCTGCTGCTCGACCGCGCCACGGGGGCGCCGCGCGCGCTGCTCGACGGCGAGGCGTTGACGGTGCGGCGCACGGCGGCCACCTCGGCGCTGGCGGCGCGCGCGTTGGCCCGTGCCGATGCGACCACGCTGCTTATGGTGGGCACCGGGCGCCTCGCGCCGTGGATGGTGCGGGCCCATGTGGCCGCGCGGCCGACGTTGCAGCGTGTACTGGTGTGGGGGCGCGACGGCGACGCGGCGGGGCGTCTGGCCGAGCTGCTGCAACGCGAGGGAATCCCGGCCGCCGCCGCGATGCGGCTGCCCGACGCCGTGGCCGAGGCGGACATCGTGTGCTGTGCCACCACGGCCTCAGCACCCGTCGTGCACGGCGGTTGGCTGCGTCCCGGCACCCATCTCGATCTCGTCGGCGCCTTCACGCCGCAGATGCGGGAAGTGGACGCGGCGGCCGTTGTGCGCGCCCGCGTGGTGGTGGACGTGCTGGCGAGTGCGCTGGCCGAGGCCGGCGACCTGCTCCAGCCGTTGGCCGCCGGTGCGATCGACCGCGCCCACGTGCTCGGCGATCTCGGCTTGCTCCTGCGTGGCGCCTGCCTCGGCCGCACCAACGCCCAGGACATCACGCTGTTCAAGTCCGTTGGCCATGCCCTCGAGGATCTGGCGGCGGCGCAGCTGGCGCTCCATCGTCTCGAGGTCCGGCTCTCCACCCCCTGACCGTCATGTCGCGCATCCCGTTGTCGCGGGCGCTCGCCCCGCTGCTGGTCCATCTGTCGCTGCTGGCCGGCAGGGCCGACGCGCAGCGTGCCGATACCCTCGACGTGCTCCTCACCGGCGGGACGGTCTACGCCGGTACCGGCACCGATCCTCGCACGGCGGCCGTGGGCATTCGCGGCGACCGGATCGTGTTCGTGGGCGATGTGCCGCGCGGCACGGTGGCCCGGCAGCGCATCGACGCGCGCGGACTCATCGTGGCCCCGGGCTTCATCGACCCGCACACGCACGCCTACGAGGGGCTGCCGAGGCTCGACGCGATGCAGCGCCGGAACGCCGCATCGCTGATGCAGGGCGTCACCACGGTGGTGCTGGGTGCCGACGGGCGCGGTCCGGTGCGCGTGCGGGACGTCCTCGATTCGGCACAGGCGCTTGGCCTTGGTACCAACACCTATGCGATGGCCGGCTTCGGCACCGCGCGCAGCCTCGTGATGGGCGCGTCGTCGGCGCCGGCCTCGTCGGCGCAGGTGGATTCCATGCGCCGCCTGATCACGCGGGCCATGGAGGAAGGCGCGTATGGCGTGGGGTCGGGGCTGTTCTATGCGCCGCAGTCGTATGCCTCCACCGACGAGGTGATCGCCGTGGTGTCGGCCGCGAAACCCTTCGGCGGCGTGTACGACACGCACCAGCGCGATGAGAGCTCGTACACCATCGGGCTGTTGGCCTCGGTGCGAGAAAGCATCCGCATTGGCTGCGAGTCGGGGCTGACCGCCAACATCGGGCACATCAAGGCGCTCGGCGTGGATGTATGGGGCACGGCAGACCGTGTGCTCGCCATCATGCGCGAGGCGCGTGCCCGTGGGTGCACGGTGACGGCGGACCAGTACCCGTGGACCGCGAGCGGGACCAGTCTCGCCGCCGCGCTGCTGCCGCGGTGGGCTGAAGCCGGCGGGCGTGACTCCCTGCGCCTGCGGGCCACCGATCCGACGCTCCGCGCACGGCTGCTGGCCGACATGCGCGAGAACCTGCGCCGCCGCGGCGGGGACACGACGCTGCTGCTGATCAATGGCAGTGCGAAGGCCGCGCCCTACATTGGCCGGACGCTCGCGCAGGTGGCGCAGGCCGCCGGCGCACCGGCTGTGGAGACGGCGCTCGACCTCGTAGTGCGCGGCCTCGACATGGGCGTGGCCTCGTTCAACATGACGGAGCGTGACATCGAGACGTTCATGCGTGACCCGTTCGTGATGACCAGCTCCGACGGGTCGTCCGGGCATCCGCGGCTGTACGGCACCTACCCGCGCAAGATCCGGCGCTATGTGCTCGACAAGCCCGTCATCAGCATGGCACGCATGATCGAGAGTTCATCGTCGCAGGTGGCGCGCACGTATGGGCTGGTTGATCGCGGCGTACTGCGCGCCGGGGCCTTTGCCGATGTGATTGCGTTCGACCCGCAGACCATCCGTGACGAAGCGACGTACACCGAGCCCACGAAGCTCGCCACCGGCATGCGCTGGGTGTTCGTGAATGGCGTGGCGGCCGTGCAGGAGGGGGGGCTCACGGGGGCGATGGCGGGGCGGGCGTTGCGGAGGCGCTGAGCAGGCGCTGAGCAGGCTCCTCCGTCGTGCCGACCCCGCGTCGGGAAGCGCGGGGAGTGGGGAGCGCTTCCCCGTAGCAGGAGGCCACGGATTGGTGCCGCGTGTCCCTACGGGAGTGGCGGTCACGTCGTCTCGCTGTATTGTTGGGGATCCCCACCCCTCCCGGAGGACTGATGGTTCCACGATTGGCCGCGGCACTCACGTTCGCGGCGCTGCTGGTAGGCGTTCCCCACGCCGCACCGGTGCTGGCACAGGGAGGCACTGTCGGTCGGTTGACCGGTGTCGTGTCGGACACGGCCACGGGCCAGCCCCTGCAGAGCGTCCAGCTGTTTCTTGCGCGCGGCACGACCCGTCTCGAGGCGCGCACGGCGGCCGACGGCCGCTACCTCTTTCCGAACGTCCCGGCGGGCACCTACGGGCTCGAGGTCATTCGTCTGGGCTATCGCCGCGTGGTGCGCTCGAACCTCGTCGTTGGCGCGGGGGCGACGCTCACCTACGATCTCCGGATGGAGGCCGCGGCGCTCAACCTGCAGGCGGTCGTCACCACCGGCGTTGTCGATCCGACCAGCGGGACGCGGGTGCCCTTCTCCGTCGGGCGCGTGACGGCCGAAGATGCGCCGGTGCCCGCGACCAACGCCCTCGAGACCATTCAGGGCAAGATCGCCGGCGTGAGCGTGGTGCCCACGGGCCAGGCGGGCAGTGGCACCAACATCCAGCTGCGGACGCCGACGTCCATCAGCAAGTCGAACTCGCCACTCGTGGTGGTTGATGGCGTCATCCAGACGCAGTCGTTCGACGCCGCCAGCGCCGACCTGCAGTCGATGGACATCGAGAGCGTCGAGGTGGTGAAGGGTGCCGCGGCTGCCTCGCTGTACGGCTCGCGCGCGTCGGCGGGTGTCATCCAGATTCGCACGCGCCGCGGCAACAACGTGGCGGAGGGCGCCACCCGGTTCACCGTGCGCTCGGAGTACGGCTCCAACTCGCTGCCGCGCACGGTGGACTGGTCCAACCAGCACTTCTTCCTTGCCGACGAGACCGGCGCCTACGTGAACGCGACCGGCCAGCGGGTGCCGCGCGAACAGCGGGTGCCGCGCCCGGCGTACGAACGGTTCCAGGACCGCCCCTACGCGCCCGGGACCTACTACAACCAGGTCGACGAGTTCTTCGACCCGGGCAACTTCGCGCGCAACTCACTCAACATCGCGCAGAATGGCGGCAAGACCAACTGGTTCTTCTCGTACGTCAACTCGCGCGAGGACGGCGTCGTCCTGAACAGCGGGCGCTACGACCAGAACGACTTCCGCCTCAACCTCGACCACCGGCCGCGCAGCGACCTGCAGTTCGGCGTGAGTTCGTACTACAGCCGGTCGAAGCGCCAGAACCTCTACGGCGACACGTTCTTCGACCTCATCAATCAGGCGCCGGACGTGAACCTGCGCCAGCCCGATCCGGACGGCACGCCGTACATCTTCCAGCCCGACTTCGAGGGGCGTGAGGAGAACCCGCTGTACGTGCTGTCCACCGAGCGGAACAACCGCAACCGCGCCCGCCTGCAGGGGAGTCTCGAGGCGCGCTACACGCCGCGCTCGTGGCTCACGGTGGACGGCAACCTGAGCTACGACCGGTCTGACCGGAACAACGACTTCTTCCTCGACCAGGGCGTGAAGACCGAGGGCTACGGCAATGGGGGGCCGGGTGAGATCTCGCGCTTCAACGGCACCACCAACGCGCTCAACGCCTCGCTGTCGGCCAACCTGCTCAAGAAGGTCGGTGACTTCACGCTGCGCAGCACGCTGCGTGGCCTCATGGAGAGCGAGACCAACAACACGACCAGCGCCAGCGGCCAGATCTTCGCCACCCCCGGCGTGAACAGCCTGAACAACGCCACGCAGCGCTTCATCTCGTCGATCAGCGAGACGATCAGGACCAACTCCTTCTTCCTGAGCGGCGCCGCCGACTACCAGGGCAAGCTCATCGTCGACGGCCTCGCCCGTCGCGACGGCAGTTCGCTCTTCGGCCCTGAAGAGCAGGAGAACTGGTTCTACCGCGTCAGCGGGGCCTACCGCCTCTCCGAGGAAGGCTGGTTCCCGCTCAAGTCGGTGTTCAGCGAGTTCAAGGTGCGTGCCTCGCAAGGCACCGCCGGTGGACGCCCCGACTTCAACGACCAGTACGAGACGTTCAACTTCGTGGAAGGCGGCGGCCTGGTGAAGCAGAACCTCGGCAACCGCTTCCTCAAGCCCGAGTTCTCGAAGGAAACCGAGATCGGCATCGATGCCATCATCAAGAACCGGTACTCGCTCCAGCTGTCACGCGCGAAGCAGACGACCACCGACCAGCTCATCCTGATCCCGCTGGCGGGGTACTTCGGCTACGCCAACCAGTGGCAGAACGCCGGCACGGTCACGGGCAACTCGTGGGAAGGCACGTTCGAGGCACAGCTCATCCGCAAGCCCAACTTCACGTGGCGCGCCGGCGTGGTGGCCGACCGCAATCGCAACCGGATCACCGAGTTCAACCGGTCGTGCTTCACCACCAATACCATCGCCTTCCGGTGCGCCGGTGAGACGCTGGGCAACATGTACGGCTTCGCCTTCATGCGCGATCCG
>Ga0068877_10001249_pt1 | contig 21129 bp, 16 predicted proteins | sample NOAtaG_FD_66437 | JGI IMG/M metagenome (GOLD analysis project Ga0068877, IMG submission 66437) | Freshwater lake microbial communities from Lake Erie, under a cyanobacterial bloom - NOAA_Erie_Diel6S_1000h metaG | ecosystem: Environmental > Aquatic > Freshwater > Lake | place: USA: Ohio, Lake... | reverse complement strand
CGCTGAAGGTCCGGCCAGGTGGCAGACCAATCACGAATTTCTAGCATGAACCCCGCGCCCTCCACCAAGTCCTGCCATGCCGCCTTGTTGGCTGGCAGCTTGCTCTTGGGCGCTTGCCAAACACCAGCCTCCGGGCCAATCAAGGTTGATAAGCCCCTCGAGATCCACACCCCCGCCTACGACCTCATCATTCCTGCCGATCATAAGTCGCTGCTCATCCTCTTCCCCTGCTTCCCGTGCGATGCGGCGGATACGCGGTCGGAGTCGCCCATCGCGGACACGGCGGTGGCCAATGGCATCGCGGTGCTGATGATGAACTTCAACCAGCACATCCTGATGAGCGAGGCTGAGAAGCAGGAGGTGCTCGACACGATCGCGGCGGCTGTGAAGGCGCATGGGGTCGATGCCACGAACACCTTCATCGGCGGCTTCTCCTCGGGCGGCAACGTAAGCGTGTTGCTGGCGAAGGAGCTGGTGCGCGCACCACGGCCGGGCATCGGTCTCAAGGGCGTCTTCGCCGTGGACAGTCCGCTGGACCTGGTGCTGCTGTACGAATGCTCGAAGCGCGACCTGTCGAAGACCACCTTCCCAGAATACAAGGGTGAAGCGCGCTACTTGCAGGCCTTTCTGGACAGCACCCTCGGCTCGCCCACGGACAGCATGGCCAATTACCAGCGCTCCGCCCCCCTGTTGAACTCGTCCGCGAGCGTGGCTGCGCTGAAGGACCTGCCGATCCGCTTCTACACCGAGCCGGACACGGCATGGTGGCGCGCCAACCGTGACGACAGCTATGAGGAGTTGAACTCCTTCGCCATGAAGCGCATCCACGACACGTTGGTGGCGGCGGGGAATGCGCGGGCAGAGTATATCGCGACGGAGGGGCGCGGCGTACAGCATGGCAACCGGCATCCGCATGCATGGAGCATCGTGGAGGAGCGGGAGCTGGTGCGGTGGATGGAGGGGTTGGTGGAGTGAGTTGTTTGGGCGAACGTTTTTCCGGTTGTATGTTGTCACATGTGAGTTGACAAGTAAGCTGTCAACTACGCTGAACTATGAGCGCGCTACTTCCCTCCTCCACGCTGTTCGAACAACACCACATCCGTCGGATCTATGATGAGGCCACGGAGACTTGGTGGTTCTCGGTGATCGACATCGTTCAGGTCCTCATCGACCAGCCCGACTATCAGACCGCACGCAAGTACTGGAACCAGCTAAAGGGCCGACTGGACAAGGAAGGAAGTCAGTCGGTGACAAACTGTCACCGACTGAAATTAGAAGCTGCCGATGGCAAGAAATACCTCACCGACGTGGCCACAGCCGAGACCTTGCTCCGCCTCGTCCAGTCGGTGCCAAGCCCCAAGGCGGAACCGATAAAACTCTGGCTGGCGAAGGTGGGCTACGAGCGTATGCAAGAGATGGCCGATCCTAGCTTGGGTCTGGACCGCGCCCGCGATCTCTGGCGCAAGCATGGCCGCAGCGAGAAATGGATCCAACAGCGGATGATGGGTCAGGAGACACGCAACAAACTCACCGACTATTGGAAGAACCACGGCGTGAAGGAAGGTGACGAGTTCGCCATCCTTACGAACATCATCCACCAGGAGTGGAGCGACGTGACGGTGAAGGACCACAAGGCGATCAAAGGCCTGAAGACCCAGAACCTGCGGGATCATATGACAGAGGCCGAGCTGATCTTCACGGCTCTTGCGGAGATGAGTACACGGCAGATCGCGGAGACCGAGCAGGCCGTGGGCATGCGGAACAACAAGGTGGCGGCGCGCAAAGGCGGCGGCATTGCGAAGAAGGCGCGGCTGGAGTTGGAGGAGAAGACCGGAAGGCCGGTGGTGTCGGGAAGCAACTTTCTGCCACCGAAGAGGACCGCACAGGACAAGAGCGGTAAGAAGACGATCGCTAAAGGCCGGAAGAAGTGACCGCACATCCACTTCGATCTGCGCGTCAGTTGATATCCGTGAATATCCGTTAATAGCCGCAAAATATCCGCAAACGCGAGGTCCGCGTGAGGGGCAGTAGCGGCGGCCTGCCGATGGACCGCCGTTGGTGTGGCGCGCGCGAGGAGGTCCGCCGTACGGCGGAACCCCGGAGCCGCTGCCACACCCGGCGGAACAAGGCAGCCACAGCGCCCCGAGTCCTCGGGGGACCCGACCCGAGGCTTTTGCGAGGGACATGCCCAAAGCAAGACTCAAGTCCCAAGGCTCAAGTGTCAAGTGGTCAAGGTCGAGCCGGTCGCCAACTTCCATTCGCCATTCACCTCCCAAACGAACCAACCCGCTTGGAAATTTGTTATGCATGCATAACTTTATGGCGAACGCGACGTACCATACTTCCGTAGAACACCGCATCTGCACGAACCATGAGCACTGAAACGAAGAAAGCCCTCCAAGGCGGCGAATTCCTGATCCGCACCAGCGAGCCGCAGGACATCTTCATTCCCGAGGAGTTCAACGAGGAGCAGCGCATGATCGCGCAGAGCGCGCAGGAGTTCCTGGAGCAGAACATCTGGACCCAGTTGGACCGCATCGACTCCTTGGAGGAAGGGCTGATGCCGAGCCTGCTGGACAAGGCGGGTGAACTGGGGCTGCTGGGCATCTCGGTGCCCGAGGACCTCGGAGGCTTCGGCAAGGACTTCGTGACGACGATGTTGGTGACCGAGGTAACGGGTGCCGGGCATAGTTTCAGTGTGGCGATCGCGGCGCATACGGGCATCGGCACCTTGCCGATCCTGTACTACGGCAACGAGGCCCAGCGCAAGAAGTACATCCCGAAACTGGCCACGGGCGAATGGAAGGCGAGCTATTGCCTGACCGAGCCGGGCGCGGGCAGCGACGCCAACAGCGGCAAGACCAAGGCGGTGCTGACACCGGATGGCAAGCACTATGTGATCAACGGACAGAAGATGTGGATCACCAACGGTGGTTTCGCGGACATCTTCACCGTGTTCGCCAAGGTGGTGGACCCTGCTACGGGCGTGGAGGATGAGAACCTCACGGCCTTCATCGTGGAGAAGGACTTCGGCGGCATCACGCTGAACGCGGAGGAGAAGAAGATGGGGATCAAGGGCAGCAGCACGCGCCAGGTGTTCTTCAACGACTGCAAGGTGCCGGTGGAGAACATGCTGAGCGAGCGGCAGAACGGCTTCAAGATCGCGGTGAACATCCTGAACATCGGCCGCATCAAGCTGGCCGGTGCAGCGTTGGGTGGTGCGAAGGCCGTGGTGGACCAGAGCGTGAAGTACGCCAATGAGCGCATCCAGTTCGGCAAGCCGATCAGCGCGTTCGGTGCGATCCGCCAGAAGCTGGCCGACCAGGCGACCTACTGCTACGTGGTGGAGAGCGCCACCTACCGCTGCAGCCAGGACATGGAGAACGCGATCGAGGCCCTGGAGGCGGGCGGTGCGGACCATGCGAAAGCCCTGTTGAAAGGCGTGGAGCAATACGCGGCCGAGGCCGCCATCCTGAAGGTCGCAGGCAGCGAGTGCCTGGACCATGTGGTGGACGAGGGCGTGCAGATCTACGGCGGCATGGGCTACAGCGCTGAGAGCCCCGTGGAGCGCGCCTACCGCGACAGCCGCATCAACCGGATCTTCGAGGGTACCAACGAGATCAACCGCATGCTCACGGTGGACATGCTGCTGAAGCGCGCGATGAAAGGTCAGTTGGACCTGATGGGTCCTGCGATGCAAGTGGCCAGCGAGCTGATGGGGATTCCCGACATGCCGGAACCGGATGATTCACTGCTCGGCGACGAGAAGCGCATGGTGGCGAACTTCAAGAAGGCGGTGCTGATGGTGGCCGGTGGTGCCGCGCAGAAGCTGGGCCTGGAACTGGCGAAGCACCAGGAGACGCTGATGCACATCGCCGACATGGTGATCGACACCTACCTCGCGGAAAGCACGCTGCTGCGCACGCTGAAGCTCGCCGAATTGAAAGGCGCAGCGAACGTGCAAGAGCAGCTGGCCATGTGCCAGCTCTACATCCACGACGCGGCCGACCGGATCCACAAGTACGCCAAAGAGGCGGTGTGCAACTTCGCCGAAGGTGACGAGCGCCAGGCCATGCTGATGGGCGCCAAGCGCTGGAGCAAGAACACGCCGCTGAACACGGCCGAACTGCGGAAGGCAGTGGCAAAGAAGTTGATCGCGGAGGGGAAGTACTGTTTCTGAAACCCCACCGCGTCCCTGACCGACGGCTGGCCGGGACGCCAAGAGCACCAAGCGGGGGAAAGACCCTTGCACTTGGTGTCCTGAAGGCGGTGGAGAAGATCATCGCAGAGAGGTATTGCCACTGAACCTCTTTCGCAGGGACGATAAGAAGGGCGCCAAGGAGAGATCCGAGGCGCCCTTCGTCATTCAACGCTTGGTCAGCTCCAAGGGCAGCGTCACGATCACCATCCCAAGGAACGAGGCATCCCCAGCAACGTGTACTCGTCCTGTAGAACGGGAAGGAGATCATTCGCTTATGGCACGCTTTTCTCATCGGTCGGACATACTTGACGGGGACCTTCAGAGTTGTTCAACTACCAACCGATCGATCATGATGCGCATACTGCTCGCCCTGGCCTTCATCGGAACGGCCGCTACCACGATCGCCCAGGACACCGAAGTGGTCATCCACTTTGCCAATGGGAGCACCGATCCGGACGAGGCCGGAACACGGGAACTGCAGGAATTGTGCAGTGCGTCAGTGGGTCAGCGATCATGCATCATCATAGGCCATTCGGATGATCGCGGGTCAACGTCATTGAACGAACAACTGGCTTTGGAACGGGCCCGGAAAGTGGCTGCGATCCTCGGCGACCAGTGCCCAGAACTGACCTTTGAGCGTGTAGCCGGGGCCGGAGGCATGGAACCGATCACCTCGAACGGAACAGCAGCAGGGCGTGCCATGAACCGGCGTGTGGTGGTGCGCGTAAGGCCCGCAATAGCCCCAACGGGAACGGCATCCCTCCCACCGCTCGCAGCGCATCGGCACGCACAGGTCACACCGTTGATGCCCGGAGCGGACAAGCCGCGCGAATGGCATCGGGTGGACCCAACGAAGCCGATCGAGGTGAGCATGTCCGATGGCACCGTGGTGCGCATTCCTGCGAACAGCATTGTGCATGCCGATGGGCGCCCGGTGGAAGGCCCGGTGGATATCAGTTATCGCGGCTTCCTTGATCCGTGGGAAGTGGTGGCCTCGGGCATACCCATGCACTTCGGGAACGGCAACGGCATGGCCCATTTTGAGACGGCCGGGATGTACGAACTGTACGCGAGCCAGGCCGGCGAGCCATTGCAGATGCGACCGGACACGCCGATCACGCTGGAGACCCAAGGACCTGAAGTGACCAGTGAATACGGCGCCTATGCACTGAACCCGAGCACAGCCGAATGGCAACTGGCCGGACAGTTGCTTGGAGGAGAACCGCGCTCGGTACCGCGTGACAGCAGGGCCGTGGCGGAATACAACCGCACGTTACGACGCCTTCAAGCCGAGCCGGACAGCCTGACCTTCGATGAGCGCCAGGCCTCGCCGGACTATTGTTACATGAGCCGCTGCACGCCGACGCGGAAGCCTTACACATACGACGAAGGGGAATACGTTTCCCCCTATGCGGAGAAGCAGGTCCCGGCCGTACACCTTACGCTGGACAAACCGTATTGGCGCAAGCACAGGGTGATCGCGTTCGATGTGCATAGCGGCGCACAACGCCATCCCGAAATGCGGGCCTTCGACAACCGTGTTCGCTGGGTGTACCAAGGCCCCATGGACCGCAAGACCTTCAAGCGCATGGTGGTCCGCAAGCACTACTATCAGGACATTGCCTTCCACGCGACCGGGGAGGCCACTGGCGAGATCCGTTTGAAGGACCGCGGTGAATGGTCGAGCCACCCGGTGCAGCTGCGAGACCTGCGTGACGAAGAGAACACCTCCACGGAGAAACTGACCGTGGCCATTTCGCAGTACGGGAAGCGCCTGGAGCGGAAGCGCATGAGCTTCGATCGCAACGTGGTCCGCAACGTGGAACGCACCAACAGAAGGCGCGACCGACTGATCGCGGAGGCATACACCAAAGCGCAACGCTACATGGACACGACCGAAAAAGCCATGGACCAACAGCGCTTCGACCAATATGCGTTGCTGGCCCAAGCCAACACCAACATCGGCAACCAGCGCGACAACGCGTACATCTATTCGCGACGCCCGACCTTCGCCATGCCTGGCTTCGGCATCTGGAACTGCGACCGCATGGTACCCATTCCGTTGATCGAGGTCCCGGTGCAGGTCATTGCCGAAGGCGGCAAGTCCATGCAGTGGGTGAAGGCCTATGGTGTGCCTGCGCGTGGCCGGGCCGTGATCACCTATTGGAACACCGAAGGGAAACCCGTTCAGCCCATGCGGCTGAGCCCCAACGTGGAGCGTATCATCTTCGTTGATGCGGACCGGCGGATGATGGTGGCCGACGTTCCCGGCGGTGTGCGCAATGCGAAACAACGACTGGTGCTGAAGGCCGGGCAGTTGGCCCAGCCCAGCGACGTTTCCCTGCTTTCGCAACTGGCGCAAGGCTTTTGAACGACGGCGCTTCGCAAGGGGCGCGCACGCTCACCGGCCGTACCTTCGCCACATGCGATGGACCGTTACCGTTGTGCTGATCGGTTGGCTGCGTCTTCATGGCCAGCAATGGATGCAGCTCCCGGACTTTCCCGGTAATGCGCGTGATGATGCGGCCGTATTCACCATCGTGGACCGGACCTATGTGGGCACGGGCATGGACGCGGGCTTCCAGCTGACCAACGATTGGTTCTCCTTCTCCCTGTCCTCGCAGACCTGGGCCCCCGCTGTGGCCCTACCGGCAACAGGAAGGCAATACTGCAGTGGCTTCGCTCTGGAACAATTCGGATTCCTGTTCGGCGGGGTGGATATGAACGGCCCCTTGAACGAACTCTGGCAATTCGACGCCACTACCGGTCAGTGGACCCAACGCGCCCCCTTGCCTGCGCCGGGCAGGTATGCCAGTGCGGTGATCGTTTCGGATAATGCGGCGTACATCTGCGGAGGTCTTTTGGCAGGAGGAGTAGCTACCAACGAGGTGTGGCGTTACGACCGCATTACCAACACCTGGTCGCCACGCGCACCAATGCCCGGACCAGCAAGACACCGTGCCAGCAGCATGTATAACATGGTGGTAGGCGGTGCGGATGCCGCCGACCAGGCACTGAATGATGTGCTTGCCTATGACGAGAGTTCCGATACCTGGAGCGTTCGGCCTCCCCTACCTGCGCCCCGCTATGGTTCATCGAGCGCCGAGAACCTGCTGCTCTGCGGGGCCAGTTCAAGCGCGCAATACTACAGCGGGGTGTTCGTCATGGACCCCAATTCGGGTAACTGGAATGGCACATTGATCCCCGACTTCCCGGCCGGACCACGCAAAGGCGGTATCGGTGCCGTGGACATCAACATCGTTGATATCGGGATCATCTTCTACGGCCTCGGGACCGATGGCCTTACTCGTCACAACGATTGGTGGATGCTGACCTATGCGACCGGCATGGATGACCCGAGCGATCGCAACACAACGGTGTACCCGGTGCCAGCAACTGCTCAGATCATGGTCACACTCCCGCTGAGCTGGACGGTCTATGGATTCCGGATCATGGACAACACCGGGCGGACAATGGCGGAAGGCCGTGGCACGGCCGGTAACGCCATCGATGTTGGCACCTTGCCCGCTGGCCGATACGAGCTTCGCGTGGTCCGTGACGGCGAACAGCTGCGCGCACCATTCATCAAACTACCCTGATGCACTTCCTCTCGCCAGAACTGGAGCATTACGCCGAGCTCCACTCAGCACCCGAGCCAGCCTATTTGCGCGAACTGGCGCACGAGACACGTACCTCGGTCGACATGCCGATGATGCTGAGCGGACACCTGCAGGGACGATTCCTCAGCATGATCAGCAAGCTATTGGCCCCACGACTGGTCCTGGACATCGGCACGTTCACCGGCTACAGCGCGCTGTGCATGGCCGAAGGTCTTGTGGCCGACGGCATCTTGCATACCATTGACATCAAGACACCACTGGCCTCGCTGGTGGACCGCTATGTGCGCACGGCCGGGTTCCACCAGCACATCCAACAACATGTAGCGCCTGCCTTGGACGTGATCCCCCGCCTTGAAGGCACGTTCGACCTGGTGTTCATTGATGCGGACAAGCAGAACTACTGCGCCTACTTCGACCTGGTGGTGGACCGTGTGCGACCCGGTGGGTTGATCATCGCGGACAATGTGCTTTGGAGCGGCAAGGTGCTGGTCCCCGAGGAGGAGCAGGACGGGGAGACGCGAGGTCTCGCGAGGTATGCCCAAAAAGTGAAGGACGATCCACGCGTGGATAACATACTACTTCCCCTGCGCGATGGATTGTTGGTGAGCCGCCGCAAGTGACGATCATCAGGTCGGCGGGCACCGCACATGACGAACTTCAACGCGTCATGGAAGCACAACTGTTCTACAAGGAATTGGGCCGCCTGCTGTATGCCATAGCGGCTGCTGATGGGACTGTACAGGACAAGGAACTGGCCACCCTGAAGCGCATTGTGAAAGAGGAACTTGCACCCTTGGAAGCGAGCACCGACCACTTCGGTACGGACCAGGCCTACATCACGGAATTCGAGTTCGAGGTCCTGGCCGAGCGTGACGCATCGGTGGAGGAGGCCTTCGACTCCTTCGTGGCCTACATGGCGCGGCACAGGAACGATCTCGGAGAGAGGCGAAAAGCCCTGATATACAAAGCGGCCGATTCGGTGGCTACGGCCTTCCACGGCGTGGGAAAGAAGGAAATGCCCCTGCTGATCGAACTGCATCGGCACTTGGAGCAACACACCTGAACCGATCGCGGACCGCACTATCTTGGGCCAATGCCTTCCGGCCCCATGATCGACCTGCGTTCGGATACCGTTGCCCGTCCCACACCGGGAATGCGCGAAGCCATGTTGCGTGCAGAGGTCGGCGATGATGTGTTCGGCGAGGACCCCACGGTGAACGCCCTGGAGGAACGCCTCGCCTCGCTGTTCGGGCACGAATCCGGTCTTTACTGCCCCAGCGGCACCATGACCAACCAGATCGCCGTGCGCGTGCATACACGCCCTGGCGATGAAGTGATCGGCGAAGAGGGCATGCATATCTACCGCTACGAGGGCGGGGGGATCATGGCCAACAGTGGGTGCAGCGTGAAGTTCGTGCCCAATGACCGGGGCCGGTACACGGCAGAAGCGGTGGAAGCCGCGATCAACAACGCCGCAGACAGTTATGTAGCGCGGTCGCGGATGGTGAACATTGAGAACACACACAACCGGGGTGGTGGCGCGGTATGGGACCTGAAGGAGGTGCTACGGATCGTAATGATCTGTAAAAAGAACGGGCTGGCCTTGCACCTGGACGGCGCGCGCATTTTCAATGCCATGACCGTGGATGGCCGCACACCCTTGGAATGGGGAGCACCGTTCGACTCGATCAGTGTCTGCTTGAGCAAAGGGCTCGGCTGCCCGGTGGGCAGTGTGCTACTGGGCAGTTCCCCGTTCATACGCGAAGCACGACGGGTGCGCAAACGTTTCGGTGGAGGGATGCGCCAGGCCGGCTTCCTGGCGGCCGCAGGTCTATTCGCGCTGGACCACCATGTGGACCGACTGAAGGATGACCATGCACGTGCGAAGCGCCTAGGGGCGGCTCTGACACAACTCCCCTATGTGGCATCCGTAGCATCCGTGGAGACCAACATCGTGGTATTCGACCTGAGGAACGATCTGCAAGCGAAATCTGCCCTGGAGCTGCTGCGTCAACGGGGTGTACTGGCCCTGCCGTTCGGCGCAGGCACCGTGCGCATGGTGACCCACCTCGATGTGAGCGATGAACAGATCGATCGGACCATCAACATCCTACAGGAACTCCGGCCATGAGGACCTTGCTCCTTCCCCTGCTTGCCACGTTCATTGCTGGTTGCTCAGCACCGCAATACCTTGCCAAGGGCACGCATGATGGCGTTGAAGTAGCCTACCGCTGGAACCATCCCGCGAACAAACCCAGCGAGCTCTTACTGCGCTTGAAGAACACCACCGATACCGACAAGCGTATCGAGCTGGTGATCGATGTGGCCTACCAGGGCCGCACGGTGGAAAGCCTCGAAGCCGACACCTGCATCCGGGACGGGCAAACGCTCAATGGGAAACTGAACGGGACCTACTTCATCCCCACACGCGTGACCACACCGCAGATCAAGGATGGTGGTGTGGACGTGGACCTGACACGCACGACCGTATCGCCATGTGAGCGACCATGAACAAAGGACCTCTGTCGGACCGCTGGTTGATGATCCTCTTCGGAGCGGTCATGGCCATTAGTGCAGGCTATTTGGTGTACGCCCTGTTCAGCATCAACGAGCGAGAGACCGAGCTGGCCGAGCTGGCGTTGGAGCGGAACCAGCAAGAGACCAGCACGCGTTATGATGCCCTATTCCACATGGTGGAGGAGGACCTGCGCCAGGAGGCCTTGGCCATAGCGCACCATGATACGGCTGAAATGGCAACAGTGTCGGAGCGTTGGGAACCCTTGCTGACGTCGCACTGGGACATCACCGCCATCCGCCTCGCTGACGAGCATGGCAACGAATTGACATTGTTCCGCAGGGGCGAGGCCATGGTATGGATGGTGACGCGTGAGGGTTCACGCAACGTGCCCCCACTGTTGACCAGATTTTCATCGGGCCAGGGGCTGGAGGTGAGCAGTACCGACCTGGACACCGACACCGTGCATGATCCGCGGCAACGGATCTGGTTCAGCCGCACACTGTCCATTGGAAGTCAGGACCCCATTTGGTCCATCCGCCGCGATGCCCGAGGCCGGCAGCCCATCCTGCAGGTGTCCTATCTCATCCGGAGACCGCAACATGCCTGGGGGCACCAGGTCATCATGTTCGACCTGGACCCATCGCGCTCGGAACGACTGCAGCTGGGACGGTCCGCGCCCGGCCTGTTCCGGTCCATCCTGCTCGATGATGAGGGGCATCCGTTGATCACAGGGACGGTGCAACAGGATAGTGTGCTGATCAAAGCCGAGCAGGAAGCATTGGCGAGCTGGTCCCAGGTGCGTACACGCCGCACCTTCCGCTTCGATCATGGCGAGAGCGAGTTGCTGGGGTTGCTCCTGCCCTACTCGTTGAACGGACAGGAGCTGTTGATCGGCGCGCTGATCGACCTGCGCACGCTCCGCCTGTGGACAGGTCCCGAGCGACAGGCATTGATCGTCATGTCCACGCTGTTCGCTGCGATCGGAATATTGCTCCTGCTGGCGTGGAGGATCAGGCTCCATGTCCGCAAACGCATGCGCAAGCAACAACGCGTGAACCGCAACCTCGCCCGCAAACTGGACAAGGCATTGGGTGAACGGGATGTCCTGAACCGGGAAGTACACCACCGGGTGAAGAACAACCTTCAGGTGGTCAGCAGCCTGTTGAACCTACAGGCCTCTCGTCTTGAAGAAGGTCCTGTACGACAGGAATTCCTGCGCGGCAAACGACGGATCGATACGATCGCGCTGGTCCACCACAAGCTCTATGGCTCGGATGACCTGCGGAACGTGGACCTGACCAAGTTCTTCAACGGGCTGGTGGAAGCCCTGCAGGAAATGCACAAGCCAGGCAGCAAGGCCGTGAGCCATTCCATCCAAGTGGACGGTCTGAAAGCGGACCAGGACACGGCCATCGAACTGGGCATCATCCTGTGCGAACTGGTCAGCAATGCCTACCAGCATGCTTTTCCGCACGCCACCGGTGGACACATCGACATTGGTCTGCACCAGGTGGAAGGTGGTCTTTACCGACTGATGGTCAAGAACAACGGAAAGATCCTTGCGCCCGATTACAAGGACGGATCGGGCAAACTGGGTCTGGAGATCGTGGATGCACTGGCCTCCCAGCTCGACGGCAGTTTCCACATCCGCACCAACGGCAGCCTCACGTTCGAGGTGTTGTTCCGCATGCTGAAAGGAACAGCATCACCGGACCCCGTTATCGGAGACACCGAGGGCTTGGAGTAGCCCACCGCTGGCACGCAGAAGTTGCAGTTCGGCCACCTTGGTATCGAAACCAGAAACCACGGCACGTCGCTCCGCGTCGGCCAGGTCCAACTGGGCCTGGCGGAACTGCAGACCGGTGAGCTGACCGCTCTGGAACAGTTCACGCGTGCGATCGAAGTTGAGTTGGGCGGTGGATACCGCGTCGCCTTGTATCCGCAGCACTTCGCGTTGGCTGCGCCACGTGGTGAAGGCGTTGCGTACATCGCGCTCCACCTGCAGGCGGGCCTGTTGCTCGGCGAGCTGGGCGTTCTCTGCGCGCAAGCGCGCCTGCTCCGCTTGGGTGTTGATGCGCCCTCCATCGAAGAGGGGCACACTGACCGTTAGCCCCGAGTTGAGGCCTTGAGTGTACGTGCCCAGCACGAGGCCCACCCCATTCTGCTGATCGTTCACGCCATAGTTCGCGTTCAGATCCAAACGCGGCCAGCGCAAGGACTTGGCGATGCGCTGATCCACTTCCGCTGCACGCACTTGCGCGGTGGCCGATGCGAGTTGCACGTTTCCTTGCATAGCCTCTTGCACCAACTGCTCTTGCGATAAGCCTTGCGCGTAGGTGATGGTCCGCGACACGTTCACTGGAGAATCCGGTATACGCCCCATCAGCACGTTCAACTCACGCGCACTGCGCTCGCGCCGCTGCAAGGCCAGGATGAACGCTGTGCTATCCGACTGCAGATCCACTTGTGCGTTGAGCACATCCAAGCGGCCCGCGCCGCCAAGGGCCGCCTTGCCTTCCTGCCGTTTGAACCGGTCGGCGCTGATCTCCAGGATACGCTGCGTGATGGACACGTCCTCATCCAATGCAGCGATGGCGTAATACAGCGCGATCACTTGCGTGAGCGTGCCTTCCACTTGGGCACGGGTGCGGAGATCGGCCAGTTGGGCGTTCAACTGCGCGCGTTCAAGCGTGGCGAAATTCCCCATGCCGTTGAAGAGCGTGTAGGTGAGGCCGACCTGCCCGCCCAGCGCGGTGTTCACCACGCCATTGCGTTCCACGTCAGGGATCCCTTCCGTGAAGTCGAGCTTGGTGTCCTGGTTGCTGTAGTTGCCGCGACCGCTCGCATCGATCCGTGGCAACAGGCCCGCATTGCCTGCAGTGGCTTGGGCTTCAGCGATGGCCGCCTCGTTCTTCGCGATACGGATGCCGTGCTCGTTGGCGAGCGCGAGCGAAACGGCCTCGCTCAGGCTCAAGGTGTCCTGCGCGAACGAAACGGCCGCCGTCAGCAGGAAGCCGAGGCTAGTGGCGTGTTTCCTCCAGGTTCTCATAGGGCAGTTCTTTCACGGCGGGTTCAACGGATTCGGGTGTCGGCAGCTCAGCGTTCCAAACCCAACCCAGGGCGCGACGGGCCTCGTTCAATGCGGCGATCAGCACCGGCAGTACGATCAGCGTTACGAAGGTGGCGATGGCCAATCCGTAGGCCACGGTGATGGCCATGGGCACGAGGAACTGGGCCTGGAAGCTCTTGTTCAGCGTGATGGGCAGGAGACCAGCAACGGTCGTTATCGAGGTGAGCAGGATCGGCCGCAACCGGGAAAGTGCTGCATCACGCAACGCCTTGTAGAAGGTCATACCCTCCTTCATATTGTCGTTGAACGCACTGAGGAGCACGAGTGAGTCGTTGACCATCACACCGATCAACGCGATCATGCCGAAAAAGCTGAAGAGGCTGATCTGCACGCCATGGATCCAGTGGCCCCAGCCGATACCGATGAAGCCGAGCGGGATGCAGAGCAGTACGGCGAGCATCTGCCAGAAACTGCGCAACGTGAGCACGATCATGGCGAACATGATGATCAGGGTGATCGGCAGCACGCGCATGGCCGAACTGCCCACCTTGCGGCTCTGCTCCCCTTGTCCCTCGAAGCTGTAGCTCAGGCCGGGATGGCTCGCCAGGAGGGGCTTCATGATGTCATTGGCAACGAGGGCCTGGGCGTCGGTGGCGCTTTGCGCACTGCTCGAGAGGTCGGCCTCCACGCGCACCTCGCGCTTGCCATCGAGGTGATTGATGGCCCGGATCCCCCGTTCGATGTGGTAACTGGCCAATTCGCTCAAGGGGAACTGGCGGCCATCCGTGGTGCGGATGCGCATGTCCTCCAGGTCGCGCAGTGAGGCGCGCTCCTCTTCGGCGTAGCGCATCCAGATCTTCACTTCATCCTCCCCGCGCTGCACACGTTGTGTTTCCAGTCCAAAGAAGCCTTGCCGGACCTGGCCGACGATCTCCTGCATGGACAGGCCCAGCAACTGCGCCTTCTCCTTCAACTTGAGCACCACTTCGCGGTTGCCGGGACGATCGCTGTCCACTACATCGCGCAGCATTGGTAGTTTCTGGAGCTCAGCCCGCAGTTCCAACTTGGCGGCGTTCAATTCCTTCAGGTCATTGCTGCGCAGCGACACGGAGACCGGCTTACCGAAAGGCGTGGTGAGGCCGAACGTGAGGTTCTGCACACCCGGCACCGCCCCCACCCGCTCGCGCAATCGGTTGGTGATCTCCTCGCTCTTGAACCCGCGTGTTTCCCCATCGAGCAGGATGATGTTCAGCTTCCCCTGTTCCGCACGCGGACCCATGATCGTCTGCACCTTCAGCACCACATCGAGGCTGTCCTCGCGACCGGTGCTCAGCTCATCGTTCACCTGCCACACGAGTTTCTCGATCCGTTGCAGTTCCGCGAACACGAGGTGATCCCGCGTGCCGGTCACCATCTCGAGGTCCACGGCGATGTCATCCCGTTCGATCACGGGGAAGAAGGTGGTCTTGATGATCCCCGCGCCCACCGATCCGATCGTGACCGCCAGCAGGAAGAACGATATGCCCACCGTGAGCATCTTGTGCCGCATGATCCGATCGAAGAAGCTGCCATACCGCTGATCACGCAGGCGGGACATGAAGCCGTCCATGTATGCCTCCACCCTGTTCTTCTTGCCACGGCTCAGGCCTTTGCTATGGGCGATGTGCGCGGGCAATGTCAGGGCGGCCTCGACCAGGGAGAACATGAGGGCGGCGATGGCCACGAAGGCCAGCGCGGGTGCAAAGTCGCCCAAGCGTCCTTCAATGAAGAAGAAGGTGCTCATGGCCGCCACGGTGGTGAGCACCGAGCTGATCACCGCGGGCAGCACCTTGTTCAAGCCCACGAAGGCCGCTTCGACCGGTGGTAGACCCCGCTCGTACTCTTGATAGATGCTCTCGGTGATCACGATGCCATCGTCCACCAGGATACCGACAACCAGGATCATCCCGAAGAGGCTCATCACGTTGATGGTGATGAAGCCGGGCGCGAGGATGAACATGCCGGCGAAGGCCACGGGAATACCCACGGCGACCCAGAGGGCCAGACGCCAGTTGAGGAACAACGCCAGGGTGATGAGCACAAGGAAGAAGCCCTGTATGCCGTTCGATACGAGCATGTCGATGCGCTGGCGCAGCACCGTGGTGGCATCGTTGATCAAGGTGGCCTTCACCGCGGTGTTCCGCGTGTTGAAGTCCTCCATGTATTTCAGGGTGGTCTCGGCGATGAAGAGGATGTCCTCGCTCACCGTGCTGCTCACCGTGACCACCACGCTGGGCACACCGTTCACATAGTTGCGCGCGGGATCATCGGCCCAGGTATCGCGCACATCGGCCACGTCCTTCAAGCGGAGCACCCGGCCATCCGCTCCTGCCCGTACGACCGCATTGCGGAGGCCTTCGGCATCCATGCGCTTGTCGCGAACACGAATGAGCAACTCCTCGTCCAGCGTCTTGATCTTCCCGCCGGTGACATCCACGTTCGTGCCGCGAACCGCTGCTGCGGCCTGGGCGAAACTGAGGTTGTTCGCGCGCAGGTCATCCTCGCGGAAGGCCACCTCCACCTCTTCCTCGGGAAAACCGGAGAGCTCGACCTTGCTGATGCCCTCCACACCGCGCAGGTCCTGCTCAGCGCGACGGGCCACCACCTTCAAGGCCTCCAGGTCCAGCCCGGCACCACTCAGGGCGAAGCTCACCGCAGGGCGGATGTTCTCCAGCTTGAATGTGCGGATCGGCTCCATGCCGTCAGGAAGCGATGGGATCCGATCAACGGCGTTCTTCACATCCTGGAGCACCACATCGGTGTCGAAGCCCTTGATCACTTCCACGGTGATGACGCCCCCGTTCTCCTGGCTCACACTGCTAATGCGCTCCACACCCGTCACGCCCTTCACGTCATCCTCGATCTGCAGCACCACGCCTCGTTCAACCTCCTCCGGTGCAGCACCTGGATAGATGATCTGCACTTGGATCGTGCGGCTCTCCGTCTCCGGGAAAAGCGAGCTGCGCGTGTTCTTCAACCCGAAGTAGCCGAAGATGAAGATGAGCACCATGACGGTGTTCACCGCCACCTTGTACTTGATGAAGTATGCGGTCAGGCCCTTCATTTCACGAGAGGTGCTACGCGGAGTCCTTCATAAGCACCACTGATGCGATCCGTCACCACCACCTGGCCGTTCGCGAGTCCGCGCACGACCGCCTGGTCCATGCCCTGGTGCAGGATCTCCACCGACACCTTCTTCAACGCAGAGTCTTGAACGGTGTACAGCGAACCATCCTCCAGCAAGGCACTGCGGGGAACCGAGACCGCATCGCTGAGCGATCCCGCTTCCACCGTCCCACTGAGGTATTGGCCATCGCGAAGGTCCTTCCCCGTGACTTGCACAAAGAGCTTGACCGTCTGTGTAGTGGCATCGATGCTCTCGCCGGTGCGGATGATGCGGCCGACCCAGCTGCCCGGCCCTTCCGTGCTCGTGAGCCGAAGTGTATCGCCGACATGCACAAGCGCCAGTTCGCCGGCACCGATGGCCGTTTCCAGCTCCAAGGAACCCGGTGCGATGAACTCACCGAGGCGGGTGCCCGGCGTAACGATGGTGCCGGGCTCCACCGCAGCGCTCACCACCACCCCGTCGAAGGGCGCGGTGACGTTGTACTTGCCCATACGCTCGTACACCGCGCGGATGCCGTAATACTGGTCGAGCACACTGCGGCCCGCCAGGTAGTTGCGCTCCTGCTCGGAATCAAGCTTCGGCAGGGCAGGCAATTGGCCCTCCACTGGAACGCTTTTCAAGTAGGCGTCCCATTTCGCGGCCACGTTCGGCATGTCGACCCGCAGGTCGGGCAACAGTTGCACCAGGGTGCGCAGGAAGGCGCTCTGCTGGGCGGTGAGCTGTGCGCGCACTTCGCCATCGTCGATGCGGAAGAGCACTTCGCCCTGGCGGAAGGTGACGCCCTCGCGGAAGGTCTTGCCGGTGCGTTGCAGGGTGCCTCCGACCTCGGCATTGATGAGCATGCGGTCCGTGGCGCGCAACCGGCCGGTGATCGGGATGCTGAGGCGCACGGGTCCGTTCTTGGCGGTGATGGTGCGCACGGCACGGGCACTGGCTGTCACATCATTGGGCGGCTGGACGGCCTTGCTGCCCGCGAGCTTCCTGCAGGTGCCGATACCGCCCACGATGAACAAGATGCCGAGGACGATGGTGAGCCTTCGTTTGAACAGGTCGTTCATGAGCGTATGGATCGGATGATGAATTCGGGAAGGGACTTACGGCGCTTCAGGATCATGCGTCGGAAGGCCTCATCGGAGATGCCATGGATGTGCTTCAACATGGGCTGCGCTACGAAAGGATGAGCACAGAGCGACATGATGTTCACCAGCAGTTCACGGGGCTCGATGGCGATGATATCACCACGCTCGTGGGCCTCTTCCACCATGCGAAGGAAACGCGCCCGGCTCTCTTTTCCCCGGTCGATGAACTCGGCCAGTCCCTCGGGATCGCGGCTCATTTCGTTGGCAATGAACAACGGCAGCATGGGATCCTCGATCATTCTGTCCAGGTAGGCCGCAACGAAGGCTTCAATGGCAGGGAAAAGCGAGTCGCATTGCTTCAACGAATCCCAGATGCAACCGAACTGGCGCTGGGCACTGTCCTTGAAAACACCCTCGAACAGTCGTTGTTTGCTGCGGAAGTAATAGTGCAGCAGGGCTTTGTTGATCCCGGCCTCATCGGCCACCTCCTGCATGCGCGCACCGGCCATGCCCTTGCGGGAAAACACCTTGCGTGCTGCCTGCACGATACGCTGTTCCGTGGTGACCTCTTCGACCATGCGCGGTTACGAGGGTGCAATATTAACCAATTGGTTAAACCGCTCGGACAATTCATCCCGCCAACGTGCCTGGAGGTTGACCAGGTTCAGGAACAAATGGTCAGCGGAGCCACTCGACCTCCACCCGGCGCTCACCCGGATCGCGACCCGTGCTCCGGCTGTCGCCGTAGTAGTTCACCAGCAGTCGATCGGCTGCAATACCGCGCTGGAGCAGGTAATTGCGCACGGCCTTGGCACGCTCCTCGCTCAGGCGGAGGTTCACCGCCGGATCTCCGCTGCGATCGGTGTAGCCAGTGATGAGGACGCGGTCCTGCGGCGACCGGGCCAATTGCTCGAACACCTCGTTGAGCACCACGCGATACTCTGGATCCAGCGTAATACTGTTCCGCTCGAAACGGATGATCAAGTTGCGACCGGTGAGCGCACTGAGATCGGCCAGGGGATTATGATCTCCACTGCTTCCGGCCTCCCGCACATCCCGCATGTCGAGCTCAATGCCGCTCATGCGATCCTCCAGGTCCTCCATGCGGTCGCGGAGCTCCCAAAGCTCCTTGCGCTGGTCCATGCGATCAATGCGCTGGTTGATCGCATCGAGCTCGCTCTTCAACCATTGATCTCGCTTGCGCACTTTGGGCTGTGTTGTGGCCGTGGCAACCCTTTCCACCGCGGACCTTTCGGCCATTTCCTCCAACAGGCGTTGGCCCAGCACCGGGTCCACGCCACCGTTCCCCGTATCGGCCAACTGCAGGTCAAGGGCGCAGAGGAAATTCTGCTCATCGAACACCGTACCGCAGGTGGAATTGATCCGCACGGTGATACCGGGGTCCGGGGTCTCTCCTCTCAACACTTCCACACCCGCCAGTGGCAGCAGATCGGCCCGGAGCTGCCGTTCCAGTTCCTCGCGCTGCGACCTTACGTAGTAGTAAATGGCGAGGTACTTGTCCTGCTCGGCGCCACCATCCACACCAAAGCGTGCCTGGCTCCAATCAATGCGGGTCAGCCGGTCCAATTGACGCCGAGTGGGCTCCGAGAGCACTACCGGTCCGGCACCGAACTCGTGGGCCGCAGCCTGCACCATGGCATCGATGTCAAGTACCATGCGCTCGGCCGGCAGATCTGCCTGTACACCATTGCGAGTGAAGTGGACACGCGCATCGAGGTAGGCCCCTATGGCGGCCTCCATCAACCGATCGAGCATGAGGTGAGCGCCGGATGGTACACGTGCGCTCGGCTGCCACTGGAAGGTGGCCTTGGCACCAGGGACCGTTCGCCAGACGGCTTGGAACAGCGGATCCGCCTCGTCGCTTTCCTCATGACCCTGAACGATGATCGTGCCGGATCGATCCTCGCCATGCAGAGCAAGGCCCGTGCTCGTTTGAGCAGTGACCTGATGGACCGGACCGAGCCACAGCGTGGCCAGCACCATGCCGAACACCGCATTGTCGGATGCCACCGTGCATAAGGCAGGCTTCGCGTTCTGACGGGGTTGGTATCCGATGATGTTCACGACCAAGCTGTGATCAGCGGAGCTCCAGATCGGCCAATTGGCGACGTTCACGTGCCCAGCGATAGGCCTCTTCGCGCCAACCGAACACCCTGAAGGGGAACGCGGGCTTGTGAACACGCCGGAACAGTTCGCCTTGAAGCCTTCCTTGGAGGTCGGTAGTGAACAGTGCAACGGGGTGGCCTTGGGCACTGCACACGCGCCGCAACAGCTCACGCGCAGGCTCTTCCACCACCACGCGTTCCGGATAGACCAGCAGCACGGGGGCGGAGCGCGATGTATCCAAGGCCGAGATGAGCCGGATGAGCTCTTTCATGTCGCGCACCTTCATGTTGGCCCCAACGGCCAGTACCAGGTGCAGTATGCCTTCCTCTTTCCACAGCTCAAAAGGGCTCTGGAACGCGGGCTTCTCCCAAGTAAGCATGCCGAAAGCTAGCCTCGCTTGGCAGGGCTTTGACCGCGCCCGGGGGCATGATCTCCACGATCAATGTGGAAAACCTCAGCGCGACAGCACTTCCTCCAGAACGCGGCCCGTCGAAGCATCGGGCATGGTCATTCCCAGGAGCATGCAGACGGTGGGCGCAATGTCCGTGATGGACGTGCGATGCAGCACTTCACCCGGGCTCACGCCCTGGCCATAGAACAGTAGCGGCACATGCGTATCGTAGTTCCACGGTGCCCCGTGGTCGGTGCCCTGCTTCACCATGCCCGACCAGCCTGGCGAGTAGCTGGGGCGCAGCACGAAGCAGACATCACCGCTGCGCTGGGGCATAAAACCACGCTGCACCATGTTGCGGATGCCCGTGGGATAGGTCGACCGGACCAGATCGCTCGCCGTGAGGGCTTCGGCGATGGCGGGGTCCTTCAACAAGGCATCGGCGGCCACCCGTTGCACGATAGCGGGATCAAGCTGACGGGCGGTGACCAGCGAATCGTTCAGGAACAACTGCTCCTTGACCCGCTTGCGCACCCAGTTGCCTGTACCGAACCGGGCCGACAAGGCCCCATTGACGTTAGCGACCAGCTCCGGCATGTCCACGTAGCCGGCACTGGCGCGTTGGTCCTTCAGGTACTCAGGAACATCCACCGCAGCGTGATCCGCAGTGAGGAAGACCGTGTACCGTCCCTTTCCCACTTGTTCATCCAATGCACCGAAAAGGCGGGCCAGTTCGCGATCCAATCGGAGGTACATGTCCTCCAATTCCAATGCACGCGGTCCCACGTTATGCCCGAGCTCATCCGGGGCACTATAACTCACGGCAAGCAGATCGGGCACCTCATCCTTGCCCAGCGATTCACCGATCATGGCGGCGATGGCCATGTCCGTGGTGATCGTGTTACTTCCGGGCACGAAACGGAGCAGTGCCGTGTTGCGCCCGTTGGCCTCGAACAG
>Ga0068877_10001248_pt1 | contig 21130 bp, 18 predicted proteins | sample NOAtaG_FD_66437 | JGI IMG/M metagenome (GOLD analysis project Ga0068877, IMG submission 66437) | Freshwater lake microbial communities from Lake Erie, under a cyanobacterial bloom - NOAA_Erie_Diel6S_1000h metaG | ecosystem: Environmental > Aquatic > Freshwater > Lake | place: USA: Ohio, Lake... | reverse complement strand
GCCAGCTGTTCAATGGCCGTGCGGTGGAAGGGCCCGATGAACAGGTCAGCGCCGCTCAGCTCCGGCTTTTTCAGGGCCGCGTTCCAGGTGCGGGCATCATCACCCATGTCCACCACCCGCACCTCGGCGTTGACGCCAAGGCGTTGCAGGGAATCCAATGCGATACGTGCGCCGGCCCAGAACTGCGTGGCAATGCGCGTGGCCTCATAGAACCGTGGTTCATCGGAAGGCACGGCCAGCACGCTGTCATTACGCGTCAAGGCAAAGGGAAGCAGATAGGCCACCGTGACCCGATCGCTGGCTTTCGGCACTGTGGCCACAGGCACCTCCGGAGCCTTGGCGCCGGGGGGCAACGGAATACGCACTGCGGCTCCCGCCTTCAACCCTTCGGGTAATCCACCATTCGCTTTCTGAATGGCCTCTGGTGCCACGCCATACAATTGACCCAGCGCGTACAGGGTCTCGCCCTGTTTTACCGTGTGCTCCACAACGGTCTCTGGCACGGCGGGCCGGGTAACAACATCAGGCTGACCCTGCACCTTGCCCGCCACGGGCACTACAATGGTCATTCCTTCACGCAATCCGGCCTGGGCATCGGGGTTGCGCTCCAACAACACGTTCACGTCCACACCATAGTTGCGGGCGATCCCGAACAGGGTCTCCTTTTTCGCCACCGTATGCACCAGTTCGCCGTCCTTGGCCATGGTGGGCGCGGCCTTCACCTCCTTCTTCACCACCGCATCCCTGGGTACAAGTAGTTCCTGCCCGATGGCCAGACCGGCGCTTGCAGTAGGATTGGCGGCCAGAAGCGCATCCACCGGAACAGCGTAAGAACGTGCTATGGCGTAAAGCGTTTGGCCCGCCTCCACACGATGCACCGTGTAGGTGCGACCGTCGATGGTGCGCGTTCCCTGTGCGAAGGAGAGCATGGTCCACAGCATCAGGGCCAGGACCAAGGGAAAACGGATGGTCATTCCCATTCGATGGTGGCCGGGGGCTTGGAGCTGATATCGTACACCACTCGGTTCACGCCGCGCACCCGGTTGATGATGCTGTTCGAGATCCGTGCCAGGAACTCGTACGGCAGGTGACACCAGTCGGCCGTCATGCCATCGGTGCTGGTCACTGCACGCAGGGCCACGGCGTTCTCGTAGGTCCGTTCGTCGCCCATGACCCCCACGCTGCGCACGGGAAGCAGGATGGCGCCGGCCTGCCAGACCTGGTCGTAGAGCCCTTCGTCCCGGAGACCTTGGATGAAGATGTGATCCACCTCCTGGAGCAGGGCCACTTTTTCTTGGGTGATCTCACCGAGGATACGGATGGCCAGGCCCGGTCCGGGGAAAGGGTGACGGCCCAGGATGTTGGGATCGAGGCCCATCTCGCGGCCCACCCGTCGCACTTCGTCCTTGAAGAGCAGGCGCAGAGGCTCAACCACTTGAAGCTTCATGCGGTCCGGAAGCCCGCCTACGTTGTGATGGCTTTTGATGGTGACGCTGGGGCCGTTCACGCTCACGCTCTCGATCACATCGGGGTAGATGGTGCCCTGGCCCAGCCACTTCACGTCCTTGATGCGGTGCGCCTCCCGGTCGAACACCTCGATGAAGGTCCGGCCGATGGCCTTGCGCTTGGCCTCGGGCTCCTCCAATCCCGTCAGGGCCGCATAGAACTCCGCTTTGGCATCCACCCCGGTGATGTTGAGGCCCAGGTGGCGATAGCTCTCCAGCACACGGGTGTACTCATCCTTGCGCAACAGACCGTTGTCCACGAAGATGCAATGGAGACGGTCGCCGATCGCGCGGTCCAGAAGCAGGGCGGCAACGGAACTATCCACTCCCCCGCTCAAGGCCAGCACCACCTGGTCCTGCCCGAGCTGTTGTTGCAGACGCTCCACGGTGTGCTCAACGAAGGCGTGCGGGGTCCAGTCACCTTCACAGCCACAAATGCCGATCACGAAGTTGTGCAGCAATTGCAGCCCGTCCGTGGTGTGGTAGACCTCGGGATGGAACTGTACGGCAAAGGTCATGTGATCGCGCAGCCGGTAGGCGGCCACGGGCACGTCCTTGGTACTGGCGATCACATCCATGGCCTCGCTGGGCGCGGTGATGCTGTCGCCGTGGCTCATCCACACCTGTGTGCCGGCCTGGATGCCGTCGAACAGGTGGCTGTCGCCAATGGTGGTGAGGTGGGCGCGGCCGTATTCCCGCACCGTGGAACGTTCAACCGGAGCGCCGGCGCGTTTGGCCAAGAGCTGGGCACCGTAGCAAACACCGAGCACGGGCACCCGTCCCATGATACCCGTAAGGTCGGTATCAGGCGCATTGACATCGTGCACACTGCTGGGACTACCGCTCAGGATGACGCCCTTGACGGTGGGATCGCCAACGAACTGCTGGGCCTTGCTGAAGGGATGGATCTCGCAATACACGTTCAGCTCACGAACACGCCTGGCAATGAGCTGGGTGTACTGGGAGCCATGATCGAGAATAAGGATGGAACCGGCCACGGGATGGGTAGCCACCGGTACAGATGATCCGATGACGCCTCAAAAGTAGCAGCCCTGTCGGGAGCGGGAACGAACAGCGGATCAGGCCTCCTCGAAGAGGGTGAAGCAGGGGCTCAAGGGATCGAGGCGTTCCAAGAGCTCGTCCAGGAACCCAACGCCACGCGCGGCCAGCATGGGCAGGATATTGGCCCGACGTTCCTGCAGACCGCCACCGGGGAACAGCTCTGCATGGGCGCTGCGCATCCGGTCCATGGCCGTTGCCTGCTGACGCTTGGCGGCGCGCACCATGCTTTGCTCAAGGCGGTCCACCCCTTTCAGTGCACTGGCCCGACGTGCTTCCACGGCGCCTCGCAGGGTCGGGTCGGCCGCACTGGCCTTGGCCAACAGGCCATCATAAAACGCGGTCAACCGCTCCCGTTCACCGGCCAGGTCCGTGCTGAACGTGGAAAGGTCAGTGGCCACGCGGGCCATCAGGGGTGACTGATCAGTAAAGAGGTCCTCGGTGGCCAGCCCCAAGGCCTGCCATTGGTGCAAGCGCTTCGTGCTGATGAATCCTGCACTGGTCCGCAGCAACACACGTGGCATGGGGACCTGCAGCGCCTGGAAGATCCATTTCAGTTGCAGCCAGTAGGCCAGCTCACCACCTCCGCCCACATAAGCCACATTGGGCAGTACCACCTCCTGGTATACCGGACGGAGCAGCACGTTCGGAGAGAAGCGCTCGGGATGGGCGTCCACCTCGGCCAGCAGTTCGTCCAGGGTGAACGAAGGACCGCCGTCCAGTACACGGAAGGCATCCCCATCCAGCACGATGCGTGAGCGATGACCTGGCCGAAGGTGGAAGAGGTTGATCTCGCGGGCATGGGCCTGCACGGTGAACTGTTCCGATAACCGGGCATTGGCAAAGGAGACGCTTCTTTCCGCGACCTGGTTCAGCAACTCCTCCTTCACCACCGGTGCGAACAAGCGCTTCAGCTCAGGTGCATCCGCATCCAGGACCAGGATGCCGAAGCGACCGAAGAGCGCATGCACAAAGCCGCGTGTGGCCTCTGCCAAGGTCCGCTCGGGCCGGTAGTGTTCCCGGAGAAGCGAAGCCATTTCAAGGGCATGCGCTCCTTCGCCAAGGTGCGCAATGGCCTCCTCCACCGCGGGTCCTATGCCATGCAGGGGCATACGACCGACCGCACCACCTGCCTGGCCGGGCCATTGCAGCATATGGTCATTGAAGTAGGTATGATCGACCTCGGCACGGTCGTGGTCCTCGGTGGCCATCCAGAACACCGGAACTACCGGACGGCCCGTGGCAGCCTGCAGTTCACGTGCCACGCGAACGGTATTGAGCAGCTTGAACGGCACATATAACGGTCCGCCGAACAGCACCAATTGGTGGCCGGTGGTGACCGTTAACGCATCCGGCCTGGCGAGATCTCGAAGGCTCTGCTCCACCGCTGTTTCCGCCGGAAGGCCATCATATTGGGACCGCAGAACGCGCACAAGCGCCTCGCGAGCGGCCGGGTCGAACTGCCGCTGGGAAGCGGCTTTCACCAGACCGGCCAGATCGGGCCGGCCAGCGTGGAACTCCCGTGTACGCTCACCATCCGCCAGGTAGTCCAGCACCAACGGGGAGAAACGGTGCGTGGCGGCGTAAGGGACACAGTGCGGCTGCATGCGGAGCACAAAGGTATCGGGAGCGAACGCCCCAGCACGCCCCGTTCCGGTCAACACTTGCCCGGACCCTTGGCCTCGATATGAATGTGCAGGAACTCCACGCCCTGCTCGATCCCCGCGGCCGTAAGCTGCCTGCGGACCATGGTGATGACATCGGCACGCTCGTTCACCGGCGCGTCCGTGAACCGCAGTACCACCACACCAGAGGACACGCAGGAATACTCGATGGTGGTGTTCTTATCACGGCCGATCTGCTTGGCCAATCGGGCAAGCATGGCATCATCCAGGCCTTCGATATGAAGTACCACCGCAATGTCGGAATTGGCAGGGGCCTCCGGCAACACGGGAACGGTGAAGGCCTGCAGAGGCAGGACCAATGCGGTCACAAGGGCGAGAAGGAGGTTCATGGCTCAGTGGGTTATTGGCCTAAATTAGGTGCGCATCATCACCCGGACCATGACAACGGACAGTCCCCCCGAGCGCTTCCGATCGTTGAGGACGTTCTACCCCTACTACCTCAGTGAGCACCAGGACCCGGTCTGTCGCGTGCTCCATTTCATCGGTACGGGGCTTATCGTGGTGTGGTGCTCACTGGCCCTGGTCACCCGGAACGCGCTCTGGTTGGTGATGATCCCATTGGCCGGCTACGGTTTCGCGTGGGTGGGACATTACTTCTTTGAACGCAACAAGCCCGCCACCTTCCAATATCCGGCATATAGCCTTGCCAGTGACTTCCTGCTCTTCTGGGACCTGCTCACCGGCAAGGAACCGTTCAGGCCGCGGGGCTGATACGCACGGACCGTTCACCTACAACCTTCCCAAATACAACGGTACATGGCCATTCGTATGGTACCCGACGAGCCCGGTGGAAGCCGGCGTAGTGCGCCCACACCACGTCGCTCCGCTGGAGGTGGCAGCATGGGTGGGGGCTTGGGACGGCTGTTGCCCATGATCATCGGCCTGCTCATCAAGAAGCCCAAGCTCCTGCTCCTGGTGCTGGTCCTTGGCGGGCTATGGTGGTTCTTCGTGGGTCGCAACAGCGGAGGTGGGGATATGCTTTCCCAACTGGCCAACTTCAGCACCGGCGCCAACTTCGACCCGGCGCTCTACGACCAGGCCGAGGTATACGAACCCTTGGCGGACAACGTGAAGAACCCGCTGCCCGAGCGGATCACATTGGAGCAGTATTGTCCGCCCCGTCTCAACCAGGGCCAGCAGGGAAGCTGCGTGGCGTGGGCCAGTGCTTACGCAGCGCGCACCATCGTTTACAACAAGGCGATGGACATTATTGAAGAAGGCAGTTTCGAATCAATAGATGGACGAGACTCTTCAGTCGCTGATTTCCAAGAAGGTGTAATTCATAAGCAGAAGATCGCCTTCAGCCCGGCCTTCATGTACAACCAGATCAAGATCGATGGCAGCGACTGCCAGGGATCCTACATCTATCGCGCCATGGAGCAGATGCTGAAAGGCGGCGCCCTCCCCTTCAGCCAATTCGCCTACACCGACCAGCGCTGCGACAAACTGCCCAATGCCGATGAACGCAAGCAGGCCCTGCCCTACCGCATCAAGGGATTCCAACGCCTCACGCTGGGGGCGAACGAGCAGCGCACCGATATGGTGGCCATGAAACAGCACCTGGCCCAGGGCTCTCCCATCGTCATTGGCATGATGGTGGGCGGCTCCTTCATGCAGGCCATGGAAGGCCGCGATGCCTGGCTGCCCAACGAACAGGACTACGCCCAACGGGGCTTCGGCGGACATGCCATGTGCGTGGTGGGCTATGATGACTTCAAGTTCGGCGATTCCGGCGGCTTCCTCATCATGAACAGTTGGGGTCCCGAATGGGGGAAGAACGGCATGGCCTGGGTACCCTACCCCGTATTCGACCATTTCGCCAAAGAGGCCTATGCCGTTTATCCGCAGGGTGAAGGCGTGGACGTGAAACCCACCCGATTCGATATCCGCTTCGGCTTCGTGGACAACGCCACCAAGAAGAACATTCCCTTGAGGAATACCGGAGGCAATGTGTTCCGGAGCACCACCACGGTCGCCAAAGGCGCGAAGTTCAAGATCGAGGTGACCAACAACGCCGAGTGCTATACGTATGTGTTCGGGCAGGAGGCCGACGGAAGCACCTATGTGCTCTTCCCCTACACCCCGAAACATTCGCCCTACTGTGGCATCACCGGCACCCGCATCTTCCCCAGCGACCACAGCCTGATGGCCGATGATGAAGGACAACGTGATGTAATGGCCGTGCTGGTCACCAACCAGCCCTTCGACTATCCGAAGCTGAATGAACGCCTGCTTGCCAGCAAGGCCGTGGGCCTCGCGGCCAAGCTCAGCGAGGTGCTCGGGGAGGAGCTGGCCACCGACGTGCACTTCACGGACGGCACCACCATCGGGGCGAGCAGCAGCGGCGGCAACGCACTGGCCATCGTGCTGGAGCTGGAGAAGCGGTGAGCTTGGCCGGGAAGGCGGCACGCCGTAGTTTGGCGATCCCATGATGCCAATGCGTCATGACCACACCGCGCATGTTCCGCACTGCATTGCTGTCCGCCCTATTCACCACGACCGCCGTAGGGTGTGTGCATGCGCAGGTCAACGCCGATTCGTTGTGGGCGGTGGTGCGCGATGGGGCACAGCCTGCAGTGGAGCGTATGCAGGCCTTGGACTACCTGGCCTTTGACCACTACATGTTCCACGCGCCCGACACGGCCTACCAGCTCGCCGAGCAGCTGGTGGAACTGGCGCGCCGCCAGCAGGACCTGAAGCACGAGGCCATCGGGTGGAACGCGCAGGGCGCCTCGCTGCAGTTGCGGGGCGATCGGCCGGGTGCGTTGGACCGCTACCAACGCAGTATCGCGGTGCTCAAACGCATGGGCGATCAACGGCGGATCGGCATCTCGCACGCCAACATCGGCGCCATCCATACCGATCTGGGCGACCACACGAAGGCCCTGCGCCACTGCGACAGCAGCATGGTGGCATGTACATTGGCGGGCGATACGGCCTGCATGGGCAACGCGGCGCTCAACAGCGGTACCGCCTTGTTGCAGCTGCGCGATACGGCTGCCGCCTACGCGCGCTTCCTGGAAGCGGAGCGGCTGCACCAACGCTCGGGCGATGAGCGCAGCCTAGCGCTGGTGCTTGGCAACCTGGGCAACCTGGACCGTGCGGCGGGCCGGCTGGCGATGGCCGAGGAACGGCTGGGATCCGCACTGCGCATCGCTGAACGCATCATGGACGAACGGCAACAGGCCATCCTCCTGCGCAGCATCGGTCACTTGCGCGCCGCGCAGGGTCGGCGCCGTGAAGCCATTGCGCTCAACGAACGATCCCTGGCATTGGCACAAGCCAGCTCCATGGCCGCCGAAGTGTTCGACGCTGCGGGGAGCCTGCACACCCTCTACAAGCAGGAGGGCGACCTCCGGAAGGCCCTGGCCATGCACGAGCTGTACGCCACCATGATGGACAGCCTGCACAACGAGAAGGGGCGCGAAGAGCTGTTGCGTGCGCAGATCGCCTTCAGTTATCGGCAGCAGGCCCTGCAGGACAGCCTGGCCTACGTGGCCGAGCGCGAGCAGGCGGAGAACGCGCGCGTGCTTGCCGAGGTGAAGGCTTCCAACCAACGCAAGTTGCTGCTGGCCGTACTGCTGGGCGTGCTGGTGATCGGTGCTTCGGTCATGTGGACCATCATCGACCGGCGGCGGCGCAAGGCGGAATTTGAACGCGAACAGGCCATCCTGCACGAGCGCATGCGCATTGCCAGCGACATGCACGACGACCTGGGTGCGGGCCTCAGTGGATTGAAGCTCCGCAGCGAAATGGCCCTACGCGTGGAGAAGGACCCTGCAAAGCGGCAGCAGCTACAGTCCATGGCCGCCAGCGCAGGCGAGCTCATCGGCAGCATGCGCCAGATCATCTGGACCATGGGCCACGACCAGTCCACCTTGGAGGATTGGGTGGTCTACACCACCAGCTATGCCCGCACCTATTGCGCAGAGAACGACCTGGCCTTGCTCGTGACCACTGACCCCACATGGCCGATCGTGCAGCTCAGCGTGGAACAGCGGCGCAACCTCTTCCTGGTGCTGAAGGAAGCGCTCCACAACGTGGTGAAGCACGCCCAGGCCTCCGCAGTGGACCTCACCATCACCTACCGCACCGACGGCGACCAAGGCATCCTCAGCATGGTGGTGCACGACAATGGCGTGGGGTTCCCCGACAACGTGGACGGTGGCAACGGCCTGCGCAACATGCGCCAGCGCTTGCAGGCCTTGGGCGGTACCTGCCACTTCACAGTGGACCAAGGCACACGGTTCGGCTGCATCGTGCCGTTCCACACCCCTAACAAAGGTTCTATTGCACGCCCCGCGTCACCGCCGGACCTTCGTACCGCACATGCCGAACATCCGCATCAGCCTGGTCGAGGATGAGGCCCTCATCCGAGAGGCGCTCATCACCCTGTTCAGCCCAGAGCCGGGCTTCGAGCTGGTGCGCGCCTACCGCAATGCCGAGGAGGCTGTGGAAGGCCTGCGTGCCGACCAGCCGCATGTGGTGGTGATGGACATCAGCATGCCCGGCATGAGCGGCATCGACTGCGTGCGCACCGTGGCCGATGAGCTGCCCGGTACGCAGTTCCTGATGTACACCATGCACGATGATGACCACCGCGTGTTCGAGGCGCTGAAGGCCGGGGCCAATGGCTACCTGCTGAAGAGCAGCACGCCCGACCAGATCATCGAGGCCGTGCGCGAACTGATGCAGGGCGGGGCGCCGATGAGCACCGCCGTCGCCCGCCGGGTCATCAACCACTTCCGGCCCGCACCCGAACGCCCCGATCCCACCAGCCCATTGAGCGAGCGCGAATATGCCGTGCTCCAACTGCTCGCCGAAGGCCTCCTCTACAAGGAGATCGCCGACCGGCTGGGCCTGACCGTGGGCACCGTGAAGCAGCACATCCACCGCATGTACGGCAAGCTGCATGTGCAGAACCGCGTGGAGGCCGTGAACCGCTATTTCGGGCGCTGAGCGAACACTGGTCCCCGGACCTCGTTGCAGGTGATATCAGGACGATCCTGTGTTCATCAGTGGTCCGTAACATGGTCCCGGTCACCGGACAAGGATCCAACTCGAACTCCGATCCCTGGTCCTACCTTCGGACGGTGAGGAAGAACACCGTGATCCGCGGTATATCACCTCTGCCCTACTGAACCACTGCCCCATGCGCACCCGCCTTACCGACCTGCTCCACCTGGAGCACCCCTTGATCATGGCCCCGATGTTCCTGGTGAGCAATGTGGCCATGGTGAAGGAAGGTATGCGCTGCGGCGTGGCGGGCTGCATTCCTGCGCTGAACTACCGCACGTTGGAGGAACTGCGGGCCGCTTGCAAGGAGCTCAAGGCCGCCAAGGCCGATCTCGGCAAAGGCGCTTACGGCTTCAACCTGATCGTGAACAAGAGCAACCCGAAGGCCGCCAAGCAGCTGGAGATGCTGTGCGAAGAGGGCTGCGACTTCATCATCACCTCGCTGGGCAGTCCGGAGGAGACGATCAACGCTGCGCACAAGGTGGGCATCAAGGTCTTTTGCGATGTCACGGACCTGCGTTTTGCGCAGAAGGTAGAGGCGCTGGGTGCCGATGCGGTCATTGCCGTGAACAACGAAGCAGGCGGGCACCGCGGGAACCTATCGCCCAAGGACCTGATCGCCCTGCTGAAGCAACATTGCACCATTCCGGTGATCTCGGCCGGTGGCGTGGGCAACAAGGCCGAGATGGACCAAATGCTGGCCTGGGGCGCGGAAGGCGTTTCGGTGGGCAGTCCCTTCATCGCGTCGGCGGAAGCGCCCATCACGGACGACTACAAGCAGGCCTGCGTGGACTATGATGCGAAGGATATCGTGCTGACGGAGCGCATCAGCGGCACGCCGTGTACGGTGATCAACACGCCTTACGTAAAGAAGGTGGGGCTGCGTTCCCCGTGGATCGAGCGGATGCTGAACACGAACAAGCGCCTGAAGAAGTGGGTGAAGATGCTGCGCTTCTACATCGGCATGAAGGCCACGGAGGTGGCGGCCCAGCAGGTGACCTACAAGACCGTATGGGTGGCGGGGCCCAGCATCCAACACACCAAGGCGGTGGAGCCGGTGCGGGCGATCATCCGGAGGTTGGTGGGTTGAATGCCACGAAGGATCAGCCTGAAGTGGACGCGAGTGTACGGGGATGGACCCGCCACCTTACCCCTCCACTTCCTCCTTCCGGGCCTTGCGCTTCGCCTTGGGGGCCTCACCAGCGGTGGCCTCCTCCCCTGACCGGGGCGCCTTCTTCTTGCGACCGCGCTTCTTCTCGGGCGGGGCAGGGATGGCCGCGCCGTTGGCCAGGGCCTCCAGCAGGGTGGTGCTGTCCATGCCGCTCTGCAGGCCGTGCAGGAAGTTGAGCAGCAGGTCGGCGCCGGCGAGCTTGCTGCGCTTGAGCTCGGCGGCCACGTCGTTCACCACCTTCATGGGGGTCTGCTTGCCCATGAGCACGCCCTCGGTGATGCGTTTGTTCTTGCGGCGGCCGGTCTTGTAGAGCTCCTCCACCTTGTCGCTGGCCTTGTTGAGGGCCTTGAGCAGCTTGGCGGGCTCGGGGATCTCCTTGGCGAACTTCACGGCGGTGCTGGCCTTGATGCGATCGGACTTGATGAGCTCCTGCACCTCGGCGGGCAGGGCCAGCACGCTGAGCAGCAGGGCGAACTTCTGCTTGCCGAAGAACTCCTCCAGGCTCCGGGCCTCCTGGCCGGCCTCCAGCAACTGGCGCACCTGCTGGGCCACGTCCACCTCGTTCATCACGTCGTGGAAGTTGTTCTCGATGATGGGCAGCATCAGCCGGCCCTTCTCATCGCCCTGGTAGATGCGCACGGGCACACGCTCCAGGTCCACGTTGTTGAGCTGGGCCAGGGCCAGCAGGGCCTTATCCGCCTTCAGGGCATCCAATGCCGCCAGGCGGGTGTAGCCGGCCTGCAGGTGATAGGCGCCCTCGCGCTTGTCGGCGATGAGCGGCACCAGGATGCCGTACAGCGCGATGCTGCGGGCGTACTCGGCCACGCGGTCCTTGCCGGGCTTTACGGTGCGGGGGTTGTGGCCCAGGACAATGTCCTGCACGGCCACCCAGTCAATGCTTTCCTGCTTGGTGCTCATGATAGTTGACCCGGTAAGTTGCGGCCGGACGCAAAGATGAGGCCCGTGGGGTAATATGCAAGCCTGCGGGGTGCGCGATACCTACAAGCGGTGGTCATTCGGCGTTGGACGCTGTTGCGCGGCTCTGCGCGCGATGGCGTCCAAAGGTTTGTGTGCAGGCGATGTTGCCTTGTGCTGCGCCGTAGTGCAGCCCGGCAATCGGCGACAGCGGGCAACGCTGTGCGTCGCGGGGAATGCGGCGGGTGTGCCGAAGAAACGGGTACGGCGGTATGGCGCGATCAGGGGAAGGTATTCGAATGATCGGCGCTCACTTCAATACCTCCTTCACCCGATCAGCGGCCTCTTGCAGGGCCACGGCGCTCAGCACCTTCAGTCCGCTGTCGTCGATCAGCTTCTTGGCCTCGATGGCGTTGGTGCCTTGCAGGCGAACGATGATGGGGACGGTGATGTCGCCGATGTTCTTGTAGGCATCCACCACGCCCTGCGCCACGCGGTCGCAGCGCACGATGCCGCCGAAGATGTTCACCAGGATCGCCTTTACCGTGGGATCCTTCAGGATGATGCGGAAGGCTTTCTCCACACGGGCGGCATCGGCGGTACCGCCTACATCGAGGAAGTTGGCAGGTTCGCCACCGCTGAGCTTGATGATGTCCATGGTGGCCATGGCGAGGCCGGCGCCGTTCACCATGCAGCCCACGTTGCCATCGAGCTTCACGTAGTTGAGGCCTGCTTCACCAGCTTCCACTTCAATGGGGTCCTCCTCGGTCTTGTCGCGCATTTCAGCGTAGTCCGGGTGGCGGTACAAGGCATTTCCGTCCAGGCGCACCTTGGCATCCACGGCGATCACCTTGTCATCGCTTGTCTTGAACACGGGGTTGATCTCGAACATGGCGGCATCGCAGCCTTCGTAGGCCTTGTACAGTGCGGCCACGAACTTCACCATCTCCTTTTTCGCTGCACCGGTCACGCCCAGGTTGGTGGCGATCTTGTTGCACTGGAACGGACGCAGGCCCACGCGTGGGTCCACCGTTTCCTTCAGGATCTTGTCCGGATGGTGCTCGGCCACCTCTTCGATGTCCATGCCACCCTCCGTGCTGTACACGATCACGTTCTTGCCCGTGGCGCGGTCCAGCAGCACGCTCATGTAGTACTCCTTGGTCTCGCTGGGGCCTGGGTAGTAGACGTCCTCGGCGATGAGCACCTTGTGCACCTTCTTCCCTTGGGGGGGCGTCTGGGGGCTCTTCAGCATCATGCCGATGATGGCCTCGCTCTTTTCGCGTACCTCATCGTAGTTCTTGGCCACCTTCACACCTCCGCCCTTGCCACGGCCACCGGCGTGGATCTGGGCCTTGACCACGAAGAACTTGGTACCGGTCTCCGCGGCCAGGCGCTTGGCCTGTTCCACGGCCTCATCGGCATTGAAGGCCACAAAGCCACGTTGGATGCGGACACCGTATTGGGCCAGAATGCTCTTTCCTTGGTACTCGTGCAGGTTCATCGCGGTCGACGGTTCGTTGTGGGCGCGAAAGTAACCCCTCGGCCGTTACGTCGGGCGTGCTTCCTTTGCGTGGATGATCGAGGTAAAGGGTATCCGCAAGCGGTATGGGACATTGGAGGTGCTGAAAGGCGTGGACCTCAGTGTGTCCAAGGGTGAAGTGGTGAGCATTGTAGGCGCCAGCGGGGCGGGCAAGACCACCCTGCTCCAGATCCTGGGGACCTTGGAGAAGGCCGACAGTGGTTCCCTTACGATCAATGGCGAGGAAGTGACCAAGTTGGGCAGCAAGTCCCTGAGCGCCTTCCGGAACCGGCACATCGGCTTTGTGTTCCAGTTCCACCACCTGCTGCCGGAGTTCACGGCGCTGGAGAACGTGATGATGCCGGGCCTGATCGCCGGGCGCAGCATGAAGGAATGCGCCCCGCGCGCGGAGGAACTGCTCACCCGCTTGAACGTGATCGGCAGGAAGGAGCACAAGCCCAACCAGATGAGCGGCGGTGAACAGCAGCGGGTGGCCGTGGCCCGGGCGCTCTTCAACAGCCCCAGCGTGGTGCTGGCCGATGAACCCAGCGGCAACTTGGATTCGGCGCACGCCAAGGAACTGCACCAGCTCTTCTTTGACCTGCGGAAGGAACTGGGGCAGACCTTCGTGATCGTGACGCATAATGAGGAGTTGGCGGAGATGGCGGATCGGAGGTTGGTGATGCGGGATGGGGTGATCTGAGGCGATCAGAAGATCAGACGATCAGACGATCAGAAAATGCAATGCCTAATTCATGGTAGGGGCTCATCACTGGCCCGATAATTGTCCACTGCGCACACCCTCATTGACCTTCGCAGTATGCGCTCCGTCCTGTTCTCAAGCCTGCTCTTCCTAAACGCCTCCGTCCTCGTTGCGCAGTCAGATCAGTTTGTCAACCCCAGTGCACTGCCTGCGTGGATCTACACCGAGCTGACCGGCGAACCTGGGCCCAAAGCCACCAAGAGCATCAGCAAGCCGATGCACACCAACGCCTTCATCGGCACATGGACGCTGCGCGATAAGTACGGTCGGCGCATCCACTATTGGGGCGATCAGCATCGGATGATCTTCCGCGAGATGCTGGACAGCGTGACCACCACGCGCATCACCGTGGTGGACCTGCAGGCCAACGTGAAGGTGAAGATGAGCCCCAGCAAGGAGATGACCCACATCACCTTGGAGGACCTGAAACTGGAGCAGGCCGGTTATTTCTACGAACTGTTCAACGACACGGTGATCGCCACTGGGCGCAAGGAAGTGGTGATGGGACAGACCTGCGATGTCCTCCTTGGCGCCAACAGCAACAAAGACACCACCACGTATTACCGCACCACCGTCCATCCCAAGCTCTTCGCGGACCTGAAGGTGTGGGCCGTGTGGCTGTGCCGCGAGGGCAACCTGGAATACCTCAGTGCCTTCAGCGACAGGAACGCGGGTTCGTCGTTGCGGGTGACCTGGAAGGACCAAGGCTACTCGACCACGGCGGGCGATTGGTACTTTGAGGAGATCACGCCCGGCAAACAGCCGATACCCGTACTGCCGTGGCGGCCGAACCGGGTGATCGAAGAACGCTTCCTCTTCACCAACAACGCGCGGCTGGGTCGCCTGCCGGACTGGATGCGCGAGCGGATCAACCGCCTACCCGCCGTAAAGCCCCTAGTGCAAAGCACGCCGCCCGCCGTGGACCGCGACTTCCCCGACAACCGCTTCGTGGGCACCTTCACCGCTCAAACGATAACGCGCTACATCGACGAGCACAAGGACACCACGGAACAATACGCGAACTACAGCTACTGGGCCGATGAACGCCGCGCCGTGATCACCGCCGATGCGCCACACGAGAAAGGCATCGCCATTTACATGGTCGACCTGGACCACGATGTGGCTGTGGCGGCCTACAACGAAGGGCACAGCTATGTGATCCCCCGGCTGTACATCGGCACGCTGGAGCAAGTGGGAATTACAGACGTCATGGGCGGTATCGATCTAGCGTTGGAGCCTACCGAGCATACCCAGGAGATCCTGGGTCAGAAATGCCGGATGTACCGCATCTCGACCTACAACCATGGAGTGCTTTGGATACCTCCACACGACGTACCCAACCCGGTGCTTGACATGGCCCGTTGGATGGGACCTCGGTACATTCAGGCCCGGCATGAGAAACACTTCCGCGAAGTGCTCATGTTCGGCGTGAAAGGCCACCCCATGCCCTTCGCGATACAAGGCACCTACCTCACCAGCTTCAAACCCGGAAAGGTGCCGCCACCGGAAATGGACCTGAGCAACTACCGGGTGTTGGACGAGCGGTTCCGCGACTTCGAGAAAGAGCGGCAGGAGTACGAACGAGAAAAAGCACGGCAACAGGTGATCACCATCGACAACTGGGATGATGTGGTGGTGCCGGTGGACGAAGGGGACAGCACACCCAAAGAGACGGAGCCCGTGATCGAAGAAGCCCCGATGGAAGTGCCGCCCCCGCCGGTCGTGCCACGTTGAACGAAGCACGACGACATGAAACTCCCCCTGCACATCCTGCCCATACTGCTCCTATTGGCCTTGGCCGAACGGGGGAGCGCCCAGAGCAAAGCCATCGCCATCCCCGCCTGGATGCATCCCTATTTCGCCGAAGGTGCGACCACCACCCTTTCGGATGCTGCGGAACGTCCCGTGAAGCGCAACACCTTCATCGGGAGCTACACCGCACGGCTTACCGTACACGACACCATCGATGGCATTTCGCAGCACCTGTACCTCAGCGCCTGGCAGGACAGCACACGGGGCATCATGCAGCTGGAGCTCCTGCGCGGCATGCCGCACACCACCTGGTTAGCGGACATCAGCGCCAACATGGGTGTGGTGGCCAATGCCATGGGGCGAAAGGCGGTGGTGAGCGACCTGAAGCAGGTGTTGCTGGTGGACCGCCTGCGCGAACCGGGCAAGATCCGCGAATTCGCACCGCCGCGTTTGGAAGCCACCGGCCGCATCGACACCATAGCTGGAATCCCGTGTACGCAGTACGACCTGATCGAAGCGCGTGACACCATGGACCTCTGGACGGCCGCGATCGCTCCTTCCCCGTTCGCGGATCTTCCGGCATGGATCCCGCTGAACGAAGGTCCGCTGAAGACCTTCCGGCTCCTGTTCAGGTTCGGTGACCTGGTGGCGTTCCGCTTCGCGCTGCAGCCCTTGCTGGAGCTGGAGGTCATGGAGTACCACGCCGGCCCCACCCCGCCCCCGGTCATCAACCTGCGGCACTACACGGTGATCCCCGTGTCCGACCTGGTCCCGCCCGAGGGTCGGCCCTGATCGATCGCCCTAACTTCGGTCCTCCGTAACCGCTTCCCATGAAAACGCTCGTTCTCCTTCCCCTGGCCCTTGCGCTCACCCTCGGCACGCAGGCCCAAAGCCTGCAGGACATAATGAACAAGGCCATGCAGCAGCAAGGGCAGCAGCCTGCCGGCGAGACCAAGGTGACCATTGAAGAGAACAAGGACCCCTTCACGCCGCTCACCTTCACAGGAAGCTACCGTATGGAAGTGCACACCTTCAAGAACGGCAAGGAGGAAAAGGACAGTCCGAACAACATCCGCATGGCCTTCAACACGGACCACATGGCCATGATGCCTGTTTCCAAGGAACCGAAAGAGGAAATGCGCATGGTGTTCGACCTGAGGAACAAATTCACCTACACGTTGATCACCGACGACAAGGGTGAGCGCACAGGGATCAAAATGAAGATGGCGAAGGTGAACGTGGACGGTGACGGAAAGGTCTCGGACAACGACACGAAAGTGGTGCGGACCAACGAAACGAAAGTGATCGAAGGACACACCTGCCGCAAATACACCTACAGCGACAAGGAAGGCAGTGGTGAGGCTTGGATCGCCGAGGACATCGACTTCGACATGATGGCCGCCATGCGCCAGATGGTGGGTGGCAAGAAGATGGAGGACTGGCAACGCATGGGCACCACCGGCGTGGTCATGGAGAACACCTGGACCAGTGCCGACGGCAAGGAGAAAGTGGTGATGTACACCCGCGACCTGGTGGTGGGGAAAGTGGATGAGGCCATGTTCAGTACCAAAGGCTACGAAGTGCAGGATATGACGGCCTTCCCGATGCCCGGTCAATGAGCATCGAGGTTCCTGCGTGGTCGATCATTGCGGGCGGTGCGGGGCAGATCTTCACCGCGCTGGTTTACCCGTATATCCGCCATCGCGTGTTCGACTGGTACACCGATGTGCGCAAGTTGAAGCCCCTGAACCAGGAGATCGCCAAGACCTATGGCCGTTACATCGTGGGCTTGAACTTCGCCTTCGGATCGATATCCATCCTGTTGCCTGAAGACCTGAAGAACGGCTCGGCCCTGGCCACCGCGCTCACCGGCTTGATCGCTGCCTATTGGGTGGGCAAGGTCATCACCCAGTTCGCGTACTACCCGATGTACACCATTCCGCCGGGCGCGGTGTTCAAGTGGGGTGGATACGGCATGAACCTGTTGTTCGGCTTCTTCGCGGTGCTGTTCACCCTACTGCTCATCTCCAACGTGCAACAGCTGTTGGTCCCATGACGACCGTTCGAAAGCCCACCAAGCTCGATGCGCTGGAACGCGTGGAGGTGACCGATCGCGGCCAGCTGCGTCGCTGGCTGGCAAGGCACCACGCCCGCACGGAAGGCATCTGGCTGGTGCATTGGAAGAAGATCACGCCAGCCAAGTACGTCGGCTACGATGCCATCGTAGAGGAGGCGTTGTGCCAGGGCTGGATCGACAGTCTGCCGCGCAAGCTGGACGACCTTCGCACCATGATCTACCTGAGCCCGCGCAAGCCGAAAAGCGTTTGGAGCAAGGTGAACAAGGAGCGCGTGGAACGGCTCATCGCTGCTGGCTGCATGAAGCCCGCAGGTCTGGCAGCCATCGAATGCGCAAAGGCCAATGGATCCTGGTCCGCGTTGGATGATGTGGAGGCCCTGAAGGTCCCGCCGGACCTGGCCGAAGCACTGGTGCAAGCCCCCAACGCCCGGCGCCACTTTGATGCCTATCCGGGCAGCGTGCGGAAGGCCGTTCTGCAACAATTGGCCAGTGCGCGCACAGTGGCCACGCGCAACAAGCGGATTCGTGAGGTGGTGCAACTGGCCGCGCGCAACCAACGACCTGGTCCATCCAAGCCGTGAGGTCCAGGGAGCTCAAAGCCTTGCTGGACGAGGCTTACGACCGGTACGCGCGTCCAGCGTTCATTCAGGACGACCCCATCCAGGTACCTCGTTCGTTCAACGGCCGCGCCGATGCCGAAGTGATCGGATTCCTTACCGCCACCATCGCCTGGGGCCAGCGCAAGACCATCATCAGCAATGCCTGGAAGATGGTGCAGCTGATGGACGAGGCGCCCCACGATTTCGTGATGAACGCCTCCCCGACCGACCTGCGGCGATTGCAAGACTTTGTGCACCGCACCTTCAACAGTACCGATCTGCAGCACTTTGTAAAAGGCCTGCGCCATGTGTACACTACCTATGGCGGACCGGAGAATGCCTTTCTGGAGAGCGGTCGCACCGGACCGATGGACGAGGCCATCCATCGCTTCAAGCAACGCTTCTTCGAGCCGCGCCATCAGCCTCGCACCCAGAAACACGTAGCCGACCCGGTGAAGGGCAGCAACGCCAAGCGCATCAACATGTACCTGCGCTGGATGGTGCGCCCCAACGACCGCGGCGTGGACCTGGGCCTGTGGAAGCGGATCAGCACCACTGACCTGATGGTGCCCTTGGACGTACATACCGGTCGTGTGGGCCGTGAGCTGGGCCTGTTGAAACGTACCCAGGACGACTGGAAAGCCGTGGAGGAGCTTACCACGGCACTGCGCGCGTTCGACCCCAAGGACCCGGTGAAGTACGATATCGCCTTGTTCGCACTGGGGGTGGAGGCCGGTAAGCGCACCCCGGCCGAACGGACCTAAGGCCCCTGCTATCTTCGCACCCGATGGCATTCCTGCACCCGGCATTCCTGTGGGCGTTCACCGCCCTGGCGATACCGGTGCTCATTCACCTTTTCCAGCTGCGCCGCTTCAAGCGGATCGATTTCACCAACGTGCGATTGCTCGCCGAGGTCTCCCAGCAGACCCGTGCCCGCAAGAAAGTGCAGCATTGGCTGGTGTTATTGGCCCGGATGCTGGCCCTCTCCTGCCTGGTGCTGGCCTTCGCGCAGCCCTACCTGCCACAGGCGGACAGTGCCGTTCGGGCCGGACAACGGGCCGTATCGCTCTACATCGACGACAGTTACAGCCTGGACGGTACCAACCCCGAAGGCCGCCTGCTGGACCAGGCCCGCAAGGGCGTGCAGGACGCCGTGATGGCCTACAGCGCTACGGATCGGTTCCAAGTGCTGACGGGACGGTTCGAGGGAAGGCAGCAAATGCTCCTGGGCCGAGACCAGGCCTTGGAGGCCGCTGCACAAGTGAACGTGGGGCCTTACTCACGTCCGCTCTCCAAAGTACTGGTGCGCCAGCGCGAAGCACTGGCCGCGAGCGATGCCCCGGTGAAACGCGCCATCCTGTTCACCGATCTGCAACGGAGCATCACCGATGTGGACGCCTGGACCAACGACACGCTGGTGCCCACACTGATCGTGCCCTTGGAGCCTTCCAGCGCCGACAACCTGAGCCTCGATTCGGCCTGGTTCGAGAGCCCCGTGCGCCGCGCCTACCAGAAAGAGGCCTTGCATGTGCGCATCCGCAACCACGGTGAACAGGAACTGGTGAACGTGCCGCTGCGCGTGGCCATCGATGGGAAACAACGGGCACTGGCCACCTTCAGTGTGGCGGGTGGTGCGGTGGTGGATACCGTGCTGCGGTTCGCGGGCGAGCGATCAGGCAGGCATTGGGGCGACGTATCGCTGAACGACCGACCGGTGACCTTTGACGACCGTCTGCACTTCGGGTTCACCGTGACCGAACACTTGCGGGTGCTTTTGGTGAGCGGCAATGATGCACCAACGGACCGGGCCATCGAAGCCGTGTTCAACGGGGACAGCCTGCACCGCTTCACGCAACAAAGCGCCCAGATGCTCGACCTGTCGGCCCTGGCCACGCAGGACCTTGTCGTGCTCAACGCCCTGCCCACCATCGCCAGCGGAACACTGGATGCCTTGGATGCCTTCGTGAAAGCAGGTGGCAGCCTGGCCATCTTCCCTCCCACCAAGGCCGATGCTTCGGCGTACCAACCGCTCTTCCAACGCTTCGGCGGCGCAGCGTCCATCCGCCAGGACACGGCGCGCATGAAGGTGGACCGTATCGACCTGGACCTCCCGTTCTACCGCGATGTGTTCCAGACCATGCCCCGCAACGTGGACCTGCCCTGGAGCCGCGAACGATGGACCATCGCACCTAAAGCGGGAAGTGATGTGCTGCTGCGCCTTCAGGGCGGCTCACCCTTCCTGGCCCGCACGCAGGCCGGGCGCGGCTCCGTGTACCTCTGTGCCACACCGCTCGCTGCTTCGGCCGGCAACCTCACCCAGCACGCCCTCTTCGCCACATCGCTCCTGCGCATGGCCGAGCTGAGCCGTCCCATGGGGCCGCTGTACCACGCCATTGGTGCCGAGGCCATGATCCCGCTGGACGGGTTGGAACTGACCGGTGAAACGCCGCCACACCTGCGCGGTCCCGAAGGCATCGATCTGGTACCCGAACTGCGGCGCACCCCGGTCGGCGCCCAACTGGTGCTGCACGATCTGGACATGCCCGCAGGCGCCTATGCGCTTACGGCCGGAGCGGACACCTTACTGATGCTGGGCCTCAACACCCCACGCAGCGAGAGCGACCTGACCTGCCTGACCCCGGCCGCCCTGAAGGAACAGCTGGAACAGCGTGGCCTCAACACCTTCACCGTGCTGGAGGATGGGGCCGGCGATCTTTCGCTACGTTTGAACGAACTGGACCAGGGACGCAAGCTGTGGAAGTGGTTCATCCTGCTGGCACTGCTGTTCCTGGCCGCCGAGGTCTTCCTGATCCGACACCTGCGATGAACGACCTGATCCTGCGCCAAGTGAAGGTGACCGACCCGGGAGGGCCGCACCACGATAGTGTAGTGGACCTGTTGATCCGCGACGGCCGCATCGTGAAAGTGGGCCAGCGCATCCCGAAGGGCGAGGCCACCGAAGTGCGCCATGCCGGAATGCATGTGAGCCCGGGGTGGATCGATCTGCGTGCCCATTTCCGGGACCCCGGTCAGGAATGGAAACAGGGGATCGCGAACGGCTTGGAGGCC
>Ga0068877_10001247_pt1 | contig 21134 bp, 14 predicted proteins | sample NOAtaG_FD_66437 | JGI IMG/M metagenome (GOLD analysis project Ga0068877, IMG submission 66437) | Freshwater lake microbial communities from Lake Erie, under a cyanobacterial bloom - NOAA_Erie_Diel6S_1000h metaG | ecosystem: Environmental > Aquatic > Freshwater > Lake | place: USA: Ohio, Lake... | reverse complement strand
GTGAAGAAGGCAAAGAGCGTACCCGAGTTAGAAATGTCAGCCAGTTTGCCGACCGGAAACAGGGCGGCAAAAAGTGCAACGAAAACGCCCGTACAAATGGTCACGACATGCGGGGTGCCGTACTTCGGATGCAGCTTGGAAAACACATCGGGGAGCAGACCATCTCGTGCCATCACGAAGAAGATGCGGGTCTGGCCGAACATCATCATCAGGATGACCGACGGCAGGGCCAATCCGGCGGCGAGGCCGAGCAGGTTGCCGATCTGCGGCCAGCCGATTTCGCGCAGCGTCCAGGCAAGAGCTTCTTTCGAGCAGACGACTGCGTCATCGCCGATGGCGTTGCAGGCTGCTGTCAGCTCGGCGCTGCCCGGGGCGAGGCCTTTGCCGGCCTCGTCCATCAGCGGCTGGGCTCCCACGCCGCCGACCACGCCGGATGCGACCAGCAGGTAGAAGATCGTGCAGATCGCCAGTGAACCAATGAGGCCAATTGGCACGTTGCGTTGAGGGTTCTTGGTTTCTTCCGCCGCGGTGGAGACCGCGTCGAACCCGACATAAGCGAAGAAGATCGACGCCGCCGCCGCCGAGATGCCGGCGAAGCCGAGCGGGGCGAAAGGCTCGAAATTCTCCATGTTCATCGCCGGGATCGCGAGAACGATGAAGGCAGTCAGCGCCGTGATCTTGATGACGACGAGGATCGAGTTGACGAAAGCGCTTTCGGTCGTGCCGAGAACGAGCAGCCCTGTCACCAGCAGCGCGATGATCATGGCGGGAAGGTTGATGATGCCGCCCTGGCTTGGCCCGAGGGTGTAGGCGTCAGGTAAGTTTATCCCCGCCATGTTTTCTATGAGGCCGACGAAGTAGCCCGACCAGCCGACCGACACGGCGCCGGCGGCAACCGCGTATTCGAGCACCAGCGCCCAGCCGACCATCCAGGCGAGCAGCTCGCCCATCACGGCGTAGGTGTAGGTATAGGCAGAGCCCGAAACCGGGACCATCGAGGCGAGCTCGGCGTAGCAGAGCGCCGCGACGGCGCAGACCACGGCGGCGATGATGAAGGAGATCATCATGCCCGGGCCGGCCTTCTGGGCCGCTTCCGCAGTCAGCACGAAAATGCCGGTGCCGATGATGCCCCCGATGCCGAGCATCGTGAGCTGGAAGGCGCCAAGCGAGCGCGTGAGCGATTTCTTCTCAGCCGTCGCAAGGATGGCGTCGAGCGATTTAACCCGGTCGAAGATCATTTGATTGTCCTGATGATAGGCGCCGGCGATTGCGTGCGCGCCTGATGCTCCCACTAAGCGCGGCAAACTAGCCGAACGGGGCGACTGCGCAAGCGGGGCAAAGCGGGTGCGGGCGGGAATATTTCAGTTTGGTAACGGCGCCCGGGCGCTCAGAAAGAGAAGCCCGGCAGGGACTCGAAGGCCTTCTTGAGCGCGTCTCCCCAGCCACGGGAAATGGTCTGGTAATAGGGGTCTTCGGCCTCGATGCGCTTGGACAGGCCGAGGCGAAGGGCGTCTTTCTGGATGACCTGCAGGTCCAGCGGCAGGCCGACGGAGAGGTTCGCCTTGATGGTGGAGTCGAAGGAGACCAGCAGCAGCTTGGCGGCGTCCTCGAAGTTCATGTCGGGATCATAGGCGCGCACGAGGATGGGGCGGCCATACTTGGTTTCGCCGATCTGGAAGTAAGGCGTGTCATCGCTCGCCTCGATGAAGTTGCCTTCCGGGTAGATCAGGAACAGGCGCGGCTCCATGCCCTTCACCTGGCCACCCAGGATGATGGTGGAGTTGAAGGTGGAGTCAGCCTTCTGGCCCGTGGCGGAGTTCGACTGGATGACATCACGCAGCGTTTCGCCCACATGGCGGGCGACCTGGAACATGGTCGGCATCTCGAGGATCGAGGGGCGGCGCTCGGACGGGGCTTTGGTGCGCTCCTCCAGCAGGCTGACGACCGACTGGGTGGTGGCAAGGTTGCCGGCGGTCATCAGCACGATGACGCGCTCGCCCGGCACCGACCAGGTGAACAGCTTGCGGAAGCGGGAAATGTTGTCGACCCCGGCATTGGTGCGAGTGTCCGACATGAAAACGAGGCCGCGATTGAGCCTGAGACCGACGCAATAGGTCATGATTTGGAACCGCCTGTGCGGCTTTCTTATTGTTGTTGCACCTGTATCGACACATCCAGCGATTCGCTGGACGCACCGAACCGCATTCCAGAAACCGGAGCAGCCTCCCGGTAGTCAAGTCCTGTTGCTACGCGAACGTAGCGGCTGTCAGGCGATATAGCGTTCGAAATGTCGAAGCCAACCCAGCCGATATTCTCGACATGCACCTCGGCCCAGGCATGGCCTGCATCCTGTTGGATCCGGTCATTCATCATCAGGTAGCCGCCCGCATAGCGCGCCGGATAGCCCAAAAGGCGCGCCGCCGCGATGAAGACGTGGGCATGGTCCTGGCACACGCCGTGGCCCTTCTCCAGCGCATCTTCGGCCTTGGTGTCGGCATCGGTCCAGCCGGGCTCGTAGCGGATGGCCTCGCGCACCTGCCCTGCCACGGCATGCAGGCGGGCGATGTCACCCCTGGACGCGTCCGGGGAGGCCTTCGCCAACTTGCGCAGGAGAGGCCCCGGGCGCGTCAGAGCCGTGGTCCGGCGGAAGAGCCAGAGGGGCGTGAAGCCGCGATGGGTGCCGATGACGCCGGCGCGGTCTTCGACCTCGACCTCGCCTTCGCTGGCAATCGTCAGCTCCTGGGCGCCGGGATCGAGGCTGATCAGCTGGACCCAGTTGGCATTGTGGTCTTCGAACTCGGCCTCGATACGGCCCCCGTCGATCGTATGCTTCCAGCTGAGCACGGTCTGGCCGACCCGCGACTTCGGCGTCTGGCGCAGCTGCAGCAGCCCGTAGGACACGGGGCTCGTGTAATTATAGCGCGAGGCGTGATTGATCTTCAGACGCATCGATCTTCCCTCATCTGTTGAATCGGAAGTCTTCCTCGACATGACGTGCGAGGGCGTTGTTGGACTTGATGAAGCTGGTCAGGAATTCGTGCAGGCCGCGCTCCATGATCTGGTCGATGGTCAGATCTTCCAGCTCATCACGCAGGCTGAGCGCATAGTCGAGGCTGGGCCGGCGAACGTTGTAATCCGTACACAGATGGCCAAGATTGCCGGCGATCTTGCGCAGGCAGTAGAGCAGAGAGCGCGGCATCCGGCGGTCGAGGATCAGGAAGTCTGCAATCGTCAGCGGCCGTGTCTCGCCGCCATGCAGCCAGCGGAAGGAACGCTCAGCCGAGGCTGCGCGCAGGATGGTTTCCCATTGCACATTGTCCAATGTCGAGCCGACCAGCTGCACCGATGGCAACAGCACATAGTATTTCACATCGAGGATGCGGGCGATGTTGTCGGCGCGCTCGATAAAGGTGCCGACGCGCGCGAAATTGTAGATGTCGTTGCGCAGCATCGTGCCGACGGTCGCGCCGCGCACGAGGGCGCTTTGATTGCGGATCAGGGTCAGCACGTCTGGCAGGTCGGTCTCGCGCACCGGACGGGCCAGCGCCTCTTTCAGCACCATCCAGGTTTCGTTGACCGCTTCCCAGACTTCGCGCGTCAGCGCCGTGCGCACGAGGCGGGCGTTGTTGCGCGCCGCTTCGGTGACCGAGATCACGCTGGAGCGGTTGGCCGGATCACGCAGCAGGAAATTGATGACGCTCGGCCCGTCAAACCGGCCACCGGAATCGAGGAAGGCCTTGCGGGCCGACGCCGTGTCGATGATCGAGGCCCATTCGTCATCGGCATGATCGGAGCGCGTCAAGGCGATGCGGAAGCCCGCATCGGCCAGACGCGACGTGTTCTCCGCGCGCTCGAGGTAGCGGTACATCCAGAACAGGCCGCCTGCGGTCTTGCCCAGCATCGCGCCTAATCCTCCAGAACCCAGGTGTCTTTGGTGCCGCCGCCCTGGCTGGAGTTCACCACAAGCGAGCCCTTCTTGAGGGCGACGCGCGTCAGGCCGCCGGGCGTGATCTCGATACCGTCCGGCGACATCAGCACGAAGGGGCGCAGGTCTACATGGCGAGGCGCGAGACCGGCGCGGGTCAGGATCGGCACCGTGGACAGCGCCAGCGTGGGCTGGGCAATATAGTTGCCGGGCTTTGCTGTAAGCTTCGCGCGGAAAGCCTCGATTTCCTTCTTCGACGCGGCCGGCCCGACGAGCATGCCGTACCCGCCGGAGCCATGGACTTCCTTCACTACCAGCTCGCTCAGATGTTCGAGCACATAGGCGAGCGAAGAGGCCTCCGAGCAGCGCCAGGTGGGCACGTTCTTCAGGATCGGTTTCTCGCCTGTGTAGAACTGCACGATGTCCGGCATGTAGGAATAGATCGCCTTGTCATCGGCGATGCCGGTGCCGGGCGCGTTGGCAATGGTGATGCCACCCGAGCGGTAGACATCCAGGATGCCGGGCACGCCGAGGAAGGAATCCGGTCGGAAGTTCAGCGGATCGAGATAGTCGTCATCGACACGCCGGTAGAGCACATCAATCGGCGTGTAGCCGAGCGTGGTGCGCATCGCGATGCGGCCATCGACGACGCGCAGGTCATGGCCTTCGACCAGCTCGGCTCCCATCTGGTCGGCGAGGAAGGCGTGTTCGTAATAGGCCGAGTTGTGGATGCCGGGCGTGAGCACGGCGACAACTGGCCGGCCCTTGCAGGCCGGCGGCGCGCAGGCAGACAGCGACCGGCGCAGCATCTTCGGATAGTCACTGACCGGCCGTACACGGATTTTCGTGAACAGTTCCGGGAACATCTGTAGCATCGTTTCCCGGTTCTCCAGCATGTAGGAGACGCCGGACGGCGTGCGGGCATTGTCTTCGAGCACGAAGAATTCGTTCTCGCTGGTTCGCACGAGATCCACGCCGACGATGTGGGTGTAGACGTTTCCGGGCGGCGAGACGCCGAGCATCTTGGGCAGGAAGGCGTCATTGTTCTCGATCAACTCGACCGGCACGCGGCCTGCGCGCAGGATTTCCTGCCGATGGTATATATCGTTCAGGAAGGCATTGATCGCCCGGACGCGCTGCTCGATTCCGCGGGTGAGCTTTGACCATTCCTTGGCCGAGATGATGCGGGGCACGATGTCGAACGGGATCAGCCGCTCATCAGCGTCAGCGGCGCCGTAGACGTTGAAGGTGATGCCGGTGCGGCGGAAGAAGGACTCCGCCTCCCCTGCCTTGCGACGCAGCCGTTCGGGCGGCTCTCCGGCAATCCAATCCGCATACTTGGCGTACGGCGCGCGCGGGCGCTCACCGTTGCCGTCCATCTCGTTGAAAAACGTTGGAGTTTCTCCCATGCGAGGCACCTTACGCGGGTTTCATCGCCGCTCAATGGGCTTCGCCTGGCGGGAACAGTGCGCGGAACCCTGCCCCTTCCTTGGGCATGGCGCGAGAAAGGCTGCCCGAAAAGCCAGCAGATGCCTCAAGGCGCGACCGGAACGAGCGGCCAGAAGATCGGAATCACGAAGGCGGCGACCACCACGAAGATCCAGTTCAGCGGCGAGCCGAACTTTACGAAATCCATGAACTTGTAGCCACCGGCCCGATAAACGAGCGTGTTGGTCTGGTAGCCGATGGGGGTCGCGAAGCTGGCGCTGGCGGCAAACATCACGGCCACGACGAAGGGACGCGGATCGATGCCGATGGACTCGGCAAGGCCGATGGCCAGCGGTGTAATCAGGATCGCGGCGGCGTTGTTGCTCATTACTTCGGTGACCATCGAAGTGAAGGCATAGACGATGATCAGAAGCACCAGCGGCCCGAAGCCGGACGAAATCATGCCGAGGAAGCCGACGATGAGGTCTGCCGTGCCGGTTTTCTCCAGCGCGATGCCAAGGGCCAGCATGCCGAAGATCAGCATCAGGATGTCCCACTGGATCGACTGGTAGGCTTCCTGGTGGTCGAGACAGCCAAAGGCGACGACGGCGGTGGCGGCAATGAGGGCGAGACCCGCGATGGGCATCAGTTCGATAGCGGCGAGGCCCATGACCAGAAGCACAGCGCCGACGGCGATCGGCGCCTTGTCGCGGCGGATGGCACGTTCGCTGCTTTCGGTAAGGTTGTTGAGGACCCCGTCCTCGAACATCTGGCGCATGCCGCTCGGCGGGCCTTCGATCAGCACCGTGTCGCCGATCTCGAAGCGCAGCTCGTCGATCTGGCGGGCCATGTTCTCGCCGCGGCGGTGGATGGCGAGCACGTAGACGCCGTAGAGGCGGGCGAGGCCGAGGCCGGCGAGACGGCGGCCGACGAGGCGGGATTGCGGGCCGATGACGCCTTCCATGACGACGGTCTCGGTGGTCTGCACCGGCTCGAAGGAGGCCGGGGCATTGGCCTGCGCCCCAAGGGCAATGTTTCCGGCCTCCTTGAGTGTCAGCATTTCAGAGACAGGCGAGCGCAGCACCATCCGGTCACCGGCCTGCAGCACGATGGCCTTCAGATTGTTCCGGAGCGACAGGCCCTCGCGGAAGACGTCGATGACCGTGAAGCCCTTTTCGGCGGAGAACCCGGTCTCGGCCACCGTCTTGCCGATCAGGTCCGAATTCAGGGGAATGAGGATCTGCGCCACAAAGCGCCGTTCTTTCTGGTCGGGCAGCAGCGAGGAGAGCGACTCGCGGTTGGGCAGGAGGAAGGGGCCGAGGATCGCTGTGTAGAGAATGCCGACACCGGCAAACATGAGGCCGGCGAGCGTGATCTCGAACATGCCGAAGGGGGCCATGCCCTGCTCTTGCGCGACGCCGTCGACGAGGATGTTGGTGGAGGTGCCGATGAGCGTTGTCGTGCCGCCGAAGATGGCGGCGAAGGAGAGTGGGATCAGGAGTTTGGACGGCGAGATGCCGATGGCGCGCGCGAGGCGGATGGCCACCGGGATGAGGATGATGACGACCGGCGTGTTGTTGATAAAGGCCGACAGCACGACCACGCCGAGCATCAGCGCGATGACCGCTATGGTCGGCGAGCCCTTCTGCGCTAGGGTCGCCACCTTTCGCCCGACCCAGTCGATCACGCCGGTGCGCTCGAGGGCGGCCGAGAGGACGAACATGGCGCCGACCGTGATCGGGGCGGCGTTGGAGAACACGGACAACGTGTCGCCGACAGTCAGGATGCCGGTGAGCATCAGCGCGCCCATGGCAAGCAGGGCGACCACGTCAGAGGGGATCTTCTCCCGGATGAATCCGAAGAAGACGATCACGACGAGGACCAGCACGAAGCCGATCTGGAAGGTCTGGCTTTCGAGTATCGGCGCGAGCATCAAGAATCCCGGAGAAGTTGGCAGCGCTACACACAAAGCCGGAACGGCGCGGAAGTGCAACTCCATGACAGCTGAGTGAAACTCATTTGTGCGCTAAGCAGGCAATCGGAAAGTACTGAAAATTCAGGGAAATCAAGCGAGACACGATGACCGTACCCGACCTTCCCCGATTGCGGGACCTCGCTGGCATGCAAGCCTTCATCCAGGCGAACACGCGGCTGTTGCCGGTGGCGGGCCTTGCCGGCGCGGGCGCACCTCTCCTGCTCTGGCAGGCGGATGCGGTGACGCCGATCTGGTCGGCGACCGAGACCGATCTCAACCGGCAAGGCCTTGACCCGCCCTTCTGGGCTTTCCCCTGGGCGGGGGGACAGGCGATTGCGCGGCTGATCCTCGAGCAGCCCGGCATCGTGCAAGGCAAGCGGGTGCTGGACATCGCCTGCGGCAGCGGCCTGATCGCCATCGCGGCGGCGCGGGCCAGGGCGGCGCAAGTGGTTGCAAATGACATCGATCCACTGTGCGAGGCGGCGGTGGCGCTGAACGCGGCGGCGAATGGCGTGACGGTGGCTTGGCGCGGGGGCGACCTGCTCGGCGGGCCGGCGCCGGATGTGGACGTGATCGTGGCGGGCGACGTTTTTTATCAGCGGCAGATGGCGGACCGGTTTGTCGAGTGGCTGTCGCGCGCTGCCGAAGGCGGCGCGGCGGTGTATGCCGGGGATCCCGGACGCGCCTATGCGCCCCGGGACCTCGCGCCGCCGGTGGCCGAGTATGACATCGACACTTCGCTGGACCTCGAGAGCGCCGTGTTCCGGCGCACCCGCGTGTGGCGGCTCTGACGGCCGGTCAGCGCGTCAGGGCGTCCACGGCCTCGTTGATGACCACCGGGTCGCCATAGCCCATGGCCTTGAGGCGCGGCAGCTGTGTGGCGGCGTCGCCGACGATGACATAGTTCATCGCGTCGGGGCGGATGAGCCGGCTGGCGAGCGCTTGGATTTCCGGGAGGGTCAGCGCCTCGACGGCGGCGACCTGGCGGACGGCGAAATCGTTCGGCAGGCCATAGTCGGCGATTTCCGACAGGACCTCGAGCTTGGCGCGCAGCGATTCAAAGCGCCTCGCCTGGCTCTTCACGAAGAAGCTGCGGGTAACGTCGAGGTCTTCCTGCGTGAAGGTCGCGGCATAGTCCGCCATGATGTCGCGAATGAGCTGTGTCGCCTCCAGAGTGACGTTCGACCGGACACCGCTGAAGATGTTGAAGGTGCCTTCGGCTGCCGTTGCGTTGAAGCCGGACCCGATGCCGTACGTATAGCCCTTCCCTTCGCGCAGCTGCTGCGTGAAGCGGGAGGCGAAGCCGCCGCCGCCGAGGCGGTAGTTCATCACGTCGGCGAGATCATAGTCGGGATCGGTGCGCTTCAGCGACGGATAGCCGAACCGGAGCACGGACTGGGAAGAGCCCGGGACGTCGTAGAACCAGATCTTTGAAGTCTCAGGCGGGACAATCGGCGCCTCGACGGGAAGCGTGACGTCGACCTTTTTCCAGCGAGCGGACAGGCCTTGCAGCGCGGCCTCGACTTCTTCGCCGCTGACATCGCCGACGACGCGCACGCTGGTGAGATGCGGGGAAAGATTGGCCGCATGCCAGGCCTTGATGTCTTCCAGGTCAATGCTTGCCAGCGATGTCTCGCTGCCCAGAACGCTCCGCGCCCGCATGCTGCCAGGCCCATAGGTCACATAGTCGAAGGCCCAGCCAGCGATCTCGTTCGGCTCCGAGCGGGAGGCATCGATGGCGTCACGCGTACGGGCGACGGCAAGATCGAACTCGGCGACATCCCAACGCGGCTCCATCAGCGCTTCCTCGATCAGCGCGAGGGTCGGCGCCAGATTGCGCGCGAGCGTCTGACCGCTGATCTGGAACGTTTCCGCCGTGACGCCGGCCGAGACGTTTGCGCCTAGCAGGGCGAACGCCTTGTCGAGTTCCGCCGGGGTTTTTGTGGCCGTACCCTTCAGCAGGACTTCGGCCAGCAAGTTGGCAGTACCTGCCGTTTCCGGCGTGTCGAGCAGGTGACCGCCCTTCATCACAATGGAGAAACGCGCCATCGGCAGCTCGCTGTCGGAGATGCCAAAGATCTGGATTTCGTTCTCAGTGGTGCTTTTCCAGACATCCGGGGCCGAGGGTTTTGGTGACGCGCCATAGGGCGGCTCGATGCTGCGATCGATCAGGGACGGCGTGCGCTCATAGCTCGCCTCCTGGGCCAGATCGACTTCCGCTTCCGCACCCTGCACGATCGGCTCAATCACCACATCAGCGAGTTCGGACCCTTCAAGGGCCAATTCCGGCGAGCCTTTCGGCACAAAGCTGGTCGCGACGAAGTTCTTGCCCTTGATGTAGGTATCGTACACGCGGCGGACGTCTTCGACTGTCACGGCCTGCAGGCGGGCCAGGTCTTCATCGATGTAGCCGGGATTGCCCGCAAAGATGCTGTACTGGGCGAGCTGCTCGCCCTTGCCCAGAACGCTGCCGAGAGCGTTGTAGAAGTCCACTTCCTGCTGGGTCTTGATCCGTTGCAGGTCGTCTGCCGTGATCGGCTCGGCCTCGAACCGGGCGAGCGCCGCATCAATTGCGGCGGCGACGGCATCCAGATCCGTGCCGTTGAAGGCGCTGACCTGCAGGATCAGTTCGCCCGCCAGCTCGCTGTCGTAGTTAAAGCTGGCGACCGAGGCGGCCACCTTGGCTTCGTCGATGAGCACCTCGTTGAGCGGCGCCTCCTTGCCATCGGTCAACAAGCGGCTGAGCACGGCCAGTGGGTAGCTGTCGGGGTGAAACTGCTCGACGGTTGGCCAGACCATGGTCAGCTGTGGCAGCTTGGCGAAATTGTCTTCGTGGTAGAGCCGCACCGTCTCGGGGACGACACCCGGCTGGGGCTCAAGCGGCAAGATCTCGGGACCGCGCGGGATCTCGGCGAAATACTTCTCGACCCAGCCACGGGCTTGAACAGGATCAAAGTCGCCCGCCACGACGAGCGTCACGTTGTTCGGTGTGTACCAGGCGCGGAAGAATTCCTTGACGTCTTCCAGCGTGGCGGCCTGCAGGTCCTCAAGCGATCCAATTACCTGCCAATTGTAGGGATGTGACTCGGGATAGAGCGCCTTGTGCAGGACGTAGAGCGTGTGGCCGTAGGGACGGTTGTCGACGCCTTGCCGCTTCTCGTTCTTGACGACTTCCTTCTCCTTGGCGAGCACGGGCTCGGTGACCGTGTTGATGAACCAGCCGAGCTTGTCGGCTTCAGCCCACAACATCTTTTCAAGCGCGTCGTTCGGCACGGTTTGCAGATAGTTCGTACGGTCGCGGCTGGTCGAACCGTTGGCACCCGAGCCACCGATCCGCGCGGAAAGCTGGTCGAGGCCGCCAGGGCCGAGATTTTCCGATTCGAGGAAGAGAAGATGTTCGAACAGGTGTGCAAATCCGGTACGGCCCGGCTTTTCACGCGCCGAGCCGACATGCGCCGTGAGCGATACGGCCACGACGGGATCCGACCGGTCGACATGGAAGAGGACCGTGAGACCATTGTCGAGCGTGAAGGATTCGTAAGGCAGCAGGGTCGCCGCTGCTTCAGCCTGGACCGGGCCGGCGGGTGCTTCAGGAACGGGTGTCTGCACACCGGCGCAGGCACCAAGCACCAAGGCCGCAGCGGCGAACAGAAAGCGGGTTGCGGACATTACAGGGTCTCCCAGAGCGAAGCGGGTACGAGTTGATGTCTTCTATAGGGCGAACTTGCGGGATCGGCCAACCTGCCCGGGCCGGAAAAATGGCAAAGCTTCGCGAACACGGCCTGCGCTGCGGATTGGTGGCCATTGTGGGCAATAGTTTGTAAGAAGGATGTCTGGCGGCGCGGGGCCCAGCCTGGAAACCCGGAGCGCTCATGACGAAGATCATTGCATTTCTGAACCTGCGTTCGGGATCGGTCCCGAAAGACGGCGAGGAAGCATTGGCGCGCGCGCTGGCCGACCTCGGATATTCGGCTGACATCATCGCCTTCAATGAAGGCGATGTTCTGGCCACGCTGCAAGGCGCTGTTGATCAGTCTCCGGATTATCTGATCGCCTGGGGCGGCGACGGCAGTATCAATTGCGCCCTCAATGCCGCAGGCCCGGATGGGCCGGCCGTGCTCGCCCTGCCTGGCGGCACCATGAACCTCCTCCACCAACGCCTGCACCCCGGCCGCACAGATTGGGCCGATATTCTTGCATGCGCTCTTGAGGACCCCGAAGTGACGCCCTGGGCCGCCGGTGACATCAATGGAAAGCGATTTTACGTCGCGGTGATGTTGGGCCGCCTGACGGCGCTGAGTGAAAGCCGCGAGCACCTGCGAAGGGGCGCCTTCCTCGAAGCCATTGCTGCCGCCGCAAGGAATGAAGCGTTCGACATGCAGTCGCGCCTACAGTTTCGCACCCAGACAGGGGGCCGCATAACCAGCACGGAGGCCACAGCCGGCGCCGTCATCCTTGCCGGCGAGCGCCGGGCCCGCTTTGATGTTGCGACGATCGACCCCGCCACGCAGCTTGATCTCGCCGGTGTGCTTTTCCAATCCCTGCTGAATGGATGGAGGGATGCCGAAGATGTCGCTGTCGAGACGGTGAATGAGGTTAGTGTCGAAGATATCTCAGGCGATCCCATTCCCGGGACGATCGACGGCGAGCCTTGCGAGTTTCCTTCACTCTGCGAACTGAGGATTATACCTGTGGCCGCGCGGGTCCTGCGCGCAAAGCCGGCCGGATGAGACTTGTCCACGTCTCCGATATACACGTCGGCGCCACGAGTGACGCCATTCTCGATGCGGCGCATCGAGCGATCCGCGAACAATCCGCAGGCGCGCTGGTCGTCAGCGGGGATCTGACGCAGCGGGGATCACGCGAGGAATTCCGCCGGGCGCGGGAATGGGTTGACGCGCTGAACCTGCCTTCCATCGTTGTGCCGGGCAATCACGATACGCCGCTGCTGCATGCCGCGCACCGCGTCCTGAAACCCTTTCAGAGGTATACGGACTACTTTGGCGACCTGACCCGCCCCCTTCGTGCGGGAGCGGTCAACTTGCTTCCGCTCAACACGGCCCGGGGGTGGCAGACCCGGACCAACTGGGCCGAAGGTTCGGTCAATCTCGGCCAACTGGACGACGTGCTGTCACAGGCGCAAGAAGCGGACACGATTCCGGTCATGGTCTGCCATCATCCGCTCACGCCCTTTCAAGGCGCCGGACTCCGGACACGGACGCGGAGGGGCGAGACGGCAAGCGACCTGCTCGCCGAGAGCCCGGTGCGGTTGCTGATGACGGGACATGTGCACACGCCGCATGCCGAGCAGATCACTTCAGGCGCCGGTTCGTACCTGGCCGTTTCAGCCGGTACGCTTTCGCTCCGGTTGAGATCATCCCCGCCCGGCTTCAATGTCATTGATGTCGGCTCGACTGGCCTCACTGTTTCTCCGCTGCATTTGCAGGAGGACGCCTTCGTTCCCCTTCCCAGCCGGACGTTTGCCTGGACGGGCGCGGCCGATGGCAGCGCGGGCACTCGGTAATCGAGCCAGCGACCCGCGCGGGCCAGCATGCGCGCCCTGCCGGAACGCAGGACGTCGCATTGAACCTGTTCGAAAACGCACAACTTGCCTAAGTCTCCTGGCAACGGCGCCCGCTCGTCCGCCTCAGCATTTTGAAGGAAGCCTTCCATGGCGCCTGGTCTCGCCCCGCCCCGCTGGCTCAAGGCCGAACGGCAGGGGCTGCACCTGCCGACCATCGACTGGTGGATCGATCCGTCGATCGCGGTTGCGCGCGCGCTGGTCACCCATGGGCATGCCGACCATGCGCGGGGCGGTCACGGGGGAGTCTGGGCGACCGCAGCCACAAGGGACATCATCGACGCGCGCTATGGCACGCCGGGCGGCGGGCGCTCGCTGGACTATGGCGAAGGGATCGAACTTGGCGACGGGATCACGGCGACCTTCGTGCCGGCCGGCCATGTGCTGGGCTCAGCCCAGATCCTGCTCGAACGCAGCGGCGAACGGATCATCGTGACCGGAGACTACAAGCGCCGGCCCGATCCGACCTGCCTGCCCTTCCAGCCGACGCCTTGCGACATACTGATCACGGAGGCGACTTTCGGCCTGCCGGTGTTCACGCATCCGCCCATCGAGCACGAGATTGCCCGCCTGCTGGCTGCGCGGCAGGCCAACCCGCACCGCGCCATTCTGGTCGGCGCCTATGCGCTGGGCAAGGCGCAGCGGGTGATCGCGGAACTCCGGCGCGCGGGCTATAACGAGACGATCTGGCTACACGGCGCCATGACTTCGATGTGTGATCTGTACATCCGTCACGGGGTCCACCTTGGCCGTCTGGCGCTGGTTTCCGAGGCTGACCGCGACGCCCTGAAAGGGCAGATCGTTCTGTGCCCGCCTTCCGCCCTGAACTCTGCATGGGCGCGCCGCTTGCCTGATCCGGTGAATGCAATGGCTTCTGGCTGGATGCGCGTTCGCCAGCGCGCCGTGCAGCGCAATGTCGAGCTTCCGCTGATCATTTCGGATCATTGCGACTGGAATGAACTGACCGGGACCATCCGCGAGCTTTCTCCCCGCGAAACCTGGATCACACATGGACGCGAGGACGCGCTGCTCCACTGGTGCAGTTTGCACCAGATGCGGGCGCGGGCGCTTGAGCTCGTCGGCCGCGAAGAGGACGACACCGGCTGATGGACCGTTTCGCCACCCTGCTCTCAAACCTCATTTATACCCGTTCGCGCAATGGCAAGCTTGCGCTGCTGGCAGAGTATCTCCGCGCGACACCCGATCCAGATCGCGGCTGGGCACTGGCCGGCCTGACCGGGGAGCTTTCCTTCCCGGCGATCAAGGCAGGGATCGTACGTGAACTGATCAAGGAACGTATCGATCCCGTGCTATTCTCGCTGTCGCGCGACTTTGTCGGCGATACGGCGGAGACCGTAAGCCTTCTTTGGCCGGAACCGCAAACGGACGTGGCCGCTTCACCGGGGATCAGCGAGGCCGTTGCCCTGCTGTCCACCGCCACGCGTGCCACGGCCAAGCCGGTGCTGACCCGGTTGCTGGACCGGCTGGACGAGCCTGGCCGTTTCGCGTTGCTCAAGCTTGCCACCGGCGCCCTTCGGATCGGCGTCTCGGCCCGTCTGGCGAAGACTGCCTTTTCCCAGGCGTTTGCGGTCTCGCTCGATGAGGTCGAGGAGCTTTGGCATGCGATGCGCCCGCCCTATGCGGAGCTGTTTGCCTGGGCCGCTGGCGGCGCCGCGAGGCCGGACATCAGCGCCTTGCCGGTGTTCCGCCCCTTCATGCTGGCGGGACCGTTTGAAGCAGAGACGATTGATCTTTCCGACTATGCCGCCGAATGGAAATGGGACGGCATCCGCATTCAGCTGGTCTGCGCAGGCGGTCAGACACGCCTTTACAGCCGCGGCGGCGAGGACATTTCCGCAAGCTTCCCGGAAATCACCCGGGCGTTTGCCGACGATAGCGTTCTGGACGGCGAGCTGCTGGTGCGCGGCATAGCGCAGGGCGGCGAGGCCGGCGGGGCGGCAAGTTTCAACGCGCTGCAACAACGTCTTGGCCGCAAGACTGTGTCCACTGCTCTGCAGACGGAGTATCCGGCTTTCGTGCGCCTCTATGACATTCTCTTCGACCAGGGCGAGGACCTGCGCGGTCTACCATGGACTGAGCGGCGCGCCCGGCTGGAGCTGGCCGCCGGGAGACTCGACGCATCCGCATTTGACGTCTCGCCGCTGATCACCGCCAAGACCTTCGAGGAACTGGCCGAACAACGGGCGGGGGCGCGCGCGGTGGATATAGAAGGCGTCATGCTGAAACGGCGTGACAGCCTTTATGAAGCAGGCCGCAAGACTGGCCTGTGGTTCAAGTGGAAACGGGCACCGCTGACGGCAGACTGTGTACTGATGTATGCCCAGCGCGGCTCAGGCAAACGCTCGAGCCTCTATTCGGATTTCACCTTCGGCTGCTGGACTGCTCCGGAAGCGGAAGGCGGGGCTCTGTTGCCGGTCGGCAAGGCCTATTCCGGCTTCAGCGACGAGGAACTCGCCTGGCTGGACGGCTTCGTCCGCAAGAACACCACAAACCGCTTCGGCCCGGTGCGCGAAGTCGAGAAAAGCCTGGTTCTGGAAGTCGCCTTCGACTCGGTGAACCTCAGCACACGCCACAAATCCGGCCTCGCCATGCGCTTTCCGCGCATAAGCCGCATCCGCCGGGACAAGCCGGCCCACGAGGCCGACCTGATCGAGACGCTTCGCCGGATGGCTGTCACATCCTGACCGGCGCACAAACCTGACAGGCTGGAGCTTGTCCCCACCCAGATGCAGAACTTCCCCGGCTCCGGCCGAGCCAACGCTTTGTAAATCGTGCTGAGCAGGCAATAGCGATGGCGGGCACCGCCAGCGGCGGGAGAGTTGGTGTATCCAAATGGCGAAATTGATACTGACATTTGTATTGAATCCGTAGCCTGACGTTTATTTGCAACGCTTCAGAACTGTCATCAATTCGTCTTCGCAACTTTGCAGAACCGTCAATGAGCGAGGCTACTCCCCCTGGGCACGAGCAGCGTCCGCAACCGCTGCCGTTTCATCAGCGAAACCATTTTCGGCGGGTCCATCATGAAACTCCAGTTCCTTCTTTCGTCGGCCACACTGGCCATCACAGCGGCGCTCAGCGCCAACGCGCAAGGCGCACCCGAGGCAGGCGAAGATCTCGCCGCCAATGAGGCGAGCCGTGTCCTTGATGCCGTAGTGGTGATCGGTTCGGGCGAAGTTCGCCAGACCCAGACAGTCTCGGGTGAAGCGCTTGAATTCCAGGCGCCGGGCACGAGCCCGATCAAGGTTGTCCAGCGACTGCCGGGTGTCGCCGTCTCCGGCGCTGACCCGTTTGGTGCCTACGAATGGGCCGTGCGCATCAACATCCGCGGCTTCAACCAAAACCAGCTCGGCTTCACGCTCGACGGCGTTCCGCTCGGCGACATGAGCTATGGCAACCACAATGGCTTGCACATCTCTCGCGCGCTGATCAGCGAGAACCTGGGCGGCGTGACACTGGCGCAAGGCTCGGGCACGCTGGATGTGGCCTCCTCGGGCAATCTTGGCGGCGCGCTGAAGTTCAATTCGGTGGACGCAGCCGATGAGTTCGGCGTCGTGGGCGCCGCGACAACGGGCAGCGACAATACCCTGCGCCTCTTCGGCCGCATCGACACCGGCGAGATCGCGGGCCTCGGCACGCGCGCCTGGGTCTCGGCGATGACCAGTGAAATGGACAAGTACAAAGGCGACGGCGAGCAGAACCAGGACCAGTATGGCCTGAAGATCGTCCAACCCGTAGGGCCTGCAACGCTGACCGGCTACTACAATCACTCCGAGCGCCGCGAACAGGACTATCAGGATATGTCGCTCGGCATGATCGACCGCCTCGGTTATGACTGGGACAATTTCGGCGATAGCAATTTCGACCTCGCCGTCCTCGTTGCCGATATCGCGCACAATCGCGGCGACACCGGCCAGCCCGTCACCAACGCCGGCGCCGGCCTCGTTTACCCCGCGCCGATCGCAACAGCCGACGACGCCTACTGGAACGCATCCGGCGTGCGCGACGATGACCTCGCATACATCGCACTCGACTGGCCGCTGGCTGAGGGTCTCGACCTGCGCGTGCAGGGTTACAGCCATCAGAACAAGGGTCAGGGTCTCTGGGGCACGCCTTACGTGATCTCGCCCAACGCCTTGACGCCTGGCGCAACGACCGCCAACGCGCCGCTCTCCGTGCGTACGACCGAGTACGATATCGACCGCAAGGGCCTCATCGGCAGCCTGACTTATGAAGTCGGCAACCACGAGATCCAGGGCGGTGTATGGCTCGAGCAGAACGACTTCGAGCAGTTCCGCCGGTTCTATTCCGAGAACCGCAACGGGCCAACGCGCGACTTCCTCGGCTTCCTCGAGAACCCCTTCTTCACCCAGTGGGGCTATAGCTTCGACACTCAGACAGTGCAGTTCTACCTTCAGGACACCTGGCAGGTCACCGAAAAGCTGAAGCTGAATGGCGGCTTCAAGTCGCTCAACGTCGAGAACTCGGTTGATACGCTGATCATCAACAATGCGCAGCCGGTCGTGGGTGCTGACTCGAACCTGGTGGCCACAATCGAGACCGAGGAAGCCTTCCTGCCGCAGGCAGGCTTCAACTATCAACTCTCAGACCAGACCGAAATCTTCGGATCTTATTCCCAGAACACGGCTGCCTTCGTGTCGGCCGCCACGGCAGGGCCGTTCTCATCGCGCAGCCAGCTCGTCGTTGAAGAGGTGATCGCGTCGGTCGATCCGGAGAGCTCGGAGACGTTCGAAGCGGGTCTGCGTTACCGGAACGACCTCGTCCAGCTCGGCGCTGCGGCCTACTTCGTGAAGTTCGACGACCGTCTGCTCGCCGTATCACAGGGCGCAGGCATCGTCGGCAACGCCCCCGTCATCTCGAACGTCGGCGGCGTTGAAACCAAAGGTATCGAGCTGGTCGGCTCCGTGTTCGTCAACGACGATATCACCCTGTTCGGCGCCTTCACATTCAACGACTCTCGCTATCAGGAAAACGTGGTGAACCGCGCTGGCGCCCTGCTCGCAGCGACCTCGGGCAAGAAAGTCGTGAATACGCCGGACACGATCGCCTTCGCCGAGATCGTTTATGACAATGGCGGACTGTTCGGCTCGCTCGGTGCCAACTATCTCGGCGACCGTTACTTCACTTTCACCAACAATGGCGGAAATGTCGAAGGCCGGACGATTGTCGATGCAACGCTCGGCTACCGCTTCAGCGGCAATCCGATCCTTGAGGGCCTTGAGGTTCAGCTCAACGCGACAAACCTCTTCGATGAAGACTATGTCGGCACGCTCGGCACCAACGGGTTTGTCAACTCCGGCGATTCCCAGACCCTCGTGACCGGTGCCCCGCAACAAGTGTTCCTGACTGTCCGCAAGGCGTTCTGAGGATATATCTACTTCCTGCGTGGCGGCCTCCATAATGGAGGCCGCCATTTTTTCTTGAGAGATGGGGAGCTCGAATGTCTAACGAACTTGATCGCCGGCAACTTCTCGCCGCGTTTGCTGCCGCGGGTACTCTGCCGGGTTGTGCACACTCTAGCTCTGCGGCGCCACAAAGCGCCGTTTTCAAGCACGGAGTCGCAAGCGGTGATCCGGGAGCGGACAGTATCGTGCTCTGGACCCGGATCAGCGGTTCAAAGGCGCCTGTGAGCGTGGCTTGGGAAGTTTCCGCCGAGCCAGGTTTTGAAGCTATCCTGCTCAAGGGCGAGTCCCGCACGTCCGCTGAGACAGACTATACGTTGAAGGTCGTTGCCGCGCCGCTGCCTGCGGGATTGCCACTGTATTACCGCTTCCATTGCTCCGGTGAGGTGTCTCCCACCGGTCGAACCCGATTGTTCAAGACACTCGGTGAAGAACGGATCGGCATTGCCCTGGCCTCCTGTTCGAACTTCGCATTCGGCTTTTTCAATGCGTATGACGCGATTGCCCGAGATCCCGGCGTCGACATCGTACTGCACACTGGCGATTACATTTACGAGTATGGAGCCGGTGAATGGGGTGACGAAACCGGCACGGCGATCGGGCGGCGCCACGAGCCTCCGCACGAGACTGTCTCGCTGGAAGACTACCGCCTGCGCCACGCACAGTACAAGACGGATGCTGGCGCGCAGGCGATGCATGCCGCCCATCCATTCGTTGCCTGCTGGGATGATCACGAGGTGACCAACAATCCCTGGACTGGCGGGGCGCAGAACCATCAGGACAAGACCGAGGGTGACTACGCTAGCCGAAGGGCAGCCGCCCTGCAGGCCTATTACGAATGGATGCCAGTGCGCGAGCCGGGGCCTGGTGGCACGCGGGAGGCCTTCTGGCGCAGCTATAAGCTCGGCGGACTTGCGACCCTGGTGACGCTTGAATCGCGGCATACGGGCAGAGACCGGCAAGTCGACTATTCAGAACATTATGCGGCGATACAGACCCAGCAAGCTCGCGACCGATTCATGCAGGACGTAATCGATGACCCGGCCCGGCGCATGCTCTCCACCGAGATGGAGTCCTTTTTTGAGGACGCCATGGCTGGTTCGGTTCAGCGCGGCGAGCCCTGGCGTATCGTCGGCAATGCTAGCCCGATCGCCCGGATGCTGGTGCCAGACCTCGAAGCGGCGGGCATTCCCGAAGCCCTTGCACCGCCAGCTGAGCGTATCGGTGCCGGGCCCAACCTGTTCTGGAAAGGCAAATGGAATCTGCCATTCTATACAGATACCTGGGATGGCTATCCGGCGGCGCGCGAGCGGCTCTACGCGGCAGCAAGCGCTGCTGGCGCCCAAGATCTCATCTTTCTCACCGGCGACAGCCACAGTTTCTGGGAGAACCCGCTGTTTGACGAAAGCGGGAAATCGGTTGGCATCGAAATAGGAACAGCAGGGATCTCTTCACCGGGCGACTTTGTTGAAACCGGCTGGACCGGTGATGGTCCAGAATTGCTGAATGCAGCCTTTGCCGAAAGGCTTCCCGAGGTGAACTGGACGGAAGACCGGTACCAAGGCTTTGTGCGCGTCGAGTTGACGGCGGCAGAGGCCAGCGTTGAATTTCTGGCCGTAGATACCTGTCTATCGCCTGACTACCGCATCAGTCGACTGAGGAAGATTTTGATCCGAAGACTGGATGACAATCTTTACATTGAGGCGCAACCGTAGCGCCGCGGATGCTGTCAGTCTAATGCGAACCCGTCTCCGCATTTCGCGGGTCAGCCGGTGCCAGACATCGAGCAGTTCGCGCCATTCGCGAAGGGCGGCGTCACGTCGAGATTTGAAGCCAGCCCTCATCTCGATGCTTCTCTGGTGACGGAAATAGTCGTGTACAGACGAATGCACTGAAGCGAGTTTTTGAAGTCTTCGCATCGGCCTGGAGCGCGACATGGATCGCTTTCGTCGGCGGAATGGTTGGTGAGAATTTTCGGCGCGGTTGTTTGAGGCCGGCCCGTCTCCTGGCGCCCCTCGTTTCTAATCACCTTCATCGCTGCGTGGTAGGATGGGCGCTTGTCGGTCACCAAGACTTCCGGTTTGCCATAGCGTTTCATTGCTTCTCTCCGGAGTTTCTGCGCTGCGGCCTTGTCGCGCTTTTTGGTGACCTGCGCTTCGAGCACCTACCCTTCGTGGTCCACAGCGCGCCAGAAGTAGTGCGTTTCACCGCTAATCTTCAAAAACACTTCGTCCAGGTGCCAGCGCCATTGCTTGACCCAGCGCATCGCCTCGGATCTCCGATTACGGATCTTTTCTGCGAATTAGCTGCCGAAGTGATTTACCCAGAAGCGGAAGCTGTCGTGGCAAACATCTATGCCCCGTACGTGCAAAAGCCTTCGACATTTATCAACGAAAACGGAAATCGGACGCACAACAACACGCCGGGCTGAATGATCTCGGGCGAGGTATTGAAGTACCCGAATGGGTTCTCGCTCATTCTTCAAGGCTAACCGCCCTCGCCAGCCGCCTCGAGACCCGGTTCCACTGACATCGCCCTCAGTCGGCCAATTCAGCTCAACCACAACACGGCCGCCCCGGTTTTGCGCCCCCAGGCGTTCACACGCGCTTTCAAGTCGTTGTCGGACACCAACCAAGGCTCATCAATGACAATGGCATGCGGGTGGCCTGCCCCTCAGCAGTGGTCCACCAGATTTGTTAGCCCGGCGGTTTCAAGGTAGCAGCGTTCATGCTGCCACCTCCCCATAGTAAGGCGGCATGAACGCTGCGGGCAAGATGGCTT
>Ga0068877_10001245_pt1 | contig 21159 bp, 22 predicted proteins | sample NOAtaG_FD_66437 | JGI IMG/M metagenome (GOLD analysis project Ga0068877, IMG submission 66437) | Freshwater lake microbial communities from Lake Erie, under a cyanobacterial bloom - NOAA_Erie_Diel6S_1000h metaG | ecosystem: Environmental > Aquatic > Freshwater > Lake | place: USA: Ohio, Lake... | reverse complement strand
TGCAGGTGGCAGCGACGAGATTCAGCGCAACATCATCGGTGAGCGCGTGCTCGGACTGCCCGCCGAACCGCGCGTCGACAAGGACCTCCCCTTCTCGGAGGCACAACGAGCCGGACGTAAGGGCTGATCAGTCGATCGAACCGATCTGGGTGCCGACCTCGTAGGTCTCGCCCTCTTCGCCGGTCAATCGCACGACGCCGGCGATCGGCGCTTCGATGTCGTTTTCCACCTTGTCGGTTTCGAGGCGGTACAGCACGTCGCCCGGCTGAACTTCCTGGCCGTCTTCGACGAGCCACTCGACGAGGGTGCCCTCGGTCATCGAGACACCGAGCTTGGGGATGCTGATGGGGGTTGACATGCCCTTCTTTCTACCCGTTTTCGATGGCAGGCTACGAGTCATGACCGAATCCCCCGCACAAGGCCGCCCCGTGGAGACCGACGAAACCGTCCTGCCATGGTGGATGAACCCCGTCAACATCATCCTCATGGTGGTGGCCGCCGCGGTTCTGGCAGCCGCGGTCGGCTTCGTCTTCGGCGAGTCGCGGGGCAAGGGTGCAAAGAACGGCTCGGACATCGGCTTTCTCCAGGACATGCGGATCCACCACGAGCAAGCCGTCAACATGGGCCTCATCTATCTCGATGTGTCGGCTCCGGGAATGGGTGACGGTTCCGAGTCGCGCGGCACGCTGCGTCTCATCGCGCGCGAAATCATCGTCAACCAGTCGAACGAGGCCGGACGCATGGTGCAACTGTTGCGCCAGTTCGATGCCGCCGAGACGAACGAGACGGACCAGGTGATGGGCTGGATGGACGAGCCCACTCCCCTCGCGCAGATGCCCGGTTATGCCACCGATGACCAGATGCAGTCGCTTCAGCAGTCACGCGGCATCGACGCCGACCGGATGTTCGCCGAACTGATGATCGCCCACCACAAGGGCGGGGTGCACATGGCGGAACATGCGGGTATGCACGGCTCGAACGACGAGGTCCGCGCGATGGCGAACTCGATGACGAAGGCCCAGACCGGCGAGATCGCCGAGCTGGAAAAACTTCTCGCCGCAGCGGGCTGAGACGTTTACTTGTTGGTGCGCTTGACGGCGGCGACGACGTCGTCGACCTGCGGCAGGAACGCCTTTTCGAGGTTGCTCGCGTACGGAATCGGAATGTTCTTTCCACCGACACGCTGAACCGGCGCGGCGAGAGTGCCGAACAGTTCCTCGTGGATGCGGCTCGACAGTTCGGCACCGAAACCACAGCGCGTGACTGCCTCGTGCACCACGACGGCGCGCTTGGTCTTTGCGACCGACGCCATGACCGCGGCCTCGTCGTAGGGGACGATCGAACGCAGGTCGATGACCTCGGCGCTGATGCCCTCTGCGGCAAGTGCCTCGGCGGCCTGCTTGCAGGTGTGCACCTGTCGGCCGTACGAAATGAGCGAGACGTCCTTGCCCTCGACGACGGTGTTCGCCTTGCCGAGCGGCACGCGGTAGTCACCGGCGGGAACCTCTCCTGCATACGCCGGGTCCCAGTACATGAGCATCGGTTCGACGAACAACACAGGGTCGGCGTCGAAGATCGAACTGATGAGAAGACCCTTCGCGTCGGCAGGATTCGAAGGGATCGCAACCTTCATGCCCGGCGAGTGCACGGCGAACGCCTCGAGCAGTTCCGAGTGCTGTGCACCGAAACCACGGCCGGCTCCGGCACTGGTGCGGATGACCATGGGCACGGTGGTCTGGCCACCCGACATGTAGCGAATCTTTGCTGCGTGGTTCGTGATCTGGTCGAGGCAGACCCCGATGAAGTCCATGATCATGATTTCTGCGACGGGCTTGTATCCGGCGATTGCCGCACCGACGGCAGCACCGATGATTGCCGCTTCGGAGATCGGGGTCTTGCGAACGCGCTCCGTGCCGTACTTGGTCGAAAGACCCTTGGTGATCTTGTAGACGCCACCCGACGGTTCGGCGATGTCCTCACCGAGGAGGAACACCTTTTCGTCGAGTCCCATGGCGACATCCATCGCCTCGTTGATGGCCATGCCCATCGGCATGATGCGGGGTTCGGTCGTTGTCATCGCGCGTTCCTCACTTGATGATTTCTTCGTAGACGTCGGTGTAGAGCTCGTCCATGGGCGGCTCGGGGCTGTTCATCGCAAAATCGACGGCGTCGTCGACGAGGGCCTTGATCTGGTCCTCGATCTCGGCGAGCTGCGACTCGTTCGCGTGGCCGTTCTCGAGAAGCCACGCACGGAAGGCCGGCAGCGGGTCGGCTGCCATTGCGGCCTTGCGCTCTTCTTTCGGCATGTACTCCATCGCGTCGCCCATGAGGTGACCCCAGAAGCGGTACGTGCGGGCCTCGATCAGCGTCGGGCCCTCGCCGGCACGGGCGCGGGCGACTGCTTCGCCGGCGACCTTCCACATCGCGACGGGGTCGTTGCCGTTCACCGTCACACCGGGCATTCCGTACGACGCCGCGCGCTCGGAGATGTACTCGACGCCGGTCGACATCGCCATCGGGGTGTGTTCGCCGTAGAGGTTGTTTTGGCACACGAAGATGACGGGCAGTTTCCACACGGCCGCCATGTTGAGACCCTCGTGGAACGCACCGATGTTCGATGCGCCGTCACCGAAGTTCACGACGGTCACCTGATCGGTTCCCGACAGTTGCGCCGCGAGACCGAAACCGTTGGCGATCGGGATGCCCGCGCCGACGATGCCCGTGGTCACCATGAGACCCGATGCGGGGTGGGTGACGTGCATCGGGCCACCCTTGCCCTTGCAGGTTCCGGTGCCACGGCCGAGGAACTCGGCCCACAGTTCGCGCATGGGCACGCCCTTTGCGATGTGGTCGTGGAGACCGCGGTAGATCGTCACGACGTAGTCGTCGGGACGCAGGTGCACTGCGTAGCCCGCGCTGATGCATTCCTGACCGCGGGGCGAGTAGTAGATCAACTGGACCTGACCGCTCGTCAACATCGCGCGGAATCTCTCGTCGGCGGTCTTGATCTTCTGCTGGATTTCGAACATCCGGAGGAGCGCGTCGCGGTCCGGTGCATCAGGGCGGTTCGTGGTTGCCATAGGAAACCTTTCCTATCAGAAAAGCCCCGCGGAACAGGGGGTCGAGACCGTCAATGGCATCCGTCAGGTGAGCGCATCGCGCAGCAGGCTCGTCAATTCGACCGGCTTGTCACCCTGGATGCTGTGGCCGGCCCCCTCGACCACCACGACTGCGGCGTCGGGGCGTCGTCGGAGCAACTCGGCGACATCGGCGTCGTCGACCACGGGCGACAGCGAACCCCTGAAGAGCGTGAGCGGACAGCCGAGTCCGGACACGACGTCCCACAACGCCGACAGCGCGGTTGCGGGAACGGGATCACCGCTTTCCTGGGCATCGCGCACGTGGCTACGACGGTCATAGCGCCACTGCCACGACCCGTCGTCCAGTTGCTTCGCATTGTGCAGAATCCCGCGGCGCAACGACGACACGGTGCGCGTCGGGTTGTGTTCGATGGTGCGCGCGAGAAGGTCGTCGAACGAGGCAAACGCCTGCGGCCCGTTGACGAAGTCGAGCACCGCCTTTGCCTTCGCACCAGTGACACCTGGCGTGATGTCGACAAGGGCAAGTTTGCGCACCAAGTGGGGCGAGTGACCCGCAAGCGCGAGAGACGTGAGTCCGCCGAGCGACATGCCCACCACGATCTCCGCCGATTTTGCGTGTGTTCCGATGAGATCGGCGAGATCGGCCGCCATCGAAGCGGGTGAATATGCCGCATCGTCGCGCCAATCCGAGTGACCGTGGCCGGGCAGGTCGACGGCGATCAACGACTCGCCGAGACCCAGAGCGACCGTGTCCCACGTGTGGGCGTTCTGCGAGCCGCCGTGAACGAGCACCAGCCGTGGCTCACCGGTTCCCCACTTGAGAAAACTCATCGTGCGACCGTCGGCCAACACGTGTTTCATCCGCGCGACCCGCGGATCGGGCGACACACCGAGTGCGTACTCGGCGATGTTCTCGTGAAAGAGACCGAACTCGTCGTAGTCAATGCGCTCGCCCATGGGATCAGCCTCCGGTTGTCGTCGGTGCAGCCGTCTGAGCGGGTGCGACCGTCGTGGTTGCAGCGGGAACCGGAACCGTAGTCGGCACCGTCGTCGACTGCTGCGGCTGCTTCTTTGCCGTCGTTGTCGGCGCAATCGATGTCGTCGTTTCGCCCGCGATCGTCGTCGTGGTCGACTTCGCCTCGGAGGTCGTGGTCGTGTAATTCGGGTCTGGCTTGTCGGCCGGCGGCAACGGTGATCCGTACTCTTCGGGTTCCTTCACACCATCGAAGATGTAGATGCGATCGCCGTAGGCGACGAGCGACGGGAAGTACTCGGAGATGAACATCGGGATGCGGATGCACCCGTGCGATGCGGGCCGAATCGGCACCTGTGCCGCACCGTGCACTGCGACGCCACCGTTGAAGTACACGGGGTTCCACATCGTGCCGAGTTTGCTTTCACGAGTTCCCGAGCGGCGGTTGTAGAAGTAATAGAGACCCGCGGGCGTGAGCGACTCGCCGCAGATTCCCTTCTTGATCGGTTCGGTGCCGTTCAGGTTTCCGTCTTCGCCCGGGTCGATCGTGACTTCCTCGCACCAGGGTTTGTTGTCGCCCGAAGAGATGTGCGTGATCAACACCGGCTTGTCCTGCTTGAAGACGATCAAAACCTGCTCGGGCAGGTAGACCTCGACGTGCGTCTCGGTTTGCGCATTCGGACGACGTGGAACGACGAGACCGTCGCGCTGCGCGACCTGCCACATCTCGGGAGTGAACTCGTCCTTCACGCCGCTGATCGGTATGCGCATGATCAGTTTCTGGAACGCCCACACGGCCTGGAGGGTTTGGTATCCGAAATCACCGTCGATGAGGTTCGGGTCGAAGCCGATGTCCTTCAGCCGCTGCTGCATGCGCTTCACGTCGTCACCCTTGTCGCCGAGGACGAGAGTTCTCGACAACGCGATGAACGGCTGCGTCGTCGCGACGGGATTCGATGTCGACGTCGTGGTGGTCGCGGTCGACGACTCGTCGCGGCCCGCGAATGCGACCGACACGACCGTGAGCAACACCGCGAGTGCGAGATACGCCGGCCGCCACTTGCGCAGGTGAGAGCCCCGCGGGGAGTGGGCGTCGTATGGGTGGTCGGGGTGGGTGTCCATGCGGGCGGGACCGTCGGGGTGACGGACCCCGGGATCAACCCTGAAGGCTACGAAGTTCCCTGCGCAGTGAGAACATCTCGCGCAGGATCTTGCGGATGACGGAGGGCGAACTGAGCGTCGAGATGCCCCGGGTGCGCGGGAAGTAGTCGACCCCGAACTGGATGACGCTCTTTCCCGTCTTCCGCGCCCGGATCACGAGTTCGGCATCGATGAACGAGCCTTCGCTCTTCAACTCCATCTCGCGCAACAGCGAACCCCTGCACAACTTGAATGCGAAGTTGATGTCGCGCATCTTCACACCGAAGAGCACCCGCACGAGACCGTTGTAGAAGGCCGAATAGACGGTGCGGACGTAGCCCTCACCCGTTCGGTCGAAGCGGTATGCGCTGACGATGTCGGCCTCGTAGTAACGCATGAGACGCACCGCCTTGCGGGCTTCGAGCATGTCGAACGGCAGGTCGGCATCGGTGTAGAGAATGAGGTCGCCGGTCGCGTTCGCAAAGCCGGTCTTCATGGATCCGCCGAGTTTGCGGTTCACCGGATGATGCACGACGCGCACACGCGGGTCCTCCGCCGCGTACTTGTCGGCCAGTTCGGGCGTCGAGTCGGTCGATGCGTCGTCGATGATCAGAAGTTCGTAGGTCTCGATCTCGCCCATACGCACGAGTTCTTCGCAGAGTTCACGACCCGCGGACAACGCGCGTTCGATGTACGCCTCTTCGTTCCACATCGGGAAAAAGACGGTCATCTTCTCGAAGTTCGCCATGCGCCGGTCAGGCTACAGCCGACGCATTCGGCGTAGTATTCGCCCGAATGTCCGCACTTTGGTCACGCATCCTCGCGGCCACGTGGGTTTTGGTCGCGCTTGCGCACGGTTTCGTGTCGGTGGCGAGCAGGCGCACGGGCAAGCCGCTGTGGTGGGTCGACGACCACGGCATCGCCGGGGACGCGACACCCGTCATCGGCGCGGCGGTCGTCTATCTCGCCATGCTCGCCGCTTTCGTCGTCGCCCTGCGGCGTGCGCCACGGTCACCGTTCGTCTCCGCCGCGGTCGCCGTGGCACTCGGTGCAAGTGCGGCGGTCGATCTCGGACCCGCACCGGGCTCGGCACTCGTCGCCCTCGCTGCCGCGGCATCAGCGCTCGTCGCCTCGTTCGCGGCTCTGGCGGGGCGCACCGCACACCGCTAATCTCTCGCGCAGCAACGCATTCGAGATTCGGGGGAACGAAAATGCGCGGTATCAAGCATCCGCTGTCGGGAGCGACCTACGACCTGACCGAAGCGGGGACCATCCTCGTCCAGAAGGATGGCCTGGCCGGTGAGTTCACGAAGGACGGCGTCTACCTGAACGGGGACATCAAGCAGTGCGATCCGCACCTGTGCGTGTGGATCGGAGGTCGACAGGTGTCTGTCGACCCGAACATGGCACGAAACCAACGAGCCGTCGCAGCGCAACGGCTGGCAAAGGAAGGGGCGACGAAATGACAATGACTTCACCTGCACCCGGAGAGGCCCGCTCACCCGGCCTCTCGTACCAGGATCTGCACAAGAACGATTCGCGGCCCGTGCCCGAGGTTCTGCGCTGGGTCAATTGGGAATTCATGGGTGATGCCGACATTCCCGTCGCCGCCTACACCAGCCGTGAATGGCACGAACTCGAAAAGGAAAAGATCTGGAAGCGCGTCTGGCAGATGGCGTGTCGCGAGGAAGACGTCCCGAACGTCGGCGACACACTGCGCTACGACATCTGCGAGAACTCGATTCTCGTCGTACGCACCGCGCCGGACACCGTGAAGGCATTCCACAACGTCTGTCTGCACCGCGGACGCTTGCTGCGCGAGTTCGACGGCCCCGCCAACGAACTGCGCTGCCCCTTCCACGGTTTTTGCTGGAACCTCGACGGCTCGCTGAAGCAGGTGCCGTGCGAATGGGACTTCCCGCACGTCGAAAAGGACGAGTGGAACCTGCCCGAGGTCAAGGTCGGCACGTGGGGCGGATTCGTGTTCATCAACATGGACCCGAATTGCGAGTCACTCGAATCGTTCCTCGGCGACTTCCCGTGGCACTTCGAGCGTTGGCCCCTCGAGAAGCGCTACAAGAGCGTGCACGTCGCCAAGATCTTTCCGACGAACTGGAAAGTCGTACAGGACGCGTTCAGCGAAGCGTTCCACGTCGTCGCCACGCATCCCCAGCTGTTGTCGAGCATCGGCGATGCAAACTCGCAGTACGACTGGAAGGGCAACTACTCACGCGCGATCACGCCCAACGGCACTCCGAGCCCGCACATCAAGTACGCACCGACCGAACAAGAGATGTTCGATGCGGTGGCCGACAAGCGCCTCGACGAGGAACCGTCGGTCGTTCTTCCGCCCGGGGTCACCGCACGACAGATGTTCGGCAACGGCGGTCGCGCAACCATGCGTGAAGTCTTCGGCGACAAGGCCGACGAATTCAGCGACGCCGAGTTCAGCGACAGCATCTATTACACGCTGTTCCCGAACTTCCACCCGTGGGGTGCGTTCAACCGCATCTGCTACCGCTTCCGTCCGTACGAGGATCGCCACGACATGTCGATCATGGAGTGCATGTATCTCGAGCCGTACGACGAGTCGAAGCCCAAACCACCCGCAGCGTCGATCCACTGGCTGGGTGTCGACGACGATTGGGCCGAAGCACCGGAACTGGGGAACCTCGCCCGCGTCTTCAACCAGGACACCTTCAATCTCCCGAAGGTGCAGCGGGGCTTGAAGGCGATGACGAAGCCCGGCGTCACTCTGGCGAACTACCAGGAGACGAAGATTCGCCACGTGCACATGCTCATGAACCGGTGGTTCCAAAAGCCCTGAGGGGCGAATTGATTCCCTGAACGGGTGCGTGCGGTCGGTACCGTATGCGCCATGTCCGACGCATCCCGCAGCAAGGTCCTCACGTCTCTCCCCTCGGGTGAGCGCGTGGGTATTGCGTTCTCGGGCGGTCTCGACACTTCGGCCGCCGTCGCGTGGATGCGCGAGCGTGGAGCACTTCCCTATTGCTACACGGCCGACCTCGGCCAGCCCGACGAGCCCGAGCTCGACCAGATTCCCGACCGGGCGCTGCAGTACGGAGCCGAAGCCGCTCGTCTCGTCGACTGCCGCGAGGAGCTCGTGCGCGAGGGGCTCATCGCGCTTCAATGCGGCGCTTTCCACATCACCACCGCGGGCAAGACCTATTTCAACACCACACCACTCGGCCGCGCGGTCACCGGAACGTTGCTCGTGCGCGCCATGCGGTCGGACGACGTCGACATCTGGGGTGACGGCAGCACCTACAAGGGCAACGACATCGAGCGCTTCTACCGCTACGGGCTGATGGTGAATCCGTCGCTGCGCATCTACAAGCCGTGGCTCGACCCGACGTTCGTCGGCGAACTCGGCGGCCGCAGCGAGATGAGCGAGTTCCTCACCACGCGCAAACTTCCGTACCGCGCGAGCAAGGAAAAGGCGTACTCGACCGACGCCAACATCTGGGGCGCCACGCACGAGGCGAAGTTGCTCGAAGAACTGAACAACGGCATGGACCTCGTCGAGCCGATCATGGGCGTCGCACACTGGAAATCCGACGTTGCCATCGCCGAAGAGACCGTCAGCGTCGAATTCGTCGAGGGCTGGCCGGTCGCGATCAACGGTCGCCGTTTTGCGTCGCAGGTCGACCTCGTCAACGAGGCGAACACGATCGGCGGTCGGCACGGCCTCGGCATGTCCGACCAAATCGAAAACCGCATCATCGAAGCCAAGAGTCGCGGCATCTACGAGGCACCGGCACTCGCCCTCTTGCACATCGCCTACGAGCGTCTCGTCAGCGGCATTCACAACGAGAACACGATCGAGAACTACCGCACCATGGGCCGTCGCCTCGGTCGTCTTCTCTACGAAGGACGTTGGTTCGACCCCCAGGCACTCATGCTGCGCGAACCCCTCATGCGTTGGGTCGGCAGCGCGGTCACCGGAACCGTCACGGTGCGCCTGCGTCGCGGTGACGACTACACCATCGTCGACACCAGCGGTCCCCACCTCACCTATGCACCTGAACGACTCAGCATGGAGCGCGTCGAAGATGCGGCGTTCGGTCCGCTCGACCGCATCGGCCAGTTGACGATGCGCAATCTCGACATCGACGACAGCCGCGAGAAGCTCGACGTCTACCGCAAGACCGGAACACTCGGTGCGGGCGGACTGCTGGCCCTCGGCGGCGCTGGCGACGACTGATCAACCGGCAACGATGCGGGCCGCGATGCCGGCGACGAGGGCCGTGCGGAACGGAATCGTCTCGACGATCACGTGCTCGCTCACCCCGTGAGCACCACCGCCCACCGCGCCGAGACCGTCGAGGGTCTTCACGCCGATCGCCGCGGTGAAGTTGCCGTCGGATCCGCCACCCACCGAGACACCGTCGATGTCGCGACCGTCGATCTCGCGCGCCACCTCTCGGGCGAGCGCAAAGAGTTCCGCTGACATCGATTCGTGCATCGGCGGGCGATGGAGACCGCCGGACACCGTGATCTTCGCCCCGTCCACGACGGGACGCAGTGCATTCATCAACGATTCGACACGAGCCTTCTCCTCGGGCACCACGACCCGCGCATCGACGAGAATCGATGCGTGATCAGGCACGGTGTTGTCGGTCGTGCCCGCGGCGGCCACTGTCGGCGTCACCGTGGTGCCGAGTTCGGGCTTGCCGAAGCCGTTGATGACCTGCACCTGGTGGGCCAACTCGACGAGCGCGTTGATTCCCTTTTCGGGTTCCAGGCCCGCATGGGACGCGCGACCCTCGATCGACACCTCGAACGTGCCGGTGCCCTTGCGTGCGACCTTCAGCGCGCCACCATCGGCGCTCGGCTCGAGCACGAGCACGGCATCGACTCCGCGGGCAAGTTCTTCGACGAGACCCCGACTGGTCTTCGAGCCAACCTCTTCGTCCGCGGTGAACAACATCGCGACGTGGGCGGGATCGATACCCGAGTCACGGAGAATCCGCGTTGCGTGAACCGCCTGCACGATGCCGGCCTTCATGTCGAACACACCGGGTCCACGCAGCACACCACCGTCGTTGGTGAAGGGTCGCTCGTCGAGCGAGCCCGCCCGGTGCACCGTGTCGTGATGTCCGAGGAACAACACCGCCGGACGTGCCGAGGCACGCACCACCACGTGCGGGCCGACGGGCGAGTCGATCAGTTCGACGATCAATCCCGTCTCGCGTTCGATGAGTTCCGCGACACTGTTCGCGCTGGCCGCCACTCGTGCGACGTCGCGCGACGGTGACTCGACGGACACGAGGCGACCGATGTCTGCGACGGCGCCGTCGAGCGACTCGGTCGCTGCGACGAGGAACGGGTGCACGTGGAAAGAATAGGGTGCACCAATGGAATTCATCGCCAATTTGATGGACGCCGAACTTGACCCCGTCGAGTGGGCCCGCGTACGCGAAAACGAGGGGTGGCACGTCCTTGGCTGCGCCGATCACTTCTTCAGCCCCACCAAGACCTACCCGCACGTGTGGGTGACGCTCGCTGCCATGGCTTCGGCCACCACGAAGGTGAAACTCACCACGTCGTTCGCCAACAATCTCTTTCGCTCACCCGTCGAATTCGCGCAGGCCTCGCTGCAGATGCAGCGCATCTCGCGCGGCCGATTCGAGGCGGGCCTCGGCGCGGGTTGGGAAAAGGCGGAAGCCATCGGAGCCGACATCGACTACCCGGAGCCGGCGGTCCGCGCCGAGCGGTTCATCGAGGCGGCCAAGATCGTGCGCCAGTTCTTCGACACCGGCGCCTGCAGATTCGAGGGCAAGCACTACGACATCGACGTGCCCCGTCTCGGGCCGATCCCGACCGAGGGTGCACCTCCCCTCGTCTGCTCTCTTGGTGGTCCGCGCACGATCAGGAACATCGCGCCGATCGCCGACCGCGTCGAGGTGAAGTTGATCTCCAACATCACCCGCGACGGAGCAGTGAATCTTCCTGCGATGGCGAGCGTGCCCGAGTCGCACCTGTACGACCTCGTGAAACAGATCCGCGACGTCAACCCCACGGTGCCGCTCAGCGTGTTCATCCTCTGTTCGGCGGGCGACGACGACCGCTCGAAGGGAGTCGAATCCCTGCTCGGCGACTCGTTCCTCGGCGGCTTCTACGGTGCGCCGGGAAAGGTCGCGGCGTCAATGATGCGGCTCGGCGAGGCCGGCATCGATCGCATCGAGGTCAGCCCCTTCACCGAGGCAAGCTTCGCCGCGCTCGCAAAAGAACTGTTTTGATCACAGCGTGGTGACGGCCCGCGAATAGTCGAGCCGCGGCAGCCGGTCGAACCACGCGTTGTCGCCCGGCTTGCCGATGTTCATCACCATGATCGTGCGCAAGCCGGTTCCCGCCAAGAGGTCGGTGTCGATCCCCGCGGTGTTCACGCCAAGCATCGGTCCCGCTGCAAGGCCGAGTGCACGCACACCGACGATGAAGTAACCCGCCTGCAACCACGCTTGCGAGACCGCGAACTGGGTGCGGTACGCCTCGTCGGCGAACATGTCCTTCGCGCCGGGAAAAATCGGGAAGACCTCGGGCAGGGTCTCGTGAAAGTTCAGATCGGCAGCGACGATTGCGACGAGCGGGGCCATCTCGGCCTTCGGCTTGTTGCCGTCGAGCAGATGACCGACGACTTTTGCTTTTGCTTCCGCGCTGCGCGCGAGTACCAGGCGCATCGGCTGGGTGTTCATGCTCGTCGGGCCCCACTTCGCCAGTTCGTACAGCGCCTCGACCTGGGCATCGGAGACGGGCTCGTTCGAGAAAGTGTTGGCCGTGCGGGCCTGGGCGAAGAGGAGATCCTGTGTTTCTGCGTTGATTGCGTACATACGGCGAACCCTATCAGGATTTACTTGCGCTCGCAACTAATTGACTCAGGGACCTTCGCCACGCACGCGGCGGCCACGACCTGTCAGACTGACGGAATGTCGGGGGACACGATCGAGCAAGCGTCGATCGACGAGACGACCCCGCGCATCGCGACTCTCGGTCTTGCCACTTCGATGCTCGGCATGACCGCACTTCCCTTCGCGGTCACGGGCACCAACCTTGCAGTTCCCCTGATCAAGGCCGACTTCGATGCGAGCCTCTCCACACTGTCGTGGGCGCTGTCGGGTTACTCCATCGTTCTCGCTGCGCTCACGATGCTCGGCGGCACGCTCGCGGCACGCATCGGCACACTGCGCGCCTTCCAAACCGGCGCGGCAATCTTCGCCTTCGCTTCACTGATCTGTGTTTTTGCGCCCAATCCGGCGGTCCTCGTCGCAGGACGCGTGCTGCAGGGCATCGGCGGCGCCTTCGTCGTTCCCGCGTCGGTGTCGGTCGCCCTCGTGGGCTGGCCCGAGTCGCGTCGCGCCTTCGCGATGGGAGTGTGGACCGGCGCCTTCCCCATCGGGTCGACCACCGCGCCGATCATCTGCAGCGCCGTGATCACGGGAGGCGAATGGCGTTGGATCTTCGTCGTGCCTCTTGGACTCGCGCTCGCGACGCTCGCGCTGTCGTTCGTGCTTCGTGCGGCAGCAAAAGGACAACCGATTGCGGCACCACTCGAGTCGGGCATACCCGACATCGCCGGCATGGTCGCCGGAACGCTGGCGACCGGCCTCATCGCACTGGGCCTCGTGCAGAGCAACGCGTGGGGCTGGACGAGCGCCCGCACCATCGGCGTCTTCGTCGTGGCAGTGCTGCTCGTTCCCATTCTCATCACTCGGTCACGCGTGCACCCACGGCCGTTCCTGCCGGTGCGAATGTTCGGCGTACCGACGTTTCGCGTCGCCAACATCGCCAACGTTTCGGTGTCGATGATCGGAATGTCGGTGTGGCTCATCTGGCCGCTGCTTCTCGGCAACCTCTGGAAATACGACGCCTGGGGTATCGGCCTCGCGATGTCCCCGACCCCGGTCCTCGGTGGCCTCGGTGCGATCTTCTCCTCGCGCCTGGTCGAACGCTTCGGATACCGCAAGCTCCTCAGTGCCGGTGCCGTCGCCCTCGTTGCAGCCACCGCATGGTTCACGTTCCGCACCGAAGTCGAACCCGACTACTGGGGCCATCTGTTCCCCGGACTCATCCTCACCGGCATCGGGATGGGGCTTCTCTTTTCCTTCCTGAACGCCGCCGCGCTGTCCGATCTCGAACCGCGTGACTACCCCACCGGCAATGCGACGTTCAGCACCGGTCGCTTTCTCTCCGGAGCCATCGGTATCGCCGCGGTCGTCGCGATGATGAGCAGCGGTGGCGACCACCCGGTCGATCCGTTCCGTCGGGCCTATGGCTTCCTCTTCGCCATGTCGATCGTCGCGTTCTTTGCAATCGTCGTCCTCTGGCCCCGCAAGAAGGCCTGACCCGCGCCCCGTCTGTTTGGCATACCTAACAGTTGGCGTTAGTATTCGGCACGCCTAACAGTCCCCGACGAAGGACCACGACGTGCCACAACCCACTCCTTCCCCACGATCGCGCCCGTTTCGCCGCCTCGGCGGGCTCGCCATGCTGGCGGTTCTCGCCGTGGTTGCAACGGCCTGCGGATCGGACGGGAGTGACGACCAGCGAACCGTCACCGTGTACACGGGCCGCCACTACGGAATCGAACCGGTCTTCGATGCATTCACCGCGGCCACGGGCATCGCCGTGCGCTTCACCGCGGGTTCCGACCCCGAACTGCGCGAACGACTGACCGCAGAGGGCGACAACACGCCCGCCGACCTCGTCATCGCTGCCGATGCCGCGAACATCGAACTCGCCGCGGGCGCGGGGCTCCTTTCCGCAGTCGACAGCGAATCGTTGTCGACGTCGATCCCTGCCGAACTGCGTTCCGAGAAGAACGAATGGTTCAGCCTCAGCCGCCGCCTGCGCGTCATCATGTTCTCGAACGAGCGGGTCACCGACCCGCCGACGTCGTACGCCGATCTTGGTGATTCGAAGTGGTCGGGCCGCCTCTGTCTGCGGCCGAGCACACACCCGTACACACAATCCCTCGTTGCAAACCTCATCCTGAATCGAGGCGCCGACGAGGCGCGCACGATCGTCGAGTCGTGGGTGAAGAACAAGCCGCTCTACATCAACTCCGACACCGACATTCTGAAAGCCATCGCGGCGGGTGATTGTGACGTCGCGATCGCAAACACCTATTACCTCGCCCGTATCCTCGACGAAGACCCCGCCACCCCCGTCGCAATCAGTTGGCCCGAGCAGGACGGCTCCGGTGCGCACCTGAACGTCAGCGCGGCAGGTGTCACGAAGGCAGCACAACACCCGACTGAAGCGCTCGAACTCCTCGAGTGGCTCGCCACCGACGGACAGAAAGCGTTCAGCGAAGCGAACTTCGAGTACCCGGCCGACCCGAGCGTGGCCCCCGCCGACGTGCTCGTCGGTTTCGGTGAGTTCACCGCCGACGTCGCCGCGGTGCGCCAGCTCGGCGGGCTGAACGCCGATGCCGTCGACGTGCTGTCACGTGCCGGCTACGAGTGAGGCTCCCCTGCGCGCGATGGTGACGAACCGCTCCTCTTCGGCAGCCGGGTGGTTGACCATGTGTGTCGTCGCCGGTCTCGTTGCGGCGCCGGTGGTCGTCATCGTCTCGTCGATCATCGACCCGACTCCCTCGATGTGGAGTGAACTGTGGCAGACACGACTCCCCGGCATGATCAGCGACACCGTGACGCTCCTCGTCACCGTCGTGGTCGGAACGCTCGTCCTCGGAACCGGGCTTGCGTGGCTCGTCACCGCGTACGACTTTCCGGCTCGTCGCATCGTCGGTTGGCTCCTCGTCGCCCCGCTCGCCGTACCGGGCTACGTGGCAGGTTTCGTGTGGCTCGACACGCTGTCTGGCCCGTTCGGTCAGCGCGGCGTGCGTTCGATCTGGATCTGCGCGGCGACACTCACCCTGACGCTCTATCCCTACGTCTATCTCTTCGCCCGCGCCGCGTTTCGATCACAGGGTGCAGATTCGCGTGATGCAGCGCGCACCCTCGGCCTCGGCCCCGTGCGCAGCTTCCTGCGCGTATCGCTGCCGATGGCGCGACCGGCCCTCGCGGCAGGCGGTGCACTCGTGACGATGGAAGTCCTGACCGACGTCGGCACGGTGCGACTGTTCAACGTCAGCACGGTTGCCGACGGTGTGTTGCGCGTCTGGTTCTCGACGGGCAACCGCGACGCAGCAGCCGAACTTGCGACCGCACTCGTCGTCACCGCGGTCGGATTGATCGCAATCGAACGCGGCCTTCGTGGTTCGGCGCGGTACAACACGCGCGCGACGGGTCGGCCCATGTCCGTCTCGCGGCTCGGCCTGCGTGGTCGCATCGTCGCGCTCGTCGCGGTGACGGCCGTCCTCGCGGTTGCAGTCGCGGTGCCGATTGTCCGCCTGGTCACTTGGTCGTTGGAATCACGTCGGGCGGGCACCACCGCAACCGTGGCCGGCGGCCTGTGGCACCACGCATCGAGCACACTCGTCGTTGCCGGATTCGCAACGGTCACATGTGTCGTCATCGGAATCGCCATAGCGGTTCTCGCACGGCGCCGTGGGGGCGTCGGCAGGATTGCGACACGAGTGGCGTCACTCGGGTATGCAATGCCCGGCCCGGTCGTGGCGGTCGGTGCGGTGATCACTCTCGCCGCGTTCGATCGTGCAGGATTCGTTCCCGGTCGATTCCTCTTCGTCGGCTCCGTCGTCGGCCTCGTCTTTGCATTGACCGTCAGGTTCCTCGCGGTGGGCTTGCAGGGCATCGAGTCGGGCCTCGAGCGGGTGCCACCGGCCGCGGTCGCAAGTGCACGCACCCTGGGTGCCCGACCCGCGCGCGTCGCGTGGTCGGTGGAACTGCCCGCCGCGCGCAGCGCAATCGTTGCGGCGACCGCTCTTCTCATGATCGACCTGATGAAGGAACTGCCGATCACGCTCCTCCTGCGACCCTTCGGCGTCGACACGCTCGCAGTGTGGGTCTGGCAGGCGACCTCCGAGAGCATGTGGACGCAGGCGGCCGTGCCGTCACTCGCAATCGTCGTCGTCGGAATGTGCGCAGTCGGCGCGTTGCTCGCGGCACTCGAACGAGGAGCGGAATTCGTCTCATGAACGCACTCAGCCTCGAAAACGTTTCGCGCTCGATGGGCGGCAAGGTCGTCGTCGACAACGTCTCACTGGCTCTTCACGACGGCGAGATTCTCACGCTCATCGGACCGAGTGGTTGCGGCAAGTCGACGCTGATGCGGGTGATTGCAGGGCTCGAACCAACCGACGCCGGACGCGTGTTCGTCGGCGACGCTGACGTCACCGCGGTTCCCACTGAACGGCGCAGGATCGGCTTCGTCTTCCAGGAAAGTTCACTCTTTGGTCACATGCGTGTCGCCGACAACATCGCCTTCGGGTTGCGTCACCTTCCGAAGTCTTCGCGAACCACCCGGGTTGCGGACATGTTGGATCTCGTGCAGTTGGCCGGCCTCGAGCGCCGCTATCCGCACCAGTTGTCGGGCGGCGAGCAGCAGCGTGTCGCATTGGCACGGGCGCTGGCTCCGCAGCCCGGAATCGTTCTTCTCGATGAACCGTTCGCGAACCTCGACGAAGTTCTGCGTGAACAGCTCGGCCATGACGTCGTGTCGATTCTCCGTGCCGCATCGACCGCGGCGATTCTCGTCACCCACGATCGGCACGAGGCGATGACGCTCGGCGACCGCGTCGCGGTCATGTGCAACGGTCGAATCGAGCAGTGCGGGACACCCGAGGTCGTGTACCGCGAACCAGCCACACGTTTCGTTGCGTCATTCGTCGATGTCGCATCGTTCGTGACGGCCGACGACGGCACGGTTCGCGTCGCTCGCCCCCACGAATTCACGATCACCACGAGTGGGCCCGACCTGGTGACACGCATCGAATTCCTCGGCAACGGCTACCGCTACGGCGTGCGTCGCGCCGACGGAAGCGAAGTCGTGGTCGATGGCCCGTCGGGCGAGCCGCTGCAAGTCGGCGATTCGTGCCGCGTCGCTGTCAAGGCCGACCCACTGCCCCGCGTCGACTAGTTCGCCGACGAAAGTGCCCGGGGTGGGGATCGAACCCACACGGCCCTTACGGGCCAGGGGGGTTTAAGCCCCCCGCGTCTGCCAATTCCGCCACCCGGACGCGGACGTCAGGCTACGCGTGAAACGTTGGCAGCGGTTTGGCCCGTGGCCACCACCGACGCGAGAAGGGGCGTGACCGCCGACCACAGTGCCGCGCGCACGGTGTCCGACTCGGGCGGCGCGATGTCGTTGACCACGATGACACCGTCGATCATGTCGGCGAGAACGGCGGCGACCGGACGATTCTTGACCGCGACGGCAACGACGCCGCCACCCGGCCGACGGCGCACGGTGCGCTGGACACCGACGATGCGCGGTGGCGTGCGAAAACCGGGGGCGACGAGACCGAAACGCCCAGCGACGGCACCCAACAGGTTTGCGGCGTTCACAAAGGTGGTGTTGTTCATGCCCGCTGTCGTCACGGCGCCATGGTGGCATCGGGGTGTCACACGTCGGTCGTAAGTTTGTCGCCATGAGTACCGAGCCCCTGAACCCCATCCAACAGATGGTGCTCGACGCGCTCGCCAAACGCCCCGACTTCGCACCATCGACTCCCGACCTAGCCGACGACATCGAAGCGCACGTTTCCGAGGCACTCGAACCGATCGCCGCGCACTACACGGCCGAACGGTCCCTCGTCATCGCCAAACATTCTCTGAACAGCGTCCACGGATGCGAGGCACAGCACGTCGCCAACCGTGGCAAGTTCGCCTGGTCACTGCCCCTCGTGCGCGGCACGGTTCTGCACAAGGCAATCGAACTTCTCATCAACGTTCGCGTGCCACGCACCCCGTCAGAAATCGTCGACGACGCGCTCGACCGCATCGTCGAATCCGAGGGCAAGTCTGCGTCCGACTACGTCGCATCGCTGTCCCCCGCCGAACAGGCGGAATTGCGGGCCACGATCATCGACCTCGTCACGAAGTACGAAGACTCGTTTCCACCGTTGAAGCCCGAATGGCGACCCGTCGTCGAATCGAACGCCAAGGTGCACCTCTGCGGTGGCTCGATTTTTCTCACGGCCCGCACCGACCTCACCATCGGTGCTCCGGGCAGCAAGGTCATCATCGACCTGAAGACCGGACGCATGAGTGCCGCATACCGCGAGGACCTCCGCTTCTACTCACTCGTCGAAATCCTGAAGTCACGCCAGGCACCGCGCCTCACGGCCACCTTCACCGTCGACTCACAGCGCATCGACACCGAAGCGGTGTCGGTCGACACGCTGCGTGCGGCCGTGCGACGTCTCGTCGAGGGCGCGCAGTTGCTCGATGAACTCGACCGGCAACACCGGCCACCCACGAAGAAAACCAGTTACGCGTGTCGGTGGTGTCCGATTCTTGCCTCGTGCGACGAAGGCCGCGCGTTCCTCGAAGCCGACAGCGACAACCCCGACGGCTACTGAAGGTCCATCAGCGCGAAGGGAACGCCGAGACCGGCACCCGATCGCGCGGTCGCGATGCGGCGTCCCTCTTGCGTGGCCGCCTTCGGTGCACCGACGACATCGGGGCCGGCAAAAGCACACACCGCGTCGAGATCTGCGACGTTGACGACGAATCCCCACAGGTGCGGCCGCTCGACGGTTTCGCCCCCTGCGACCACCTCGACGACGACGTTGTCGACCCGGTGAAATCCCTGGGACATGCCGTTCCCCGCATCACGCACTCGCTTGCGCGGGGCGCCGGTGAGACGCGTCACCTCGTCGCACGTGGCATCGAGGTCGTTCGTGCGCCACACCACATGGTCGACGCCGAGACATCCGATGTTTCCCTGCGGGCCGGCGAAGGGTTCCTCACCGAGTTGCCAGTCGACCGAGCCGACCTCGCGCGAGGTGTCGACGACGAGCTGCATGTCGACCAAAGAAAAAAGGGTCCGCGTTCCCTCTGTCGAGAGCTTCGCGAACCCCAGTGACTCCCACGGCTCGGGAGTGCCACCCACCACCAAAGCGACGATGGATGTCATTGTCTGAACGAAGTCAGCGGCTCAGCCGCGACCCATGTTCGGACGCTTGCCGTGGTTGGCCTTCGAACGGCGGAGGCGGGCCTTGCGCTTCTTCGTCTTCTTCGACATAGGTTCGTCAGGCTATCGGCGGGCGTCAGCGACGCCACCTGTTGCGGGATTCGGTCTCGGAGGGTTTGCACGTGTAGGCGACGCCCTTTTCGGACACACCCGTCGCGCCGAATGGCGTGCAAAATGCCCCGGGGGTCACGAAGCCGCTCACCTGACCGCTGCCCGTCGATGCGGCCGGTGACGATGCAGGCGAGGCCACGGGCGCGGCGGATGCCGGAGACGCCGCGGGCAAGGCCGGAGCGACCGGCACCGTTTGACGCGCACAACCCGCGAGTGACGACCTCACCACAGCGTGTTCGGCCTCGTCCATCGTCAACGACCATCGTGCCTTCACCGACACCCAGTTCGTGAGGTACGTGCATCGATAGGAATCCAGTGGTGGCAGCCAGTCGGTCGGGTCCTTGTCGGACTTCGACTGGTTGACGGAATCGGTCACGGCCAGGAGCGTGCGACCGTCGGACAGATCGTTTGCGTAGTTCGTTCGTTGCTGAGTCGACCAGGCATAGGCCCCCGACTGCCAGGCTTCGTTCAACGCCACGACGTGGTCGATGTCGATATCGGACGGGTTCGTCCATGTCGCACCGTCGTACGGGGAAACCCACGTGCCACTCGACACGACGCACGACGCACCAACCACGGCCACGGTGCGGCTGTCACGAATCAACACTTCCTTGCGCGTGTCGCATCCGTCGCCGTCGAGGTCTTTCCAGTGCGGGAACAAATCCCTGTCGTAGCCGACGCCGTATTCGGGAACGATGCGGATGGTCGCCAGAAGATCGATGGCCGACGAACCCGTCACAGGACCGGACGTGGTTGTCAACGACGTCGGCACCGTCGGTGGACTCGTCGCCGGCGTCCCTGACGTCGACGGGATGGTCGTCGGAACCGGCAGTGCTTCGCAGAGGGCGACGAGACGACCGAGACGTGCCACTTCGGCCGGGTCGGCGGTCAGGTTCCACGCCTTTTTCACCGCGATCCACTTCGCAACGTAAGCGCAGCGCCGCGCAGGTGCAGGCAACCATTGGGAGGGGTCGCGGTCGGCACGGTCGGCGGTCGCAACTGCCGACAGCCCGATGTCGGCCGCACGGGTCGCTGCGCTTCGTGCGAACGATGCACGCCGCGACGCGGTCCATGAGTTCGCACCCGATTCCCATGCTTCGCGCAACGGCACGACGAACGGGACACGTGACGACGTCGCCCCCGGAAATCGCGATGACGCGAATCCCGTGCGGACTTCGGCACGAACCTCGAGACCCGTCACCGGGTCGGCGGCACGCGCCGGGACCGGCACGGCAAAGACAATGGCGGCTCCGCACGCAACGACGAGCCACTTCTTTGGCATTGCGTCAGGCGCCGATCGCCAGGTCCATCTCGATGAAGATGCACTCGCCCGGACACACATCGGCGGCTTCGACGACCGACCCATGGTGACGCAACGGCACCCACGCGAGGCTGCGCGCTCCGCCCGGGTCGTTCAACGGCGAGCCCTGCTCGGCAACGTAGGCAATGCCGTCTTCCAATTGCACGAAAACATCGGGGCAGTGGTCGACGCACAGACCGTCACCCGTGCACAGGTCTTGGTCGATCCACACGTGCATGCGCGAAAAACTACCCGTGCAAAGGTGCTTCTGCCCTACCCTGACGCTGTGACCGATGCCGTGATGCCCCGCGCCGCACGGCGCAGTCACGTGTGGCAGCGAGTCACGGGCGACGTCGACGACCCATGGGCGTGGTTGCAGAACCGTGACGATCCGGAAACGATCGCGTACCTCGAATCCGAGAACGCCTACGCCGATGCATGGTTCGGCCGGGGAA
>Ga0068877_10001232_pt1 | contig 21277 bp, 10 predicted proteins | sample NOAtaG_FD_66437 | JGI IMG/M metagenome (GOLD analysis project Ga0068877, IMG submission 66437) | Freshwater lake microbial communities from Lake Erie, under a cyanobacterial bloom - NOAA_Erie_Diel6S_1000h metaG | ecosystem: Environmental > Aquatic > Freshwater > Lake | place: USA: Ohio, Lake... | reverse complement strand
GGCCGCCCGCAAGAACATGGAAGTCCAGATCGACCGGTTGCTGCGCCTCGACGAGGAGCGGCGGGCGGCGCTCACGCAGCTTGAGCAGAAGCGGGCCGAGCGCGGGAAGATCGATAAGGAACTTGGCCCGCAGATGGGCAAGCTGCAGGGTGAGCTGAAGAAGGCCGAGGGAGCGGCGCGCGAGGTCATCCAGCAACAGCTCGATCAGCTCAAGGCCAAGCCCGCGGCGTTGAAAGAGGAGATCTCGCAGCTTGAAGCGGTGGTCTCTCGGCTGGAGCCCGAGGTGAACGCGATCCTGCTGACGATCCCGCAGCCGCCGGACCCGGACGTCCCGGTCGGTTCGGGGAGCGACGACAACGTGGAGGTTCGGCGTTGGTTCCCGAAGGACGGCGCGTTCGCCTTCGATCCGTCGAAGCCGTTCGCGGCTCAGCGGGGCTTTGCGCCCAAGAGTCACATCCAGCTCTGCAAGGACCTTTCTCTGGTGGACTTTCCGCGCGGGGCGAAGATTTCTGGTGCGCGGTCGTACGTCTTGACCGGGATGGGATTCCTGCTGCATCAGGCCGTCACGCGGTATGCGCTGGACTTCATGGTGCACAAGCACGGCTTCACGCCGGTGAGCGCGGCGGCTTTGGTGCGTGAGGAGGCGATGGTCGGCACGGGGTTCTTCCCCGCGGGTCGCGAGCAGGCGTATCACATCCCCGAGAGCCAGCGGCAGAACGCCGATGCTTCGAGCCCCGACGAGGGCCGGGCGGCGGATCTGTATCTGACCGGCACGGGCGAGGTGGGACTGATGGCCCTGCACATGAATGAGATTCTGGATGAGGCGAAGCTGCCATTGAAGTACTGCACGGTTTCGCCGTGCTTCCGGCGTGAGGCGGGTGCGGCGGGTCGCGACACGGCGGGGCTGTACCGCGTGCATGTCTTTGACAAAGTCGAGCAGGTGGTGATCTGCAAGGCCGACGAACAGGAAAGCCGGATGTGGCACGCGCGGATGATCGGGTACGTCGAGGACCTCTTGAAGAGCCTCGGGCTCCCGTACCGCTTGTTGCAGTGCTGCACGGGTGATCTGGGCGTGAAGAACGCGGACATGATCGACATCGAGAGCTGGATGCCCGGGCGCGGCGAGATCGCCGCCGACGGCACACCCTCGGGCGACTTTGGTGAGACGCACAGCGCCAGCCGGTTGTACGACTATCAGTGCCGACGGCTGAACATGCGGTACAAGGGCGGCGACGGCAAGGGGACGATCTTCTGCCACTCGCTGAACAACACCGTGGCGGCCAGCCCGCGGCTGATGATCCCGATCCTGGAGATGTACCAGCAGAAGGACGGCAGCGTGGTGATCCCCGAGGTCTTGCGCCCGTACATGGGCGGGAGAGAGAAGATCGGGTAATTCCTTCGCGATGGGTCGGCCGTTCGGTTACGTGCGGCGGTACGCTGGTGGTGCGATGGACAGATCGGTCTGTACACCGCCCGGAGGTGGAGCGTGGGCAAAGACATCGTCAACAAGCGTGCGCAGGGCGAGGTGAAGCGCTACAGCCTCGACGGCACGCAGCCCAAGCCCTCGTTGACCGAAGGGCTTGACCTTGGAGAGTTCGGCACCAAAGCGGGCAAGCCGGGGAAGGCGAGCAAGCCTGCGGCGCGCGTGAAGAAGGCCGAGAGCAAGCCGCTGAGCAGCCCCACCGCGCCGGTGGCGCCGGGTGTGACGGGCCCGTGGTTGATCGATGAGGAGCAGTTCCCGGCCCGCGGCTCGGCGCACGATCAGCTTCTGTTCTGCGTGCGCTACGCGACGCTGGCGCCGAGCAGTCACAACAGCCAGCCGTGGCGGTTCCGGGTGCACAACGACCGCGTGGATGTGTTTGCGGATCGGACGCGGGCGCTGCCGGTGGTTGATCCGAGCGACCGCGAGCTGACGATCTCGGTCGGGTGCGCGGTGCATCACCTGCGGGTGGCGCTGGGGCGGTTCGGTCTGGCGACGAAGCTCAAGCTGCTGCCGGACAAGAAAGAGCCGGACCTGATGGCGCGGTTTGAGCTCACAGGGTCGTTGGTCCCCGCGAACGACGACGTGCGGCTCTTTGCGGCGATTCCGAATCGGCGCACCGTCCGCGCCCGGTACCTTCGGCGAGAGATCCCTGCGCCGGTGATCGCCGAGATGCTGCGTCTGTGCAAAGAGCAGTCGATCCATCTGGAAGTGATGGCCAGCGAGCTGGCGCGAACCAAGCTGGCGAAGCTCATCGCCGAGGCCGACCTTTTGCAGTTCGAGTCGCGGGCCTTCCGGCGCGAGCTGGCGATGTGGATGCACCACAACCGCACGCACCACCGCGACGGAGTTCCCGGGTACGCCTTCGGCATGAACGAGCTCGAATCGCTCGTGGCGCCGCTGGTGGTGCGGACCTTCGACGTGGGCAAGGGCAAGGGCGCGATGGACGAGCACCTGGCGAGTCATTCGCCGCTGCTGGTTGTGCTGGGCTCGAACACCGACACAGCGGGCGACTGGCTGCGGACGGGCATGGCCCTTTCGGCGCTGGTGCTGCGGCTGTCGGGCGTGGGCATCGCCTCCAGCTACCTCAACCAGCCGGTTGAGATCCCCACCGCTCGGCAGCACTTGCGGAAGCTCTTAAGCGAGAACGCGCAGCCGCAGATCGTGCTGCGGGTTGGGTATTGCAACGAGAAACCCCCGGCCCACACGCCGCGGCGTGAGCTTGCGGACATGCTGATCCCGGTTGTGTGAACGCTGAAGCCTTGAACGACCCTTGCGCGGTCAGGATTTCTGCGCGATGAGTTCGTACACGCACGGGCACATGACGAACGCGGAGGGCGAGCGCTCGAGCTCGTCCCAGCCCTTGAAAAACGCGGCCTGTTCGTCGGGCGAGATGCTGCCCATCGCCACCAGCTTGGGAACATAGTTCCGCCACCAGGTCGCAACCCAGTGGAACATCGTTTCGCCCGGTCGCGCGATGCGCTGGATCGGGCGGATCGAGATCACCGAGAGCCCGGCCTGCTGGCACATCGCGGGCAGTCTCCCGACGACATCCGGATCGCCCCCGCGCGCACGCCAGCTCGCGTCGGTGGCGCGGACGACCTTGGTGTAAAGGTCGCTGAAGGCGGTGCCCATCGGGGCGATGCGCATCGAGCTGTAGTTGAAGTAGTCGTGGACGATGAAGCGCCCGCCGGGCTTGAGGAGTTTGGCAGCTTCGGTGACGACCCGGTCGGGCCTGGGGACGAAGCAGAGGACCCAGCGTGCGTAGGCGAGATCGAAGTGTGCACTGCCAAGGAGTTCGCTGATGCTTGAAAGCGCTTGCACGTCGCCGACGAGCCCGCGGAGGTGATTGAGCCCGCGAGCGTGGGCCTGGGCGTTGAGGTGGTTGATGAAGCCGGCGGATTCGTCGATGGCGACGACCTCGCCGCCGCTGATGAGCCCGCCGGCACGGACGAGTTCGGCGAGATCGAACGAGGCGAAACCCGGGCCGCTGCCGATGTCGAGCACGCGTTGACCGGGGCCGACGGAGGCCGAGCGCCAGGCCTCGTGGGCGGCGTCGCTCCAGAGTCGGTGCTGAAAGGCGAGGCGGGCGAGTTCGTCGCCGCCGGTGCCCAGGACGTACTCGCCCGGGGTCGATTCGCCTCGGGTGGTTGCGTGGTTGGGCTGAAGCGTTGAAGAAGCGACGCTCGGGGAAGTCTGGTGATGGTCGGCCATGCAAGCGCGCCCGATTGGATTCGAACCAACGACCTGCGGTTTAGGAAACCGCCGCTCTATCCAGCTGAGCTACGGGCGCTGCGGGGTCAGGATATGCCGGGGATTGCGACCATCGGCCGGGCCGCCGCACCACGGCAAACCCGCCGCGTCTACGGTTCAATCGCGTGAAGTCGTCAAGTGAACAGCTCGCCCTGGCCATCGAGAACAGCAACCCCGCCTCGCGCGCGGGGGGGATATCACCCGCGCAGGTGGCCCTCGGCGTGGTTGATCGCGCTTCGGGAAGGGTCCTTCGCGTGCTCGGTGAGGAGCCGATCCGCGAGCTGGGCCGTGGCGAGGATGATCTCGTCAGCGCCATCGACCGCGTGATGACCACCGCGGGCAAAGCGCCCCGCGATATTCAGCTTGTCTGCGTCAGCACCGGGCCCGGCGGGTACACCGCCCTGCGCATGGCCATCGCGGCGGCGAAGATGATCGCGATGGTCAGCGGCGCCCGCTGCGTGAGCGTCCCCAGCGCGTGGTGCGCCGCGTGGAACGCCCGACTTGAACTTCGCGGCACGCCCGCCTTCGCGCCGCTGCTGAGCGTCAAGGGCGAGCAGGCCTTCACGCAGATCATCACCGGCGCGATGCTCGATGAGCCGGGCGTGAAGATGCCCGAGGGAATGCTGGTCGGGCCCGATGATCTTCAGCGTCTGCTGCCGACGGGCACCGTGCTGTTGATCGACGATCACACGCCCAAGGCGCTGCTCGCGCGGGCGGCGGAACTGAGCATCCCCGCGCACCGCACGCACTTGACGGCGCGCGCGGTGCTCGAAGGCGGCGCACGACTGACGGAGATCGATCTGTCGCACCTGACGCCGATCTATGCCCGAGAGCCCGAGGCCGTCACGCTGTGGAGACAGCGCCACGGGAAGGTCCGCACGCAGCCGGGCGGCGGCGCTTCCGCCGACAACTGAATCTTCGTTCAAGTGGTTGTTTCGAAAACGCAGATGGCGCTCACGCCTTGGTCTGCACGGGCGCTTGCGCCGGCGGGGGCAACGAGCCGGTGGCCATCGGCGCGGCCGAGGCGAGCGCCCCAGCACCCTCACCCCCCACCAGCGGCTTGACCGGGCCGGTCTTGGCGAGCATCTGCTCCTCGATCTGCTTGCGACGGGCGGACTTCAGCGCGATCACGCCGATGAACGACGCCGCCACGAGGACGAGTGCGTACACGAACCGCGACTTGGTGGCCTGCATCGCCACGCCCAGCACGCCGAAGGCCCCGCCCATGAGGTAGAGCACGCTCACCGCGCCCTTCACACCCATCAGGCGTTTGAGGATGTGGTGCAGGTGGTTGTCGTCGGCGGAAGAGATGCTCTGCCCCGCGAGCTTGCGGCGCACGATCGCCAGCGAGGTGTCGATGATCGGCACCGCAAAGACGATCAGCCCGCAGAGCACGAGGTTCGTGCGTCCGGTATCGCCCAGGGTCAGAACGATGACGATCGTCAGGTACCCCAGCATGAGCGAGCCGGCATCGCCTAAGAAGATCGAAGCGGGGTTGTAGTTGTGAGGCAGGAACCCCAGGCACGCGCCGACCATCGCCAGGCAGAGGATGATGCGGGCGCCGTCGAGCGGGCCGTCGTCGTAGACCGCCAGCGTGAGGGCCATGATGAGCAAAGCGCAGCCGGCGATGGCGGTGATCCCCGAGCAGAGCCCGTCGAGCCCGTCGATGAGGTTCAGCGCGTTGCACGCACCGAGGACGAAGATCGCGATCACCGCGGTACCGGTCCAGTAGATGATGTCCAGATGAAGGCTGGCACCGACGAGGGGGATCTCAAATCCCAGTGGGTAATCAAGAACCCAACCTGCGGGCATGCCGAGCTTCTCGCTGAAGATCGCCCCCGCGCCGGTGAGCACCTGCGAAGCAACTTTCACACCCACGTCCTGATAGGCCAGGGCGGCGCTGGCGATGAGCATGCCGCCGATTTTTTGTGAAGGGGTGACGTTGATCACGTCGTCGAGCAGGCCGATGAGCATGATGACCGTCAGACCGACGAGCACGGACATGGGCACGGGGAAGTTGACCCCGCCGTCGTGCGTCAGGTGAACGGTTTTATGGAAGGTCATCAAGCCGTGGTAGTTGGCGGCGTACGAGAACCCGATAGCCGCGACGAGGCCAAGATACACCGCCACGCCGCCGAGGTACGCCACGGGGAGCTTGTGCGCCTTGCGGGCTTCGTTGGGACGGTCGATGATGTTGTTGGCGATCGCCAAGCGCCGCATGATGGGCGTGCAGAGCAGCGTCACCAGGAACGCGACCACGAAGACGCCGATGTACCCGTTGAAGATCGACCAGCGGTCGGCCTGGGGCTGGGCGTTGGTGACGATCTGTTCGAGTTCCTTCTGCCGGGCGGCGAGGCGGGCGACGTCTTCACCCAACTGCCGAACGCGGTCGACCGCCTCGGGCGGGACGTTCGTCGCCGCCGTCGCGGCACCATCGACCAGCGCCGTCGCACCGGTCATCAGGGCCTGCTGCAGCTTTCCAGCGATCTGCACGACCTGGCTCAGCATGGGCGGCCCTCCGCCTGCGGCTTGCAGATCACGCGCTCACGCGACAGCAACTCCGAGGCGATATCGCGGACCGTCACCTCCAGCGTGCGCGTGGGTTCAAACCCCACCACCGACCGCAGCCGCGACAAATCCGGCTCGCGCCGGCGCAGGTCCTCAAACCCCTGAGTAAAAGCGTCTTCGTACGGCAGCATCTCGATCTCACTCACAGACGAAAGCACGCGCTTGACGGTCTGCGCCAGCTCGATGATCGAGATCGATCGATCGGAACCGACGTTGAAAACCCGCCCGGCGCACGCGGGGTTCGACATCATCCGCGGCAGCAGCACCGCCACGTCACGCACGTCGCAGAAGCAGCGCGTCTGCTTCCCGTCGCCGTGAACAAGCAAAGGCTCACCCTTGATGGCCGATTCGACAAACCGGGGCAGCACCATGCCGTACTGCCCGACCTGGCGCGGGCCGACGGTGTTGAAGAACCGCGCAACGATCGTGCGAAGGGCGTGCTGCTGCGCGTACGCCAGTGCGAGGTACTCGTCGATGGCCTTGCTCGCGGCGTACGACCAGCGTGCTTTGGTCGTCGGGCCATAGGTCACGTCGTCGTCTTCGCGGAAGGGAACGCGCTCGGACTTGCCGTAGACCTCGCTGGACGAGGCGATCAGCACCGGCGCGTTGGGGCATTGATGCTTGACGAACGCCAGCAGCGCCGCGGTCTGTGAAACGTTGGTCTCGATCGAACCGATCGGATCGTCAATCACCAGGCGCACACCCACGGCGGCGGCAAGGTGATAGACCTCATCAAAGCCACTTTCGCTGTTCAACGTCCGCAGGGCTTCGCTGAGCGGGGCAGAAACAACTTCCAACCGCGGGTGATCGGTGGGCAGGTTGCCGCGACGTCCGGTGGAGAAGTTATCGATGACGCAGACGCGGTCGCCGCGTGAGAGCAGCACATCGACCAGGTGCGAGCCGATGAACCCCGCGCCGCCCGTCACCAGCACGCGCTTGGGCGTGTGGAGGTTTCTCTGCGGCTCGGGCTGGTTCGCGTGACTGCTCATGGCTCAACGAAAGCGCCCCCGTTTGACACACCGATCGATGCTGAACATGCCGAAGGACCGACTCCGAACGTCGTGAAGGGTTGCGGGGCCGCTCGAACGATCGCCCGCAGACGCCTTCACAGCAAATCCGAAACCCGCCGGAACGCTCTCGCACCGCGGCGGGGGATTGAACGTTTCACGCGACAGGATTGTCCCGCCGCGAGGGGATCAAACCGATCACGAGCCCGTGCCCGTGGACTGGTACTCGTACGCGGCCTTGATGTTCTGTCGCATGTACCCGCCCGCGCTGGCGCGGACGGCGTTGACAACAACACCCAGGAACTCGCTGCGCGAGTCGGTGAGCTGATCGCGGATACGCGCAACCAGACCACGCTTCTCGCTCATCGCACGCAGGACCATGATGGTCGCGTCGACCTTGTTCGCCAGGGCCAAGCCGTCACCGGCGACCATCGCGGGGGCCGAGTCGATGATGATCAGGTCGTACTGCTCGGCCGCTTCACGAAGCAGCTGCGCCATCGACTCAGTGGCGAGCCGCTCGGGGATCGCGCGGTTCGCGGGCGTCCCCGCCGCCAGCAGCGACAGGTTCGGCACGCTGGTCTGCTGAACGGCGCTCTTCAGATCGGTCTTCTTCGCCAGCACGTCGCCCAGACCCGGGCCGTCGCCCAGCTTCAGCACGCGGTGCAACGCCGGGCGACGCAGGTTCGCGTCGATCAGCAGCACGCGCTGTTCGCTGGCGGCGTAGCCCATCGCCAGGTTCGCCGCGGTCGTCGTTGCGCCGGAGCCCGGCATGCCCGACATGATCAGCAGCGAGCGCTGCCCCGCCTGACCCATGCGCTTGCTGACGGCCGTACGCACCTGACGGAAGCCCTCGCTGACGGCGCCGGTGGGCGCGTCGCGGAAGGCGGTCTCGGGGTTCGCGGGCTTGGTGGGGTCCTCGCTGGCCAGCGGGATGACCCCGAGCATGCGGATGCGCGGGATGATCGAAACATCCGCCGGCCCGCGGACGCGCTGGTCGAGCATTTCGCGCAGAACCACCACGCCGCCGGTGAGACCAACGCCCAGGATCAACCCGATGGGCAGCATGAACTGCAACCGCGGGAAGGTCAGCACGTCGGGCGTGCGCGGCGCTTCGAGCCGGCGCACACGGTCGATGCGTTCGCCGCGGACCAGGTCGCCCTGCAGGCTCAGTTCACGCAGACGCTTCTCGACCTCCTGCATCGCGGTCATCGAACGGTCGACCTGCTGATCGATGACGGTGATCCGCGACTGCGCCTGCACGACCTGGCTGCGCCGGATCTTGGTTTCTTCAAGGTCTCTGGTGAGCTGGCGGAGCTGCGCCTCGGCGCCGCGAACCTGCCGCTCGGCCCGGTCCTTGTCGCCGGCGAAGAGCTTCTCCAGCGACTTGCCACGCTCGCTGTCGAGTTCGGCCTGCACCGCGTCCATCTTTGTCCGCACGTTGATGCGGTCCTTGTGATTCTCGCCGATCCCGCGCTGCGCCAGCGCCTGATCGTCGGACTTCAGTTCCGTCAAACGCTGCTTGAGCGTCTGCACGATCGGGTCACGCTCGGCCAGCTCGCGCTGCTCGTCGGTGTACGCAACCCCGCCCTCGCGCTGCTCCTGATCCTGATACCGCTTCAACTCCGCGGTGGCCACCTGCAGCACGTTCTGCGCCGAGACGATCGCGTTGTTCAGCTGCGCTTCCTTGTTCATCTCACCCGAGTTCTGCTCGAAGCTCTCGGTGATCTTGTTCGCGGTGATCACTTCCGCCTTCGTCTTGGTGAGCTGATCAAGGTCCGCCTGCAGACGCGCACGCTCGGCTTCCAGCGGCTGGGCCTGGTCGGCGATGCTCGTCCGCGCGATCTGACGCAGATCGTCGAAGTACGCCTGGTGAATGGCGGTAGCGATGACCGCCACGTCGGTCTGCACAGGGCCCGTCACGCCCAGCTCGATCAGCGTCGTGCCAGCGATCACGCGCGCGGTGGCGATGTCCTTCAGGTCCTTCGCCGCGTCCGACTCGTTGATGATCTTGTTCCCCGACTGCGGATCGACCCGGGTGTACTGCTGCGCCCAGACCGATTCGCGGAGCTGCGCGTTCTGCGTCACCGCGCTGCGGAGCACGCGGTCGGCCGTCAGCACACGCGCCTGCGTCTGCGCAAACCGCTCGAACTCGTCCTTGTCGATGAAGGCGTTCGCCGCGTTCAGCACCGACGTAATCGGCGGCAGCACCTGGTACGTCGACGACGCGCGCCACACCGGGTGCACACGCTTGAGAACCTCGTTCGCCACGAAGCCCACAACCAGACCCGCCGCCGCCGATGCAACGAGTGTCCACTTGTACTTCTTCAGGATCCGGATCGGATCAACCGTCACGGCCCCGCTTCCCGCCGCGCCGGCCATCGCCGCCGCTCGGGGTTGGCTGGGGGCAATCGCTCCGGGCCTTGGATTCATCGCTGCGCTGGTCATAGTGCTTCCTTCCGCTTCATCTGCTCATCCACCCCGCCCAACCGCTCGGACAGGTCTTCTTTCGGTCATCCGGTTCTGGGACTTGTTCTTCGCTGCCGGTCTTTGTTTGATCTACCAAACACACACCGATCTTCCGCCGTTACTTCTCCGCAATCTCCCCGTTCACAACCCGCGGCGCACGCGCTGCGCCAGGGCATCAAGGTCCGACCCGTGCGCCGCCTTGATCCGCGGATCCTCCTCCGCCCAGCGACGCACGTCGTTGATCAGGCCCTCCGCGGTTGATCGCTCCCCGCGTTCGAGCTTCAACTCCGCCAGGTGCAAAGTCGCCGGCGTTCGGTCCAGGCCGTCCTGTGCGATGCCACGCGAACGCTGGAACGCCGCCTCCGCCTTCTCCCATTGCTGCAGCTTCATGTACACCGTCCCCAGCGTGTCGGCGAAGCTGGCGTTGTCCTTCGCCGCCGCGGCCGCCTTCTCCGCCAGCGGCAACGCTTCCGACGGTCGGTTGAGGTACTTCGACAGGATGAAGGCGACGTTGTTCGCCATCGCGGCGTTCTCGGGCTGAAGGTCCAGCGACTTGCGGAACCACTGCGCCGACTGCTCGTAGTCCTTCTTCCCGTAGCTCACTTCGCCCAGCGCCGTGAAGACGGCTTTCTTGATCTCCGCGTCCGTGGTGGTCTCCGCGAAGGTCGACAGCTCGGACACCGCCGCGTCGCGGTCGGCCGGGTCCGCCGCTCTCAGCCGCAACGCGTGGAACTTCAACGCCTCGCTGATCCCACCCTGCGGCGGGTTGGCGTTGATGAACCGGACGGCCGCGGCGTTGCCGCCCAGCGCCCTTGAAAGATCGTCCGCGAAGCGCCCGCAGTCGAACAGGTTGGCCGCGTTCAGCTTCGTCATCGCCAGTTTCGCCGTCGCCTCCGCGTCCGAGGGGCGACCTTCCATCGTCGCCATCCGGGCCTTCTGCATCAGCAGCGGGCCGTTCTGATCCGCCATCGCCTCCGGGGCCGCCAGCACCGCGCGTGCGCCGTTGAAATCCGGCGAGCTCAGCCGCAGCATCGCGTCGACCGTCATCATCGCCACCTGGGGTGTCTTGACGGTCTCCCAGACCCGCTTGAGCTGCTCAACCTCGCGAGGCACGTCGTTCTGCTGACGGAACGTATCCGCCGCGATCATCCGCCAGCGCGGATCACCCTTCGACTCCTCGACCGCCTCGTTGACCAGGGCCGTCGCTTCGTTGAACTTGCCCAGCTTCAGGTACGCGCGGACGAGCAGCGCCCGCCCTTCGTCGTTCGACGGGTCGTCCTTCACACCCTCGCGCATCAGCGTGAGCATGCGGTCGGTGTTCCCCTGACGCGCGTACATGCTCGACAGAAGCTGACGCGCCGGGAGGAACCGCTTGTTCAGCGTCAGACACTCCTTCAGGTCCTGCTCCGCGTCCTTGGCGTACCGCTCTTCCTGCGCGTTCAGCTGCGCCCGCTTGAAGAACACAACCGGGTTCTGCGGCGCGCTCTTCACCGCCGCATCGAGCGCCGCCCGGGCCTTGATGGTGTCACCCAACCCGATGTGCGCCTCGCTGCTGAGCAGGTGGAACTGGTACGCCAGAGCGTCGTTCGACCGCACGGTAGTGAGCTTGTCGAGCGCCTCGCGGTACTTGTTCAGGCGGATGTTCGCCTCGACGATCCGCTTGAGCACAAGCTGGTCCGTGTCTTCCTTCACCGAGGCGAGCACACGCTCGTACGCCGCGATGGCCTTCTCGAAATCGCCCCGCGTGAACAGCAGGTCGCCGATGCGACGGTCGACCTCCATCGTTTCCGGGTCCTGCGCCGCCCGCCCCTTCTCAAGGACATCGACGCCGAAGTCGCTGTAACCGAAGCCCGACAACCCTTCCGCGAAGACGATGTGCCCGCGCCCGCCCTTGGCCGCCTCGGCGTTGCTGTTCAGGTACTCTTCGAGCTTCGCCATCGCCCCAGCCTGGTCGTTCTTCGCCAGCGCGCACGCCGCTTCGAGCACCTCGACACCCGGCGCCTTCACCTCGCGCAGCTTCGCCAGCGGCTTCTGCGCTTCCTCCACCTTCTTCAGACGAACGTACCACTCCGCCAGCGTCGCGGTGTTCAGCAGGTTCCCCGGGTCCGAATCAAAGATCCGCTGGCGCTGCTTGATGGCGTTCTCACGCTCACCGAAGTTGAACTCCAGATTCAGCAGCTCGCCGTTGAACTCCGGATCACCGCCCACCGCCTGCTTCCGCTCGCGAGCGTCGCGCAGAGCCTCAACCCCCGCGCCCGACATCACCATCGCCCGCGCCAGCAGCGTCGCCGCCTTCGCGTCCACGGGGCGGATCTGCAGCGCGCGTGTCAGCGCGTTCCGCGCCAGGTCCATCGACCCCTCACGCATGTACGCCTCACCCGCCAGCTTCCACGCCAGCGGGCTGAGCTTGTCAATCTCCGTGAGCTTCTGCGCACGCTTCACCGCTTCGCGCATCGCCTCCTCGCCCGGGGTGATCCCCAGAACGCGGATCGCGAAGCTCTCGCCCTTCAGCCCGTCGGCGTTCACCTCAGCGCCGATCCTCGCAAGGTCCTTCGCCTTGTCCAGATCACGCCGCGAGATGGCGTTCTCGAACGCCACCAGCACGATCCGCGGGTTCTTCGGGTCCTGCTTCTGCGCTTCCTCGAAGATCTTGCCCGCTTCCTCGCGCTTGCCCGCCTGCTCGTACAGCGCCGCGATCTGCAGCTTCTTGTCGGTCTCCGACGCGTTGCTCTTCTGGATCTGCTCAACCACCGCCGCCAGCGGGTCGGCGCTGCGCATCGTCTCGCGGAGCTGCTTGGCCGTCGCGTCGTTCGGGTCCAGCGCGATCACCTGGTCCACCAGGACCAGCGCGCGATCAATCTCGTTGAGCTGCCCCAGCTTGGCGACCATCTGCCGCAGACGCCCGAGCGCCGTGGCCTTGTCCGGGTGCTTCCCGGCGCTCTCCGCGAGCTTGATCGCCAGCGCCTTCGCCTCGTCGATGTTCGGCGCGATCTGCAACGCCATCTGCTCGAGCTTCACGTAATCACGGACCCACGGGTCGTCGCTGTTCACACCCTGCGAGATCAGCCGAAGCGCCTCGAGGATCGCCTTCAGCTCCTGATTCTGCGGGTCCGCGGCCCGCAACTGCTCGCACAGCCCCAGCGCCGTGGTGTAGTTGCCCAGCTGCGCTTCCACGCGCATCAGCATGTTCAATACCGGCGCCGTCGCCTGGCGGTTCTCCACGATCCGGTTCAACTGCTGCCGGGCCGCGCCGAGATTCCCCGACTGCACCATCACCTGCGCCAGCATGATCAGGCCCTGCGGGTCGCGGTTGTTCGTCAGCCCGTTGTACTTGTCCAGCAGCCGACGCGTCTCCGTCATGTCCTTGTTCGCGATGGCGATCTTCGCGTCGATCATCACCAGCAGCGGGTCCGTGCCGCCGCTCTTCAACGCGTACTCCTCACGCAGAGACTTGATCTTCTGCATGACCTTCGCCTGCTCGTCCTTGTCCGCCGTCTGCTCCCACACCGCCAGCATCGCTTCCGTCTGCCGACCCACCGCCCGCGGGCGCAGCGTGAACAGCATCGCGCCCTCGCTGCTCAGCGGCAGGTCCGGGACCTTCGCAACCTCCTCAAAGAACCCCGCCGCCTCCTTGTGCTTCTGAAGGCTCGACGCGATCTCCGCGCGGGCGTACAGCAGCTCCGGGTCCGTCGGCCTCGCCTTCAACGCGTGCGCATAGATTTCCGCCATCTTCTCGAAGCCGTCGCTCGGCCTGGTCATCAGGTACACGTTCACCGCGCCGTTCACAACGCGATTCGTCAGCTTCTTCGGATCGCTCGCCAGCACAGCCTCCACCGCGGGCAACGCCATCGGGATCGACGCCGTCGCGAGCACGCTCGGGCTCGACTGCCCCGCGTCCTGACGGACATAGTTCTGAATCTTCGTCTGCGCCAGGATCTGGTTCGCCTCCGCCGCCGGCGGGTTCTTGCTGATGAACTCCGTCAACATCGCCGCGGCGGCGTCGTACCCCTGCTTGGCGCCCACGTCGTTGCCCTTCACCCGCGCCCGGTCCGCCTCCGCGATGCTCAGCCACGCCAGCGCGCACAGCGATTCCTCGTCCGTTGGGTCCAGCTTCACCGCGAGCTTCAGGTCCGCCGTCGCCTGCTCGATGTCCGCCGGCTTCGCGTCGAGGTTCCGCTGCATCATCGAAACCCGCGCCAGCCCGCGGTACCGCTTGAGCTTGTCAACGTTCGGATCACCCTCCGGGAAGAGCGCATACGCCTTCTCGAACGTCGTGATCAGGAAGTTCCACTCCGAAGAGTCCCGCGCAAACCGCCGGTACTCCGTCAGGCGAAGCCCCATCAGCCGCTTGTGCGCCTCCACGTCCGTCCGCCTCAGCGTCGCGATGCTCTCCAGCGTGCGGAAGTACAACCCCTGCAACCGCTCCTGATACGCCTGCTGCGACTTCGGCGTGCTCTTGCTCATCGCCTCCGCCCACTTCTCCAGGTAGATCGTGTTGGTCTTCTCACGCGATACCGCGTTGCCGTACCTGCGGATCGCCTCCTCCCAGTCACCCTTGTCCGCCGCCGCGTCGCCCATCGACATGCTCTGATTGGCCGAGCGACCGCCCATGAAGTACAGCCCGCCCACGCCGCCCGCCGCCACCAGCAGCCCCGCCGCGAGGATCAACACAAACTTCTTGTTCACTTCAGCCGCCATGGGTCTTGCCTTTCGTAGCTACTGCCTGTGTCCGTCGCACTCGCTCGTCCGCTGAACCGTTCTGAACTTCAACCAACCTCACCCACCCGCCTCTTCACACCCCGTCTCAGTTCTTCCCGCCCTGCTCATCACCGCTCTTCAACCGCCGCGGGTTGTCCGCCGGGTACCTCCCCGCAGATACCTCCACCCAGTCCGGCACCCGCCGCATGATCTCCGGCAACATCTCATCCAGAAGGCTCCCCGCCAGAACCGAAAGCTCCTCGTTGCTCACCACATCCTGCGAGCTGACCTGCACCTTCAGATAGAACGCGTAATCGTCCTTCAACTCGAAGGCCAGCAGCCGCACATCCTCCGCCGTCGGCACGTGCCCGCCGTTGGCGATGAAGAAGTACCCCGAGAACAGCCTCGTCGTCTGACCCGGGCCGGTGAACTGCGTCACACGCATCGCCAGTTCCTGCGGCTTCCGCGGCAACACCACCCGCTCGCCCCCCGCTCGCGCCGTATAGATCTGCCCCTTCCACTCCTCCGGTACATCCTCCCGCGGCAGCCACCGATCCGCGTCCAGCTTGATCGGTACAACCGTCGGCGTCCCCGTGATCGACCACCCCGCCCCCACCATGCACCGGTCCGGTACGTGCGGCACCGTGTCGATCATCCCCGTGTAATACGCGAGGTGAAGCTCAACTCGCTTCCCAAAGCCCTCCCCGCCCTCCTGCTTCTGCGCATAAATCCGCGACAGGTAGTTCTGCGTCCCAAGCTCCGCCACCACCTCCTCCGACATCTGCGAGTCCTTCCCCAACGCCATCCAGTTCGCCGTCTCCTTCGGCACGTCAGCCACCACCACGTTCCCCGGCGGCTGGATCGGCAGCTTCCGCAGATACAACCCCAGCGCCCCCACCACCGTCGGGATCATCACCCCCGCAAAGCCCATCACCACCACCGCCGTGAGCACCGGCGCACTCTTCAATACGCCCAAACGCAGCGGCCCGCGGTCGCGAACCACCGCCCCCACGCCCGTCTTCTTCTCCGCCTCCACGCCCGCGCCCGACGGCGCTTTCTCCACCACCGCTCGCTTGAGCGCCCACACCAGCCCCATGTAAATCACAAACCCCGGCACCAAAAGCAGCGTCCCGATAAACATGTGCGCCCCGCCCGTCGCCAGGTCAGGGTTCGACAGCGACGCGATCCCCAACACCGCCACCCGCACCACGTTCATCAAAATCGCAATCGGCACCCCCAGCACCATCAACAACACCCGCTGCCACCAGGGCTTCACCGCCACCAGCGCCACCGCCAGCCCCAGCGCGATAAACGCGATCACCATCCGCATCCCCGAGCACGCCTCCGCCACGTTCAAAGGCACCGGCGCACCCGTCGTCGGGATCACCGTCAACTGGTTTCCCGCGATCTCCACCTGGATACCCAGCATCGTCAGCATCACATACGCGCCCTGCGCCGCGATCTGCTGCAAAGGCCACGTGATCCGGTTCATCACCGCTTCGCTGATCGTCACCCCCATCACCAGATACCCAACGGGCAACACCGCGATCTTCCCTACCGCAGGACCACACAACAGCAACACCAACCCGAAGACGCACAGAATCGCCGACCAACCCTGCCCCATGTGGTTCGGCACCCCGACCAGAAAGAACACGTAGCACGCAATCGATAGCAGCACCAACATAAGCCCGGGCCAGTACGTCGCCGTCCGAATCCGCGCCAGCTCTTCGCGCCGCTGCCACAGCAGGTACACGCTGATCGCCGGCACCATGTACGCGTGCGACCAGTCACCCGCCTTCTGACTCGAATACCCGTTCTGGGCCCAGAAAAACTGGTAGAACAGCCCCACAAACGCCAGCCCGACCAACCCCAGCACCGCCAGGCCCGTCGTCGAGATCACGCCACCGAAGCGCGGGCCATCGCCCACGCTCCCAGACGCCGACCCGACTTTGACGCTCGCACTGCTCATGTTCCTCGTTCTTGATCAACCGTCAGAAAGACCGAAAACCGCCGCGACAGCCCGACCGCTCAGGCTCATTCCCGAGCCCTTCTACGCCCGGGCCTTCTCGCCCGGTTCGCCACATCGAGCCATCCGAGGCCCGATCGACCACGTCCCGACTTCACACCGAACGCTCCGCGTCGGTTCGTTCACACTGCCTCCACGCCGCGGGCCTCCGGCCCACGCTCCAGCACGTTGCCCGCCTTACAGGCTCGGGTCGTTCGTCCGCTGAGGCCCGAAGACGTCGAACCCGAAGTTCCGATCCAGAATGAACCCGAACCCGTAGCTCGCACGCAACCCGTTCCGCACCACCGCCATCGGGAACGCGAAGAAGTTCGAGCCCACGTTGATCCGGTCGTCCGGCTTGATGGCTATGTCCGGGTGCGTTCCCTCAGAAATCGCCCGGTAGTTCACTTTGATGGTCACCTGACGGTCAGGCCCCACCATCCGCGTCAGGTCCACACGCTCGGGGATCGCCGCCGAGCCGAACCCGCCCGCCGAGTCAATCGCCCGCATGATCGTCATCTTCCCGTTCGTCGGCAGGTTGTACGGCCCCGGACGCGCCACCTGCCCGGCCACATAAAACACCCCGTCCCCACGCGTGGGAACCCGGATCGTGTCCCCGGGCCTGATCACAATGTTGTACTGCGCCGAACCCGCCAACAGCGGCGCCAGCGGAATCTCAATCACACGCTGCGTCATCAGCTCGCTGGCAGGGTTCTCTTCCGCGTTCGCCGTCGCCCCGATGGGCGTCAGCCCCGGGCCCGCGCCCGCGGCCACCGGCGCCGCGCTCCCAACCGTCGCGCCTCCCGCCTGCTGCACCCACTGACCGTTGACGAAGACCCACTGCCCGGCCGAACCGTTCCCCGCGCCGTTGCCGGTCGTCGCGCCGCCGGTTTCCATCGCCGCGGGCTTCCCCGTCGGCTCAACCAGATCAATCATGGGCTTCCGCTCCGCGCTGGGGGTCGATTCCGGCTGGCGCGTGCTGGAGAACATCGACGGCGCCGGCGCGTTCGTCCCGGGCTTCGACAGCTCGTCGATGATGTCCACCGCCGCCGGCTTCTTCCCGCCGCCGGGCGCGTTCTGATCGTTCGCCGAGGGCTTGACACCGCCCGACCCGCCCGGCTGTGTCGCCGGAACATCGCTCATCCCCGCCGCTCCCGTCGGTCGACCCGTCACACGGTCCGACAGCGGGATCCGCCTGATGACGATCACCTTGTCAAGCTGCTGATCAAATCGCCCTGCCTGGCTGAGCGCATCCATCAGCCGGAAGTCCGGCTTGGTGATCGAGTAAAACCCGGGCGAATCCACCGCGCCCAGAATCCCGTACGTCAGCTTGCGACGCGAACGCACGATCACGTTCACCACCGCGTTGTTGAGCACCCCCGCCTGCGCCAGCGACTTGCGCACCGACGCGACCATCTGGTCCGTCGTCTGTCCGTACACGAAGATCCCACCAACCTGCGGCAGGTCCACAAACCCGCGCGGATCCACCTCCAGATTCTCAATCCGCAGCGGCACCCCGTCGCGGAAGAAGTCCTCAACCGTCAGTTCCAACGCATCCCCCGGCCCGACCCGGTACGCCTCGACCTCCGGAATCAAATCCTCCGCGCGAACCTTGCTCGTCTCAATCCCCTCATTCGCCGGCCCCTCGTACGCCACAAAGCGATCGATGATCGGGGTCTTCGTCGGCGTGTCTTCCCACCGCCCGACCACCGACGGGTCCATGTAGCTGTCCACGTTGCACCCGCCCAACACCAGCGCCGTCCCCGCCACCCCGGTAAGGAGCACCAAACGCCGAGCCTTCCCCGCCTGTTGGCGCTGGTTTGCCCGGTCGTTCTGCTTCGTGACGCTCGCTGAGTTTCGCTTCACAACACCGCTCCTGAATAGCCCGAAGCCGCCGTCGGCTCCGCGTTCTTCCCCGAAACCCAGACCGGCTTGCCCGCCGATCCGAAATTTGGGGCTCTAGGTTAGCAACCGTCTAACCAACAATCCGGAGTTGTTTGGACTCCGTTCGTAAAGGTACGAGAATCCTTCACGTGTCAATCTGGATCGGTCGAATCGACCCGGGGCTTTCAATCCCGAGCCCATCGATCTTGATCTTCTGGTCTTTGTTCGTGGAAAGTTCTGTGAACCGGGGTTTTTACTGGGTGTCGCCATCGACCCGGTTCATCCACCCCTTCAACCTCTCATCCTCCATTCCGAAGCCATCGGCATCGAACTCGCCAACAGCGTGAGCACCTCACAAACGCACCAGCACCCAGCCGGGTTCGAGGGCTTTGCCAACTCTCTCCACTTCAATCCCACCCCAACCGCCGGCATCCCCATCTCACCGGTGATCCACCGCGTGGCCCTACAGTTGCCCAATGGTCCCCTCCGCCCCGGATAACACCGATCCCGCCATCCTCCGCACCCTGGCACGCCACCCGCGCCCGCTCGGCGGCGACCCGGTCAAACAGCTCGACGCCCCCAAAGTCAGCCTCTCAGGCCTCGTTCTCAACAACGCCGGTGGCGCCAAAGACTCCCTCGCCCTGAAAAAGAAACCCTCCTGGCTCAAGGCCAAAGTCCCCGGCGGGCCCGGGTACGAACGCCTGAAGTCCATCATGGACACCCACCGCCTCGCAACCGTCTGTCAGGAGGCCGGGTGCCCGAACATGGGCGAGTGCTGGTCGCGCGGCGTGGCGACCATCATGATCCTCGGCGACACCTGCACCCGCGCCTGCGGGTTCTGCAACGTCAAAACCGGCCGCCCCGCGACCCTCGACACCGACGAACCCCGGCGCGTCGCTGAGTCCCTCCGACTCATGGGCCTCAAGCACGTGGTCATCACCTCGGTGAATCGCGACGAACTCTCCGACGGCGGCGCACGCATCTGGGCCGAGACAATCCTGCGCTCCAAAGACGCCTGCCCCGAGATGTCCATCGAGGTGCTGATCCCCGACTTTGAGGGCAATCACGACGCGCTGCAGATGGTCATCGACGCCCGCCCGCACATCATCAATCACAACCTCGAGACCATCCGGCGGATGTACCCCGCGGTGCGCCCGAGCGCCAAGTTCGACCGCTCGCTGGAAGTCCTCCGCCGAGTGAAGGAACAGGGACTCGTCGCCAAGACCGGCATCATGGTGGGCATCGGCGAGCGCGATGAAGAAGTCCTCAGCATGATGGACGACGTGCTGAGCAAAACCGCCACGCCCAACGGCTCCGCCGACATCCTCACCATCGGGCAGTACCTCCAGCCGACGCGCAACCACCTGCCGATCGACCGGTTCGTCACGCCCGAGCAGTTCGCGATGTACCACGACGAGGGGATCAAGCGCGGGTTCAAGGTCGTGCAGTCCGGCCCGCTGGTGCGCAGCAGTTACCACGCGGACCATCAGGCCGACGAACTCTCGACCATCACCGACGAGCGCGAAAGGCGCAACCGCACCGGTATGGGTGCCCTGCTCGACCGGGCCTGAGCAGACGGGTCGATTCTTCACATCCGGCCGCCTTTTCCCATCGACGTTGAGCCGACGCGGGGCTGTTTCCTTGCTGATAAGCGGGCTTTTTACGCGCGTTCATGGAAACCCCCCATTGCGGCGGTTTCGCCGCAGAGAATCCCGCTTCTGGTAAACTGAAATTATCAGCGGCCCGCGGTGCACCACCGTCGCGGACGCGACAAACGAGGAGAGAGAGCATGGCCCGTTCATTCGCTTCTGCGTTCTGCGCGTTGTCGAACACACGATCCGCGGCGGTCCTTGCCGCACTGGCGGGTCTGGCGTGCGCTTCGGGCGCGTACGCGCAGCTCGGCGCGAGCATCAACCCGGACCTGCGCCCGCTGGTGGACGTGCAGGTGACCAACGCACCGGCGGCGGGCTCGAACGCCTGGCACTTTCTGGGGCTGATCGACACCGGCGCGCCGTCGTCGTACATCTCGCCGCAGGTCAACTCGGTCTTGACGCTGGCGAGCGTCCCCGCGGGCGGGCCCGGGCAGCCGGCGCTGCCGCTGATCTCGCAGACGTACGACTTCACGGTCGGGGGGTTCCTGGGTCGGCGGCTCGACGGCCCGCAGATCAACAACGGCGCGAACATCACGCACCGGCTGACGGGTTCGACGGCGGGCGCTAGGGCAAACTCGGGCGCCCGGTCGATGAACGTCAACCTGGATTACTTCAACGGCGCGATCAACCTGGTGAACATCGGGCAGAACTTTTTGATGAACAACCCCGCCGCGGCGCCGGGGGGTGCGCCCAGCGGCGGGCAGGTGCTGATGGTCGATCCGACGCACGGCTTCGCGGCGCCGATCAACTTCACCGCAACGACCTTGCCCGGGACCACGCAGCTCAACGGCGCGGTGAACTGGCGGTCGAGCAGTCTGGGGCTGCTGGCGCTGAACAGCGTCTTTGTGCCCAGCACAACGATCAACGCGAACCCGAACTTCCTGATGACACTCAGCTTCACCGCGCCGCCGGCGGGTGGGTATGTCAACACCCGGTCGGACGCGGGACGCGGGGCGCACACCGCCGCGGATCCGACGCTGACTCTGACGGTTGCGCAGCGGAACTTCATCAACCAGCAGCTCGGCTTCGGCGGGATTGGCCAGCCCGCGGGGATCGGCGCCAACCCCATCCCCGACACCGGCGCACCGACCAGCGGCACGGGGCCGAACCCGGGCGAGGACCTGCTGGGGACGGACTTCCTCAACCGCTTCGGGCAATACTGGAACTACAACGGGGCCAACCCCAACATCATGCTCTTTGCGCCGCTGCTGCAGGGCGACCGCGACACGATCAACCGCGGCATGCTCATGACCGTTGACCGCTC
>Ga0068877_10001230_pt1 | contig 21289 bp, 18 predicted proteins | sample NOAtaG_FD_66437 | JGI IMG/M metagenome (GOLD analysis project Ga0068877, IMG submission 66437) | Freshwater lake microbial communities from Lake Erie, under a cyanobacterial bloom - NOAA_Erie_Diel6S_1000h metaG | ecosystem: Environmental > Aquatic > Freshwater > Lake | place: USA: Ohio, Lake... | reverse complement strand
ATTAGATAAAAAGCGAAATACTTTTGGTTATCTACCCAGTGTAGTTGCCTTCGGATCATATGGATATCAGGCTTTGGGCGACACCTTCAATTTTTTTAAAGAGCCCTCATTTGGCTTCGTTAATGGAACCTATCAAAAAATAAATCGATGGTTCCCCACTACCTTCGTTGGTCTTAAATTAAATATTCCAATTTTTGATGGCCTGCAAAAAAACTACAGATGGCAGCAAGCTCATTTAAATATGAAAAAATCTGAGAACGACCTGAATAACCTCACTAATGCAATCAACCTCGAAGCAAATAATTCAAAGATTTTATTGACCAATGCATCATCAACATTAAAAAATCAAAAAAGCAACATGGAGTTGGCTGAGTCTGTTTATAACACTGCCAGAATAAAATATGAACAAGGTGTGGGCTCAAGCTTAGAACTTATTAATGCTCAAACTGATCTTAAAACTGCACAAACAAATTATTTATCCGCTTTATATGATGCTACAATTGCGAAACTGGATTATCAGAAATCCATAGGATTAATTAAACCTTAACTACCACTATCAACATGAATAAAATACCTGCAACTCTCATTTTAATTTTCTTATTGTACTCCTGTACCAGTAACGACAAGCGCGCTGAACTGGAGAAGCTTAAAAAACAACATGCAGACTTAACTGCACAAATTACCGCTCTCGAAAAAGAATTAGCCGGAACAGATTCGGGAACGGTTAAGAAAAAATTAGTTGAGACCCGCGTATTAGCTCCTGAGGCTTACGCACATTTTATTGAAATTCAGGGTAAGATAGAATCTGACCAAAATATCATTATTACACCAACTGCCGCCGGTGTAATTAAATCGGTATATGCTAGAGAGGGAGATATTGTAAAACCCGGACAAGTATTAGCTGAAATTGATGATCAGGTGCTTCGTCAAGGCATTGAGGAGTTAAAGACCGGGCTCGACCTGGCCAATCAGCTTTATGAGAAACAAGAAAATCTTTGGAAGCAGAATATTGGATCTGAGGTTCAGTATCTGCAAATTAAAAATCAGAAAGAAAGCCTCGAGAAAAAAATGAAAACCCTTATGGAGCAACTCGAGCTGTATAAAATAAAATCATCAATTTATGGCACTGTGGATGAGGTTATGGTAAAAACAGGTCAGTCAGCGGCTCCCGGTGTGCCTTCATTTCATATTGTGAATAACAATCAATTGAAAGTTAAAGCTGATGTAGCAGAACGATTTAGCAAGTCGGTTAAGGAAGGTAGCCCGGTTGTGGTATTTATGAATGATTTGAACAAGGAAATATCCGGGACGATTTCATATAAAGGAAAATCAATTAATGTTTTAAACCGCACATTCAGCATCATCATAAACCTTAATGGCTCTGATGAAATACTCCCAAATATGTCAGCCATAGTTCGAATTAAAGATTATGAGAACACCAATGCTATTGTTGTTCCGGTTAATGTTGTGCAAAACTCTGATGAGGGCACCTACATATTTGTAGTAAAAAATAATGGGGGCAATAAAACAGCCTACAAACAGCCTGTTGTTACCGGAACGGTATATAATGGCAGAACAGAAATCACCTCCGGACTTAATAGCGGAGATGAGGTCATAATGACCGGGCTTGATGATATCATCAACGGAATGAATATCAGCACAAACAAATAATTAATCATCATCTGTAAACATTTTTACCTGATATGAAGGAAAAGCTAAAAGAGTTCATAGGAAGTAGTTGGGCAATAGATAACAAAACAAGCATTTATGTTATCACCATCATCATTACACTAACCGGCATTTTATCTTACATTAATATTCCAAAAGAGCAATTCCCTGATATTGTAATCCCAACCATATTTGTAAGTACAATATATCCCGGGGCATCTCCAAGCGATATGGAAGCGCTGGTTACCAAGCATATTGAAAAGCAGGTAAAAGGTATTTCCGGCGTAAAAAAACTGACCAGCAACTCTATTCAGGATTTTTCTAATGTCATTGTTGAGTTCAACACCAATGTAAATGTTGCTGAAGCTAAACGTAAGGTTCAGGATGCTGTCGATAAGGCCAAGGCCGATCTTCCTAAAGATTTACCGGTTGAACCCTCTGTTCGAGAAATTGATTTTTCTGAAATTCCTATTCTATTCATTAATATTTCGGGCGATTTCGATTTAAACAGATTAAAACGTTTTGCAGACGATATTAAAGATCGCATTGAGGCAGAGAAAGAGATTACTCGCGTTGATATTGTTGGTGCGCTTGAGCGAGAAATTCAGATTAATGCCGATATGTTTAAAATGCAGGCTTCACAGATATCGATGAATGATATTGCTAATGCAATCGCCTATGAAAATATGACTATATCGGGCGGTGTTGTTTCAACCGATGGCATACGTCGTTCACTGAGCGTAAAGGGGGATTTTAAAAGTATTGAACAGATTCAGAATATAATTATTCGCTCTATGTCCGGAGCTACCGTATATCTGAAAGATATTGCCGAGGTAAAAGATGCTTATAAAGAAAAGGAAAGTTATGCAAGACTTAACGGGAAAAATGTAATTACACTCAACATAATCAAGCGGTCCGGAGAAAATCTGATTGATGCATCGGACAAATGCAGAAATATTGTTGCGCAATATGAAAAAGAAAAGAATTTGCCCGGTCTTCAGATCGTGCTCACCGGCGATCAAAGTACACAGACCCGCACAACACTTCATGATCTGATTAACACCATCATCATTGGGTTTATTCTGGTTACGTTAATTCTTATGTTCTTTATGGGTACAACGAATGCCATATTCGTTGCCCTATCGGTACCCTTAAGCATGTTTATTGCATTTATCATGATGCCTACATTAGGCTTCACGTTAAATATGATTGTCTTGTTTTCTTTTTTACTTGCTCTGGGAATTGTCGTTGACGATGCTATTGTTGTTATTGAAAATACCCATCGGATATTTAAGAACGGAAAAGTTCCCATCCATAAAGCCGCTAAAATTGCCGCCGGCGAAGTATTCTTGCCGGTACTCTCCGGTACATTAACCACACTGGCTCCGTTTGTGCCTCTTGCTTTCTGGTCGGGAATCATTGGCAAGTTTATGTTCTACCTGCCAATTACGTTAATTGTAACCTTACTGGCATCCCTACTTGTAGCCTATATAATTAACCCTGTTTTTGCGGTTTCATTTATGAAGCCTCACTCGGATGAAACCGATAAAAGCGTTCCTGCAATATTTAAGAAACTACGCGTTACATCCTTACTTTTTGTAATTGCCGCTATTGTATTTTATGTGAGTGGCAATTGGGGCATGGGCAATTTTACCTTATTTATTCTATTACTTGTGTGGGCGCAATATTTATTTATAGATCAGGCAACAAATACATTCCAGAAAAAACTTTGGCCAAGATTTCAAAATTTTTATCAGAAAATAATCACATGGTGCTTGATTGGTAAGCGTCCGATTTGGCTCATCGTCTTTACGATTGTACTTTTTTTTATATCTGTTTTTGCTACTGTAATCCGAAAACCCGGTATTGTATTTTTTCCTCAAAGTGATCCAAATTTTATATACACCTACATAACACTTCCTGTTGGTACCGACCAAAAAGTAACGGACTCAATAACACTCGAAGTAGAAAAACGAATCTACAGGGTTCTTGGGACTAATAATCCGCTCGTTGAATCTGTTATCTCCAACGTAGCGGTAGGCGCTAATGATCCACAATCGGGCGATCGTTCGGTAGCATCAAATAAAGGCAAGGTAGGTATTGCATTTGTTGAATTCAGTAAGCGAGATGGCCAAAGCACCGAATTGTATTTAAGTGAAATTCGAGAAGCATTAAAAGGCATTCCATTAGCTCAGATAACCGTAGAGAAAGAGTCAAATGGCCCTCCGGTTGGTAAACCTATTAATATTGAGGTAAGTGGCGATGACTATGCGGAGATTATTCGTGTATCAGAGGGATTAAGGAGCTATCTGGATTCTCTGCAAATCAGTGGCGTAGAAGAACTTAAATCAGATTTGCTTAAGTATAAGCCCGAAATCGTTATCGAAGTTGACCGTGAACGCGCCAATCGAGAGGGTATCAGTACTGCTCAAATCGGTAGTGAAATACGAACATCCTTATACGGTAAAGAGGTATCTAAGTACAAAGACAATAATGAAGAATATCCGATTCAATTACGATTCAATTACGATCAACGAAATAATGTGGATCAGCTACTCAATTTAAAAATAAGTTATCGCGATATGGTCATGGGTGGCATGATGCGATCTATCCCGCTTTCAGCTGTTGCCAATATCAAGTATGAAAATGCCTTTGGCGGAATTAACCGCAAGAATCAAAAACGGGTGATTACCATATATTCCAATATACTTGCGGGATATGCACCAAATGATGTCGTTGATGCTGTCGCCAGAGCCGCATCCAATTACAAAACGCCGCCTGCGGTAAGTATTAACCTTACCGGTGAGCAGGAACAACAACGCGAGACTACCTCATTTTTGGCAAATGCCTTATTGATATCACTATCTCTTATTTTTTTAATACTTGTTACACAATTTAATTCAATCAGCAAGCCAATTATTATATTAAGTGAGATCATTTTCAGTGTGATCGGGACTCTGCTTGGGCTCGCTATTTTCGACATGGATATCAGTATTGTCATGACCGGAGTAGGAATCGTTGCGCTTGCCGGAATTGTTGTTCGTAATGGCATTCTGTTAATTGAGTTCACTGATGTTCTCCGAGATAAAGGGTACGATATTGTAACAGCGGCAATACACGCTGGTAGAATACGAATGACGCCGGTATTATTAACTGCATCTGCCGCCATCCTTGGATTAATTCCACTTGCGGTAGGGATGAACATTGATTTTGTGTCTTTGTTCACTCATTTTAATCCACAGATCTGGTTTGGGGGGGATAGTGTTGCTTTTTGGGGGCCTCTGTCGTGGACTATTATCTTTGGGCTAGGATTTGCAACAATCATAACGCTAATTCTTGTGCCCGCTATGTATGTATTGGTTGAGAAACAAAAACTCAAATGGAAAGGAGTTCAGGATCACGAGGTGAAAGATTTTAACGAGTCTGATATCGATTAAACTTTTATAAAACAGAAACTTTTAAAAAGAATCGCTTGTTGAAAAAACTAATCTAAGCGTAATATTAGGTTTATGATATTAGAAAACATGCAGTAACAAACCGCATGCTTTCTTACTTTTAACAATGAAATTATGAGACTGTTAATCCTATTCGTTCTATTTCAATCTTTATTTAGCTGTGCTAATACTGAAGAGCAGGTAGTTGAAAATCAATTTACTGCTGAAAGTGACACCAATTATCTGGGATTTAATACGATAATATTTGATTACATTTCTTTTGTTGACACAATCATTACAAATGAAGAATATCTCAATTTGATGATTCCTAAAGGATATACCATAGCGAAATCAACACATTGGAAATGTTCAGACTATCTTGACCCATTCAAGTATCAGATTGTAGTAGAAGATTCGTCAGGAAAAAATGCAACTACGTTTTACCCCAGCCTCACATTCATTACAAACACCTCATCCCTCCCTCTCAATCGTGATCTTATTGATTTAAATAAAGACTCTGTATATCACACAAATAAATTACCTAAAAATGCTATTGATGCAATCGCTGATTATGTCATTCCATTATATGTAAATTCATCCGGCGATGTACGTATTAAATTAAAAAAACCACTCTATAACATTTATTATAATGGTCCGGCGTCATCAAATAAAGAAACCAATTTTGAAACCGCTTGTATTCACTTTGAATACAACGAAGATGGTCAAACCTACGAACACATTATTTACGCGACCTTAATCAAAAACTTTACGCATATAGAAACCTATAATTCAACTTGTGAATGGCAAATAAAAAATATTGTTGGTGTTCGAAGTATCAAAAACTTCTTGAATGATTATTTGCCAATATTTCAAACGATTATTAGTTCAGCCCGCTTATCTCCCTCCTGGGCTTACTACTATAATTATTTATGTAATAATGACTTCAGAAAGCTGAATCGAATCAGCATTATTGATTATACCAATCGTTTTAAAGGCACGCCAAGTATTGCTGAGGCAGAGGAGCTCGCTGAGTATCATCGTCATCAAAATTTAATCAGAAGAACATTTTCTGCTTACTGCATGTACCTTAACCATCTTGATTATTATACAAATCGTGATGGTGTATCTATTGCCCTGCCTGCCGGATACAGCTCCGCCTGGAGTAGTACGTACTCCCAGATACTTATAACCAGTTACCCTGGCTATCAACCTGCTTCAGATAGCGATATTGCCTGGACTCAGATTAAACGTAATGAAAGCGTTAATGAGAACTACACTATTCAAGGTTGTATGGCTCCCGAACATGATGATCCATATGTGTGGAATGAATTATTTAGTCACTAATCCCGTACTATTGACTCTATGATTTGTATGGCAGTCAACATATCAGAAACGCCCTTCACCGTAATCATTACATTCTTTTCCATCTGCTTCAAACTGCATCGCATAGGATTATTTGATACATAGTTGATAATTTTTTGGAATGTTTCCGACTCATAATAATCCGACTCCGGATTATCTATGGTATAACAACGTAAAACCTGCTGACGGAGACTGATTTTTTCAAAGCCTACTGTTCGGGCCAGCCTGCGAAGTTGTACACCGGTAAATAACTCATGTACCTGCTGTGGAATGGAGCCGAAACGATCTTCGAGCTTTTGCTTAAATGATTCAATCTGATTGATGTCCTTAATATTATCCAGCTCTGTGTAAAGTGATAAACGTTCATTTATGTTTTCGACATAGTAGTCAGGAATGAGCATTGAAATATCGGTTTCGATTGCACAGTCCCGACTAAAATCGCGTTTCACATGATCTTCAGCAAACAGTACTTTGTATTCGGTATGTTTAAGTTCTTGCACGGCTTCATCTAATATTTTATGGTAGGCGTCATAACCTATATCTGCTATAAACCCACTTTGCTCCGCTCCCAATAAATTTCCGGCTCCACGAATATCCAAATCGCGCATAGCTACCTGAAATCCGCTTCCCAGCTCCGAAAACTCTTCGATTGTTTTCAATCGGCGCTTTGAATCTGTACTTAATGAACTCATTGGTGGCGTGATTAAGTAGCAGAAAGCTTTTTTATTACTTCGACCAACACGCCCACGAAGTTGATGCAAATCACTCAAGCCAAACATATGAGCATCATTGATAATGATTGTATTTGCATTAGGTATATCTAGTCCGGTTTCTACAATATTGGTTGATACTAAAACATCAAATCGACGATCAATAAATCCAAGTAATTTTTCCTCCAAAAGGCTACCTTCCATCTGCCCGTGAGCGACGGCAATATCAATACCACTGCAAATTTCTTTGAGCGTATTTGCAATTGACGTAATATCTTTTACTTTATTATGTACAAAAAAAACCTGTCCGCCGCGATATACTTCATGCTCAATAATTTCTTTAATACGCTCGGTATCGAATGCAATAATCTCTGTTTCTATGGGTTGCCGATTAGGCGGTGGTGTATTGATGATACTCAGGTCGCGGGCCCCAAGAAGCGAAAACTGTAAGGTGCGCGGGATCGGCGTTGCAGTTAGTGTTAAGGTGTCTACATTTGCCTTTAGCTGTCTGATTTTCTCTTTGGATGCCACACCAAATTTCTGCTCCTCGTCAATAATTAATAAGCCAAGATTTTTAAATTTTACTCTGGAACTGATAATGGAATTAGTGCCAATCAAAATATCAATTTTACCCTCTTCGAGTTTACTTAGTGTTTCTTTTTGTTGTGCCGAAGTTTTAAAACGATTGATATAGTCGACCTTACAAGGAAAATCTTTTAAACGCTCATTAAATGTGTTGTAATGTTGTAATGCCAAAATAGTTGTGGGAACAAGCACTGCAACCTGTTTACTATCAGCAACGGCTTTGAAGGCCGCACGAATAGCCACTTCTGTTTTACCAAAGCCAACATCACCGCAAATAAGTCGATCCATCGGATAGCTTCGTTCCATGTCTCGCTTAACATCTTGCGTTGACTTTAACTGATCCGGTGTGTCCTCATATATAAAACTTGCTTCCAGTTCCGTTTGTAAATAAGAGTCCGGTTGAAAAGCATAACCTTTTTGTGATTTACGTATGGCATATAACTTAATCAGATCATTTGCTATGTCTTTTACCTTAGCTTTAGTCCGCCGTTTTACACTTTCCCAGGTATCCGTTCCCAGCTTATTTACCCTCGGATCCGTACCCTCCTTGCCAACATATTTACTTATTTTATGGAGGGACTGAATATTTACATAGAGTAAATCATTGTCCCGATATATTAAACGTACTGCTTCCTGTGTTTGTCCATTAACTTCGATCTTCTCCAACCCGCTAAATACACCAACGCCATGATCGATATGTGTAACGTAATCACCGGGCCTTAATTCTTGCAGTAATTTAACCGAAAGCATTTTGCTTTTAGTATATCCTTGTCTTAAATGGTAATGATGATACCGGTTAAATATCTGATGATCGGTATAGCACACTTTTTTGCTTAGATCATCAATAAAACCTTCCCGTAATGCAAAATAGACCGGGATAAACGATACGCCTGCCTTTAAATCATCGAATATGGTATAGATGCGCTCAATCTGTTTCTTATTATCCGAGAATATAAATACTGTATAACCTTTTGCAATAAGATTTTTTGTGTCTTCTATTAGTAATGTAAAGTTTTTATTAAACGAAGGCTGAGGTCTTATATCAAATTGAATTATTTCATCGGCCTGCAAATGATGTTTATCATACTCCAAAACATGTCGATTTACTATGCCTTTTAGCACGTCGTCCATCGAACACAACCATTGTTCGGGCGACTTACTGATAATTAAATTATCATCAAGAAGATTTGCTTTACTATATTGATCGAATATATCGACAGCCCTTTCCATACAACGCTCCATCACATCGGAGAGTACCTGATAATCCTGAATACACACTATACAATCTTTAGGCAAAAAGTCAAATAGCGAAATTTTATCAGCCTCTTCAGACTGTGTTTGCATATTAGGTACAATCGTAATTTTTGATAGTTTTTTTTCAGACAGTTGTGAAACCGGATCAAACTGGCGAATGGACTCTATCGTTGAGCCAAACAATTCTACACGAAACGGTTTTTCACTGCCAAAAGAGAAAATATCTATGATGCCTCCACGTATAGCGTACTGCCCGGGTTCGTAAACAAAGTCGTTGCGCTCGAAACCATATTGGTTAAAGGTGTCGATAATAAAATCTTCATCTAACTGTTCGTGTAATACAATATTTATACTGCTTTTTTTAATGAAGTCAACACTGATTACCTTTTCAATCAGCGCTTCGGGATATGTAATTAAAATATCGTTCCTAGATGGATTATTAGCTATACGATTCAATACCTCTGTTCGTAATTGTACCTGACTATTTAGTTGTTCATTATAAGCCCCTGGTTTTTTAAATGAGTCAACTAAAATCAGAGGTTCTGTTTTATCAAGAATATTAGAAATGTCATTATGTATGTATGCAGCATCTTCTTTAGTATTTGCAATAATTAGTTGCGGTGTATGATTTAAGTTATAAATCATACCCATTAATAAAGAAGAAAATGAACCGGGGCTGCCTTTTAGATGATAGGTAATACGATTCCCTCCAGATTCAAGATCTGTTAATTGGTTGCGTTTAATTCGGCCCGCTATGCTCTGAATCCGTGGATCATTGGCATAATGGTTTTTCAGCTCTTCAGGTAACATCGGGGTAACAAAAGTACGGGCATCATTTTATTTAAGTCAATTGATTATTTTGCATCCGTGGCACCATCATTTTCTAAATGGCAGTTTTACAGAAGCTTCCTCTTCCCTATAATTATAGAACAGGAACATAGCTTACTACATCCTTATATTGAAGTTGCATACTCCGGAGGAAAGTTGGTTTTAAACTCAGCAACGGCCAACTATTCGTTTGGCAGTATTGAAGATGGTTTCCGTAAAGCCTTTAACGAGATACATCTTGATCATCACGATATTCGACGTGTTTTAATCTTGGGTTATGGCGGAGGAACAGCGGCTAAGCTATTATATCATTACCTGCCTAATCCGGAATTATCAATTACCGGTGTTGAAAAAGACGAACGGATTATTCATTTTGCCCGAACTTATTTTAATGCCGATGAACTTGAAGGACTACGCCTGATTCACGATGATGCTTTAGACTTTATCCGAAACGACAATACTTATTATGATTTAATTATTGTCGATGTGTCAATTGATATTTACGTGCCGGAGGAATATGAACAGGAAGAATTTCTTGAACTGGTTCACGGGCGACTCAATAAAGATGGCATTATGCTATTTAACAAGGTAACCGCCTCAAGAACATTATACCGGCAGTATCAGCAACTCACTAAACTGGCTAATACCATTTTTAAAAATGCCGGGTCAATTATTGCTTTAGGTATTTACAGAGTGATTGTTTGTTTTAAGTAGTTATAAATCTTCTTCCAAAACCGGGCGTACCTGCCTGGCTCCTCCTAAACAATTCAAACATTCCAATCCGGTATTTTTCATCTGCCATGTATAGGATAACATGTCCGGCTCGAGGTTATTGGGGGCATCATTATTATAGTTAACCATAGCGCGCAGGGAACGATCAAATGTCATACTGGTTCCTTCGGGGACTTTAAGCATAATCCGAACTTGCTGAACACGATATTTTTGATTGATGTTAAGATTAAAACAGTCATCAAGTATTAGGACTGAATCCAATACCTGATATCCGTATGTACATCGGTCGGCTAGTGTTCTGGCTTCCTGAATAGTTCGGCCCTGAGCGCTTGAGGTAATAATCAGATAAATTGAGTCATTCGAACTTTTAGCGATATCAAAATGCATATCACTACATAATACCCCACCCTCATTATTCTTGAAAATGAATACATCACGATTCTCCGGCTCGCCATCCTGATCATAACCAACATAGTCCTTTGACAAATCATTTGCTTTAATGGTAATATGCCGCACCGAATCCATTGCAATCATCTTCTTTTCCGATATAACGGCTTTCTCTTTAAAATCATTGGCAATTTGCAAACTCTGATATATAACGGCTAAAATACCTAACACCCAAAATGCGGCAAGTACAGCTCCGGTCTTCTTCAGATTTAAATTAATCTTGAACAGCAGTTTAACGCCATTCAACAGTATGACAATAATAGGTAATGCCACGACTAACATTAATCCAATACTCAATATAGTTAACTGACTTTCGGAAATGATTTGTGTAATAAACTGATTATTGATTAACCACGATTCACCCGAAGGCAACCAGCCCATTGCCATAAATAATACAATACTTAGTCCGATTAGAACCAATGTTGCAGTTAGGATTAAAATAGCGCCAATAAAAAGACCTGCGAATTTTATTGCCGCCAAGATGATCTCTCTGATAAAATCTAAAAATCTAGCGGCTGACTGATTTAACTTTTTTGATTGAGCTCCTGATGAAAGATCCTGACCAAACGATTCTGCACGTTCTTTGATACCGTTCCACTCTGATTTAATGTTGCGCTCTATATTGGAAATGTTTAATTCCTCACCGCGCATTTGCATTTTCTCCAATGGCGAATTGGCTTGCGGTATGATAATCCATAAAATAATGTAGATCATAAAACCGCTACCGGCAAAGATTACAGCTAAGGCAAACAGCAATCGAAACCAAACCGGATCGAGATTAAAATAAGCCGATATGCCGGAGCACACGCCTCCCAATATTTTATCATCGGGATTGCGATAAAATCGGCGATTACTGTTTCTAGGCGCCTGATACTCGTCACTACTACCGTTCGGCTGTTGAGAGGACTCTCCGGCTATATCATCCGGATTTCCCATGGTGCGGATAACCTCCTGCACGTTTTCTATAGATATCGCCTGATGATCCGATGCACGGATTTCACTGAACATTTCAGCTATCCTGTTTTCGATATCCGTAACGATCTCATTGGCAGTGTCCTGATTAAAACGAACGTTTAATTTATCGAGATAAGACCGCAACATTTCATATGCATCTTCATCGATATGAAAAACGATTCCGCCTAAATTGATTGTAACTGTTTTTTTCATCGTAGTGTTTTTTTATTTATGTTTTTGAGCAGTTGCTACTGCGGTTACTAATTCATTCCATGATTTGGTTAATTCCTCTAGAAATACTTTTCCAGGCTGAGTGAGTTTGTAATATTTACGAGGAGGTCCTGATTTAGATTCTATCCATTGATAACTGAGTAAGCCATCATTCTTTAATCGGGTTAATATGGGATATAGCGTTCCCTCAACAACGATAAGTTCTGCTTTTTTCATTCGTTCAATAATTTCTGAGGCATAGCACTCATCATCAGAGGAAATGATAGACAAAATGCAAAGTTCGAGTACACCCTTCCGCATCTGTGCTTTTGAATTTTCTATGTCCATGATTTTTATCTATTTAACTTGACGGGACAAATATAGTGTTATGCTTAGTACATTGTTATACATAGTACCAAGCAAAGCCAAATTTATTTTATAATCAATTGATTTTCATAGTATAAATTTTTTTATAATTTTTTTCTGTATATCAGAATTGCCCCTACCGAAAGGAATAATAATCCGGAAAAAACGGCAAAAGCATTTAACACCTGCTGTTTGTACGAGAAAAATGACAAGGTAAACAAGGCAATAAAGAGTAATCTGAGGAGGATATGAATCATCAGAAAAACACCGCCGGTTCTGCCAAAAATATAGTTAGGCACCTGATGAAAGATATAGGTTACACGCATGATTCGTACACCTGCATTACACAAACCATATAGCATCATCAGCACAAAAAATAGGGTTATGGATTGATTGAATAATAATCCGATGTAGATCAAAAAGCATAAACCAATTAGCGACAACACGCCACATATAGGACCAATTAAGCGTGACAGATATCTGCTTGATAATCCGGCGGCAATAGCCCCTGTAGCAAAGCAAACTTCCATGCCACCAAAAACAGTAGCATCGCCTTTGAGATGATAAAATATATATGTTGGCGTCAAAATATAATTAGAAACAATAACCGTTAAAAACACCGTTAATGATGCTGTGCCAAACAGAAGAAGCGGTTTGCGTTGCATCAGAAAGTCAAATCCGGCTTTTAAACGGCTTATTACCGATTGATCTCCTTTATCCGGAGTGATACTGAACCGATAGCGTATCGTTGATATAATAACTAATGAAATCATATAAGTCATTCCGTCAGCAAAAAATATTTCCTCAAGGGTCCAGGGTTTAAATTGAATATTGGTGTTAATGCTAAACTGTAAAATTTTAACAACACCTGTTTCAGAACCCGTCAGGAGCATGGAGGCAAATAAACCGGCAATGGCATTTGTTACCTGGCCAACAATTTCTATCTGTGAGTTAATGGTATTGTAGTGCTCCTTAGGTATAATCTCTTGTGCAAAGGCATAGAGGTTGGGGTAATGTATATTGTACACAAAGAATGTTGTTGCAAAAACGAGTGCAATCAGGCCCACCGGAATGGTTCCTAAATAAAATCCTATTCCCGAAACAAGAAGCAGGACAGCCCCTGCAATAGCATTGATATACAGAAAAATCTTCTTTCGGGAATAACGATCAATAAGACTTCCGGAATAGAGACCCCAGAATATCTGAATAAAGGTGACCAAAAAATATACGACACCGAGTAACTGCGGCTGATTGAGTATGGTAAGAAAATACCAGGGAATAGCAATCATACTGATGCCCTGAGCAACTCCGGAGATGCTGTTTGCTAAAAACAGAAGTATGAAGGATCGGCGCTGCGGAGTCATATGTGAGGTAAAGAAACATGTTATTTTTCTAATCCATTTTTGCAATATGTCTGAGCACATTCAGAAGAAGTATTATTCAAAATCAGAAGCCATCGAAAAAGCAAGGAGATACTGCGCCTACCAGGAACGATGCCAAAGCGAAGTGCGCTCAAAACTACTTGAGTGGGGTCAGCGCGGTTTGGCACTGGAAGAAATTATATCCGACTTAATTACCGATGATTTTATTAACGAGGAACGATTTGCCTGTGCGTATGCAAGAGGAAAATTCCGCCTGAAAAAATGGGGCACACAAAAAATTAAACACGAACTCAAACAACGTAACATCTCAGCATACTGCATCCGAAAGGCCCTGAATCAGATTGAACAGCATGATATAAAGCAGGCACTTAAGGATATTTTAACTAAAAAATTAAAAACACTAAAGGACCATAACCCGCTGAGCAGAAAGCATAAACTTATTGCATTCGCAATACGAAAAGGTTATTCGGCAGATCTTGTATATTCTGTAGTGAATAACGAAACGTTATAACCATTTTTTTGCTTTCATATACACAAACATGATCAGTGCAACCACAATCATAATAGCCCATATCATAAAATAGCCATTTGCATATTTCAATTCAGGCATATGTTCGAAATTCATGCCATAAACCCCTACTATGAATGTAAGAGGAATAAATAGTGAGGATATAATAGTAAGTGTCTTCATTACCTCGTTCATTTTATAACTCAGATTTGAAAGATAAACATCCATAATGCCGGACAATACATCGCGGTACATTTCAATGGTATCGAGCACCTGAATAGTATGATCATATAAATCACGCAGATAGATATGCGTTTCCGCCTTAATTGGTTTTATATCTCCTGAGAGCATGTGATTTACCATTTCTCTGAGTGGCCACACTGCTTTACGAATGTATATCGTGTCGCGCCGAATTTTATTTAATCGTTCGGCAATATGTTTACCCGGATTATTAAATGCGTCATTTTCAAACTCTTCAAGTTGTTCATCCAACTTCTCTATTACGGTAAAATAATTATCAACCACACAATCGAGTAAAGCAAACACCAGATAATCCGATCCGTTTTGTCTGAAACGGGACTCCGGATTGCGAATACGTGAGCGCAATTGTTCAAACACATCGCCTATATTTTCCTGAAAGGAGATTACATAATTATGCCCCAGAATCATACTCACCTGCTCGATGATGACTTCATTGGTTGCATAATCATAATCCAGCATCTTAAATACGATAAATACGTAATCATCATGCAATTCCAATTTTGGGCGCTGCTGCGTGTTCACGATATCTTCCAGTATGAGTGGATGTATCTGATATAATTTACCCACATCTTCGATGATATCGGTTTTATGAATTCCATCAATATTTATCCAGGAGCAAGTTTGCGTAAACTGATATTTAGCAATATCCTGTACGTTATTAACCGATATTTCTTTAAGATCATTACTGTCGTAATCAATAACCGTGATACGAACCGGCGCATCTTCTTTGTTGCCTATGTATACAACACGCCCCGGTGGTAAACCGGATTTGGTTGACTGCTTGGGCTTTCTTGCCATTTGCCTGACCTTTTTTCGGAATGCGTTCATCGGATATACTTACACTAATTTAATCATGCATAGAGCATCAGGGACTATTAACTAGCTGGTCTTATACACATTATTTTATTTCCTCATAATCAATATACTCGCCACGTTTTTCGTCTGTTTTGGCTGTTGCCTGATCCTGTTGGTTAACCATTACATTTGGTCCCGTTTTGGGTGTTCCCTGATTTGCTTTACGCCTGTTAAATAAACGAGGTAATAGAAAATATAAGGCGGCGGCTATTAACAGTATGTCGATTAGTCTGGATTGAAGCAATCGAAGTAACATCAGATTAATTCTTTAATTCGTTCAGAAATAGTTCAGCGAGTGGTTTAGCCCACAGCGCATACATAGTGGCCGACGGATGCAGCTTATCGTTTGCAGTCAGCAAGACATCATCTTTAGCCAAACGGCTGATTGCAGTTATATCAAGGTAATGCACGCCCCTGTTCAACGTTTCTTGTTTGTTAATCGTATTAAACAAATCGATTTCTTCAGCAATTTTTTTTCGATCGCGGTCTTGTGCGAATGGAGTTACCCCCCAATCAGGAATAGACAGCACTACAACACGATTGGGTTTGCCCGAAGCAAATTGAACAGCCTGCTCAATGAGTTTTACAAATTCAGTACGATATTCGTCGGCACTGCGGCCCCGGTATTGATTATTTACACCTATGAGCAAGGTAACCAGATCAAAAGACGTTGTAATGTGAGCTTCATCAATAGCTTTTTGTAATTCATCGGTAGTCCATCCGGTAACAGCTATGATGCGGGGCTCTGCAACTGCATATCCTGATTCGCGTAATATTGTCAGCGCCTGATTAATAAAACGCTCTTCGGGAAGTACGGACTCACCAATGGTGTATGAATCTCCCAGGGATAATGTCTTATAACTTTTCATTTGACTCTGCGCATGCAAAATTGCGCTATTGACGATAAAGATTATAATGAACAACTGCCGAAGCATAATTGAAACTAACCAGTTTGTTTGATTTCAATTTCTTCTCCATCCTTATCATAAAAATGATATTCAACCAAAGCCATACTATCCGTGGAGTCAACGTTTATCCATCGTTTATACTTAAAGAACCATTTCCATTGAATGGAGCGCAAAAAGCCCCCAAAACGAATATATCCCTCCATATAAGGATGAACAACAAGACTGAGTTTCTTTTGATTCTGTTTTTCGAGAATAAACTGCAAGTCTTTATGTATTCGATCCATCAGCAAAATGCTGGGCCCAATTTTACCTTCGCCTCCACAGGTTGGGCACTGTTCGCTGGTTTCGATAGTCAACTGCGGCTTCATTCGTTCGCGGGTAATCTGTATCAAACCGAATTTACTCATTGGCAATATGCTGTGCCTTGCCTTATCCGATTTCATGGCCTGTATCAGTGCGGTAAATACCTGCTTCTTATATTCGGGATTGCGTATATCAATAAAATCAACCACAATGATGCCGCCGATATCGCGTAGTCGAAGCTGTCGGGCAATTTCCTTAGCCGCATCGAGGTTTACCCGAAGGGCATTAACCTCCTGACTCTCTTCATTATTCATCTTAAAGCCACTGTTTACGTCAATGACATGCAGGGCCTCGGTATGCTCAATAACAATATATGCGCCGCCCTCTATGTTTACCGTTTTGCCAAAACTGAGTTTAATCTGTTTGGTTACATCATAGTGATCAAAGATTGGCGTTTTGCCCGTGTACAACTGAACAATGGACTCCTTATCGGGAGCTATTTTGCTGATATATTGTTTTACATCATCATATACCTCGCGCGAGTTAACCACGATGCGGTTAAATGATGTGTCGAGCAGATCGCGGAGTATGGTTGATGTTTTGTTTAACTCACTCAGCACTTTGCGTGGTGCTTTGGCTCCTTTCAGATTCAGTGTCTGCTCTTTCCACTTAGCCATCATCGCGTTCATTTCCTCGTGTAACTCTGCAACGGTTTTACCTTCGGCATTTGTTCGTACGATTACACCAAAGTTCTGAGGCTTAATACTCTCCACAAGCCGCATCAATCGCTTGCGCTCTTCGGGATTATTAATTTTTTTACTAACGTTAACATAATTTACAAAAGGGATCAATACCATGTATCTGCCCGGGAAGGACAGCTCTGCAGTTAATCGATGCCCCTTGGTCGATATCGGTTCTTTGGTTACCTGAACCAATATGGACTGTTTCTTGGAAATCACCGATGTGATCTTCCCGGTCTTGTGAGTCTCCGGTTCCAACTTAAATCCGCGCAGGTCGTAGGGTGCAATGCCGTCGTTGGCGGCTTTGGCATACTTCAGCAGGGAGCGAATTTGGGGGCTTAAGTCGGAGTAATGGATGAAGCCATTCTTTTGATGACCTATATCCACAAAAGCGGCATTCAGAGAGGGCAATAGTTTATTCACTGATGCCCATATCACATCACCTACGATAATCTTTTCCTGATTGCCGTCGCGGTGGAGTTCCACCAGATTTTTATCTTCCAGCAATGCGAGTTCGATACCGCTCTCACCGGAATTAACAATGAGTTCCTTGTTCACGAAATACTATAATTAAACACCCGAAAAAATTGAATTGATTTAGGTATGACTCTCTATCGCCGCAGTTAATGATGTGTTGATGTGTTTTCGAGTGCGTCTGAGCAGGCGATATAAGAATAAATATATGCTTCAGATAATGTCCGTGACACGGATATTATCTGAAGCAATAACTAATTTACTTCGTTAATTAACGCGATTTCTTTTTATGACGATTCTTTCTGAGACGTTTCTTACGCTTATGAGTAGCGATTTTATGTCTTTTTCTTTTTTTTCCGCAAGGCATAATAGATTAAGATTTTTTTATGTTTTGAATTAATTCTTCGATTTGTTTTTGGGCTTCAGGCATTTTGGCAAAATGCTTTTTGGCATTTTCGAGAGCCTGAATCGACGACACTTTATCGCCGGATGCCCGATAGGCTTCAGCAAGGTAATAATGCGCTTCGAGGTTGTCCGGATGTAATTCGGCCAAACGTTTCAAACGCGGAATTGCCTTGTCGAACTGCCCGGAAACGATAGCCAATCGTCCGAGTGTAATATTCATATACTCATGATCAGGCTGTATTTTTTCAACCTGCTTGAGCATTGTTACGCCGTCCATAACGCGATTCTTTCCATCAATCAGGCAAACAGCAAGCTGAACTTTTGAATCAACATCGGTAGAGTCAAGGGCCAGGGCGCTATTAAATCCGTTAATGGCCAGATCAATAGCATAGGATTTAGCTATTGAATCTGCGGCACCTCCTGCGGCATAGAAGAGTAAACCTGCGGCAAAACGCCAGTCGGCGGCCGTGTTGGTGATTTTTGCTTTTTCCGTGTAATAATGTCCTCCACAGATAATATTACCACTACGCGACCACACATCACCTAACTTCTTGTATGCCTCGGCCTGCTGAACCTTGTCAGTAGATGTTACTTCTTTCTGAATTAAAGCCACACTATCCAGTACCGTTTGCTCAACACGACCGGATGCCATCTTCAGGATGTGATTAAACGCATCGGCATCATTTCGCACTTCATTTTCGGCAACTTGATTAACGGCTTCCTGTTCAGGTTTGGTGCCAGACGGAGCCTTTTTAGAATACATATATATTCCACCGATCGCAATCAGCGCAATTAAACTCAACGGTATGATCGGCTTTTTAAACATGATTAATCTTCAGCGTCAATTTCAACATCCTTGTCGCGGCGATGCAGGGATTGCTCCTGCTTGGCTGTATTGCCTGTGCGCACGCGTTCCACAAAAGCTTTGGAAGGTTTAAATGCAGGAATGAAATGTTCGGGAATAACTATAGACTCACCTTTTTTTATGTTGCGGCCAATCTTCTCAGCACGTTTTTTAACGATAAAACTTCCGAAGCCTCTAACGTAAACATTTTCTCCTTCGCGCAACTGATCTCTAACCTCTTTGAAAAATGCTTCAAGAGATACCAAAACATCTACTTTTGGCACTCCGGTCTTGTCAGAGATAATGTTAATGATGTCTGCTTTTCTCATCTTTGTTAACTCCCCTATTTTTTTTAAGGAGTGCAAATGTGAGAATAATTTTCTAAAGAATGAAATGATATAACTTAATGATTAACAAAAGGATTGAAAGAAAAAAGGCCTTGGATTTTTCAGATAAATTATTATCATGGCATCGAAACATAAATCGTCGCCTGCCCTGGGTGGGTATTAAGGATGCCTATCGGATATGGCTGTCGGAAATTATCCTTCAGCAAACACGTGTTGAACAGGGGCTACCCTATTATCAGCAATTTATCCGTCGGTTTCCGACTGTTCGTTCCATGGCCGAAGCCACAGAAGATGATGTGTTGAGATTATGGCAGGGATTGGGCTACTACTCTCGCGCCCGCAACATGTATCATACCGCAGTTATGGTGGTAAAGAATTATAGAGGGCTATTTCCAACCGCTTATGACGAACTCATTAAGCTTAAGGGCATTGGAGCCTATAGCGCCGCCGCAATTGCCTCCTTTGCCGCAAATGAGCCGCGTGCCGTTGTTGATGGCAACGTAGTGCGTGTTCTTGCCCGCGTTTTTGGCCTTTCGATTGATTATCAATGCAGCGAAGGAAAAAAAATGTTTAGCCATGTGGCACAACAACTATTGCCCGAAGAAAAAGCCGGACAATACAACCAAGCAATAATGGACTTTGGGGCGTTACAGTGTACTCCTAAAAACCCGGAGTGCGGCTCTTGTGTGATGAAGCGTGTCTGTTTTGCGAGCCGAAAAAAACAAGTAGCCCGATTGCCGGTTAAACGAAAGAAGCAAGTGCTGAAAAAACGATACCTGCATTTTTTCATCATAGACCATCAGCAACAAGTACTTATCGAACAACGCACCGGCAATGATATCTGGAAAGGACTTTATCAGTTTCCCTTGATAGAAACCGAGGCCGAAACACCCTTTAACGAATTATTGCAAAGCGATAAAGCCAAAAGCCTGGGACTAGAAGCCTTGGAAGGCCTGAAGAATATAAGCCGGCATAAACAAAAGCTATCGCATCAGGAAATCCATTTCACGATTTATTACCTCCAATCAGAGAGTAAAACTTTTAATTCACTGGCCCGGCAGTATATGGCTGTTCCTGTAATACATCTAAAAAAATATTCTTTCCCGAAAACACTTGCATATTACACAGATATTTCATTATATTCGAACAACTAATTTTTTAAACCAAACAAAACCCAAACATCATGAAAGGTATCAACAAAGTTATCCTCGTTGGGAACTTAGGCAAAGACCCTGAGTTTCAAAAGTTAGAAGGTGATATCAGTATCGCCAAATTTCCATTAGCTACCACTGAGCGCTACAAGGACCGTAATGGTGAAACTAAAGATCAAACCGAATGGCATAATATCATTGCCTGGAGGCAACTTGCTGATATCAGCACCAAATACCTTCATAAAGGCAGTGCTGTATATATCGAAGGTAAAATCCGCACTACCAACTGGACCGACAAAGACAATAACAAAAAATACCGCACCGAAATTGTTGCTGAAACCATAAACATTTTGGATAAGCGCACCGATGGTAACGGCCATACCGATACCACTGCGGAAAGCACCGCACCTGTTATTGAGGAGGGCGGCGACGACCTGCCATTCTAATTGCTTGTTGTAGATTAGCACCGACAATTTAAAAGTCTGTCATTTCAGTTTGGATTATCATAGTATGTCAACCGGGGTTTCTGCATTGCTCCTCAATGCAGGCCCCGGCCTTGGC
>Ga0068877_10001229_pt1 | contig 21294 bp, 15 predicted proteins | sample NOAtaG_FD_66437 | JGI IMG/M metagenome (GOLD analysis project Ga0068877, IMG submission 66437) | Freshwater lake microbial communities from Lake Erie, under a cyanobacterial bloom - NOAA_Erie_Diel6S_1000h metaG | ecosystem: Environmental > Aquatic > Freshwater > Lake | place: USA: Ohio, Lake... | reverse complement strand
AACGGAGACCGACAGACCACGAGCGTGAAGATGACGCGCAATCACCAGCCCGTCTCCGCCATTGTTTCCTATCCCGCAAACAACAACAAACTTAGCCTCATCGTTCACCAAGTCTGCAACAAAATCCGCAGCGCCTCTCCCTGCGTTCTCCATCAAAACCAAACCGAGCATGCCAAAACTGTGGATTGCAATCTCATCCACCATTCGGCTTTGAAGAACTGTCAGGGGTGTTGCGATTGATTGATGGACATGCACGGACAACACCTCCAATTACGTCCTTATTTTGAATTCGGCGAGGTAGGTAAATACTCTTGAGCATCCACGTAGCCATCGCCGTTTTTGTCTCGCATCGAAAACCAGCGATTGGCTTCGTCTGGTTGACGATTCGCGCTAAACTCTTGCTTGCTTAACTTTCCGTCCCCATCCTTGTCCAAAGCAACAAAGTTCTTCGCACGCGTCGCTTCGCTGTCCGCAGCGTTAGATTGCTTTTTCGTGTTGGGGCGACTCGCAACTGATTTTGATTCAGGCAACGGCAAATAATCGAAATCAAGAATCATCTTCTCAATCATCGCTTCTCGAAGGGAGTTTTCTACTTCAACGACGGATGGATCGCCAGCAAGGTTATTTAGTTCCGATGGATCGTTGTCGAGATCATACAACTCGTAAACCGAACGCGGTGTAGTGAAATAGGTTTTCGACACGCCATCACTTAATTGCTCCGCTTCGTTGGCAGCTTTGATTTGATTCCAAGCTGCTCCGCCAGCCGAATCGACTGGCGAATATGGAATCCATGGTGTGCAATTGTAGATCAGTTTGTATCGATCGCTTCGCACGGCGCGAGCCAGGTCGTAACCGCTATTGGACATGGTTGCACTAACACTCGCAGAACCATGTGGTCCGCGTTCTACGAAAACATGCTCGCGAGGTTTGTATTGTTTACCGATCAGTAAATTCCAAAAACTCTGCCCCGTCATTTTGTTCCCAGCCTCGATTCCGGCTGCGTCGAGCAATGTGGGTGCAATGTCTTCGCCGCTCAGCAAGACTCGTGACTCCACTCCTTTTTGTGGGGAATTGGGATAACGCACGATGAGTGGCACGTTGGAACCCGGGTCGTAGAGAGAACCTTTTCCGTGAGGCAAGGCTGCTCCATTATCGCCTGCGAACACAATGATTGTCTTGTCGTATAGCTCTCGCTCCTCGAGCACTTTCAATACCGATGCGATCGACTCATCCAAGCGATTGACTTCGGCGGAATAGTCTGCAACTTGTTCTCGGACTCCCGGGAGATCTGGCCAATGATCTGGCAATTTCAATGTAGCAGGATCAGGTCGGAAATGTGCTGGTGCGTCCCAAACATGGTGTGGGTCGCTAAAGTTTGCCCACATAAAGAACGGTCGATCCGATGGGCGTCCATCGAGGAATGTTGCTACGGTCGCGGCAACTTGTTTGTCGCCTGAATTCTGCAAGAAATCGACCCTATCGCGAAAGGTCTTCATTCCATGCTTGTCTAAAATCGCATTGGCAACGGGATCTTTCGATGATCCATCCAAATGAAAGGATCTACCACAGACGCCTGTGTAATAGTTGCCTTTGGACTTCAGCAATTCAGGCAAAGTCTGTTCGTCGCGCGGAAGCGGCGAAGAAAAGCGAGTCATGCGAGCCGCCACAGGGGAACGCCCTGTCATCAATGACGCGCGAGAAGGAACACATTGCGGACAAGTCGTAAAGTAACGATGGAATCGGATTCCATCTTTTGCCAATCGATCGATCGTTGGCGTATGGACGTTTGTGTTGCCATAACAGCTTAGGTACGGATAGCTATGATCGTCACTGAGCAACAGAAGAATGTTAGGCTTGTCATCGGCTAACGAAACGGAAATCCATTTTGTTGCCATCCAAGTTATCAACAAAAAGATCGTAGCGGTTCGGACAAAATGGTGTGTCATAGAAAGTACCACGATTCAGTAACGATAGCGAACAAGCCATTACAAACAAAGGTCGCTCGTTCGAAGAGCGACCTTCAAAAGATGGGAACTAGGCCAAGCCTATCAACTAGCCTTTCTTCGCGGCATCGTATCGCTTGCCAACTTCGTTCCAATTGACCACGTTCCAAAACGCAGCGACATAATCAGGTCGGCGATTCTGATATTTGAGGTAGTACGCATGTTCCCAAACATCCAAACCAAGAATCGGTGTTCCTTCGATACCGGCAACAGCCTTGCCCATCAAAGGGCTGTCTTGATTGGCAGTCGAGCCGATCTCAAGCTTACCATTGTTGAGAACGAGCCATGCCCAACCGCTTCCGAATCGGGTGGTAGCAGCAGTAGCGAGCTTCTCCTTGAATGCCTCAAAGCTACCAAAAGTGGCTTCGATGTCAGCAAGCAATGCTCCGCTCGGTTTTCCACCGGCGTTCCAGCCAATGATTTGCCAGAAAAACGTGTGATTGACGTGTCCACCAGCGTTGTTACGAACCGCAGTACGCTTGTCTTCGGGGACAGCGCTAAGATCCTTGATCAGCTCTTCGGCCGTCTTGGACTCAACCGCGGTTCCTTCGACTGCTTTGTTCAGATTGGTTACGTACGCTTGATGGTGTTTTCCGTGGTGGATCTCCATCGTTTGCGCGTCGATGTGTGGTTCCATGGCGTTGGAAGCGTATGGAAGAGGTGCTAGCGTATGTGCCACAGGTGTACTCCGAGGATTGAGTGGTATGGTTGAAATGTTAAGACATTTGTCACGCCCCATTCTAGCAAAATGCAAGATTCTGGCACCCTTCAATCGAAAATTGGAGAACCCCAGATGTTTTGGGGGGCAATTGCGAGTTACAATCCTACGAGTCGTTCAAAAACCTGCTGAATCCTGCGCATCGCTGCGTTTTTTGAGACTAAACCGATGACTCGATCTCCACTCGTGAAAGCGTCCGAACATTCGCATTCGCATGCTTTTCGCTCTCTGAACCCACTGGTCACCGAAGGGCTCTCGGTCGCTAGCCGACGAAATTTGCTCAAATCGAGCATGCTCGGGATGGCAGGACTGTCTCTTCCGCAGCTACTGCAAGCGAGGGAACCGATTGACCGCGGAGGGCTGGGTGCCCCCAAGGGAAAAAGCGTAATCTTGCTTTGGATGACGGGGGGGCCAAGTCAAATCGACACATGGGATCCAAAACCGGATCGGCCGCCTCAAAATCGCGGTCCCTTTGGAGTGATTCCCACTACACTTCCCGGCGTCATCATCTGCGAGCATTTGCCCAAACAAGCCGCGATGATGGATCGCTTTACGATCCTCCGATCCGTCGATGCGAAATCCAGTAACCATGAACCCAACATGGTATTTCAAACCGGAAACTTGGAGGCGGAACCTCGCACAAATCCAGAAGCCGTTCGCTACCCTTCGATCGCCTCCGTCATTGCAAAGCACCACGGTAGCCATCGCAAAGGTATCCCTCCAAATATCGGTTTCTATCGCTCGAAGAGTCATATCGCATTCGCCGGAGATCTCGGTCAACAATTCGATCCGTTCCCAGGCAACCTCGCATCGAAACTACCTATCTACGACTTGATCGGAAACAACACGGGCAAATCGACCGCGGGTGAGATGTTTCAATTCGCGAAGGGGCTTAGCTTTGAACGGATGTCCGACCGACGAAAATTGCTCGCGGACATCGATACGATGCGTCGCGATATTGATCAATCACGAGTGATGGAAGCCATGGATGCTTACAATCAACAGGCGTTTGATTTGCTACTAGGACCTGAGACACGACAAGCATTTGACTTAAGCCTCGAATCAAAAGCGACTCGCGAACGGTATGGAGATCACCTATGGTGCCAACAGGCATTGCTCGCGCGACGATTGGTCGAGTCGGGGTCGGCGTTCGTAACGCTCGATCTTAGTTACCATACGGCAAGCGGAACGTGGGACAATCACGGCGACAATATTCCACCCTACGGTGGCATATCGAAGGGGCTCAAGCCATTGCTTCCCTTGTTTGATCATTTGTTAACCACGTTGGTGAGTGATCTGGAGGAACGCGGAAAGTTAGATGATGTGCTGGTGATCGCGATGGGTGAGTTTGGCCGAACGCCGATGATGGGCACACAAGGCAGCACGGACGGACGAGACCATTGGCCAAATGTGATGTCGATGGTCATGGCTGGTGGTGGATTGCGACATGGACAGGTGATAGGCTCGACCGACAAAGACGGTGGTTCGATTCGCGAACGTGCCGTAACTCCTGGCGATTTGGCGGCTACACTCTATCGGTACTTTGGCGTTCCTTTGGAAACACAATACGTTGACTCCAGCGGTCGTCCTCGCAATGTGGTCAATCACGGCGCCCCGATATCGGAATTGGGAGTGTAGAGGAAAAAGGCGTGGGATGGCCCTGGAACGTATCGGATGCCTTTTGGCGTCACAAAAGGTTCCTTCCATCTTACGGAATACGGAAGTCATTGCGTTTGAGTCTCGCGGGCATCGTCGACCAACAAGAAATTTATTGGACGAACTAACCTCCCTCCAAGCCCCCCATGCCGCAGTGAAACCTTAGTTGCGAATGTCGCTGCCGCGTCGGCACGCACAATCAATTAACGCGATAGATTGGAACTGCAAAGTCAACACAAGATGCTATTGTCAATCAATCGGGTCGTTCCAAGTCTGGCAGCAATAATCGCAACAGCAGGCGACGTTACTTCGGAAAGTGGTTCCAACGTGTCACCGTCGACGATCCGAGCATAATCGATCGAATCGACGGGCGCATTGAGCAATATTTTCGTCATTTCGTTTTCAATGTCTGCTACGTTGTGACAGCCTTCTTCGACCATGGAGTTGGCTGCTTTCAATGCTCGGCTCAAACTGAGAGCACGCGAACGCTCGGAATCATTCAAATAACGATTGCGACTGCTCATCGCTAAACCATCGGGCTCGCGAATCGTATCGCATGTCACTATTTGAATTGGCAGATTTAAATCCTCGACCATCGCTCGAATCACCGCCACCTGCTGATAGTCCTTGCGACCAAAAAAGGCAACCTGAGCAGGCACCATCATAAACAACTTGAGGACGATCGTCGTTACCCCACGATAATGCCCAGGTCGAATCTCACCTTCCCAACGATTGGCTACTTTCGGTGGTTCGACATAAGTCGAGTGCTCGGGTGCATAGACTTGTTCTGAATTTGGTACGAACACGATGTCGCAGCCGACGGAATCCAGTTTTTCCAAGTCCGATTCGAGGGTTCGCGGATACTTACTAAAGTCCTCCTTGGGACCAAACTGCGTTGGATTCACAAAAATCGTAGTGGCCACGATGTCTGACTGGAGTTTGGCCTGTTGTACCAGAGAAATATGCCCTGCATGCAGCGCACCCATGGTTGGTACAAGCCCAACGCGATTTCCGTTTCGTCTTTCAAAGTCCACCAATGCGTAGACTTCGTGAGGTGAGTGAACGACTCGCATGGTGCTCTTTCGCGTTGCTGGAACGAAACTATCCGAAGTAAGCGACTGCGTTTTGAAAGACTTTCAGCCCCTCGCCATGCTCAGGTTGTTCGCGTCGCCGAGTCCATTGCGGATGGTTAGTGGCGAATAGATGTCGCTCTGGGTGAGGCATCAATCCAAAGATTCGCCCACTAAAATCGCAAATGCCTGCGACGTTCGACTCAGCACCATTCGGATTGTCGGGAAACGCCAAAATCCTGTCGCCTGTTTCGCCAGCGGGATTGCAATACTGTATTGCTACTTGATTGCTGGCCTGCATGGTCTCACGCGTGGCGTCATCGCGAAACAAAAAGCGTCCTTCAGCATGCGCCATCGGAAGGTAGAATTGCGAGATCCCTTTCAAGAAGACGCAATGATCACTGGTTGGTTTCAAGTGCACCCAACGATCTTCGAATCGACCTTGACGGTTCCACGTTAAAGTCGCAGGTGGCGTCTTTTCCGCTTGTTCAAAAAAGATCCCCAATCGCATCATGATTTGAAAACCATTGCAGATGCCCAGAACCAAACGATCCTCTTGGCGAAACATCTCTAGCGTCTCGCTCAGAAACGTTTTGATTTGAGTTGCTAGAATTTGGCCGGCGGCGATATCATCTCCGTAACTGAATCCGCCGGGGAAGCAGAGCATCTGAAACGTCGAAGCGAGCGACGGATTCTCCATCAATTGGTTGACATGGAGTCGAACTGGTACTGCTCCCGCCATTTCAAAAGCGTACGATGTTTCCACATCACAATTCGTACCAGGGGCACGAAGCACGAGAACTCTGGGTTTTGCCATGCCTAGACATCGGGGTCGGGGGAAGCGGAATCGAAAAACAAACGTCTTGTTGGCCCATTAATGTATCCCAATTGATCCATCTTGGCAGTCCAAATCGAGGCGGAGAAATTACCCGGAAAGTTCACTCTGAGCAACGACGACTGCAACAGATAGCGTGACCAGATTGGCCCTCTTTGTCGCGATTAGAAAGCGATTGGCTCCGCATTTTAAACTGAACAACGGTTCTTGCCTTATGGCAGTCCATGGAGCCATGTCACAACTTTTTCGGCCCACATTTCGCCGTGAGCTTTAAGTCCTTTGACGCTGAAATGAACCCCTTGTCCGTTTCGCTCTCTCATGTCTCCCTTTAATGTGTCCGTGTCGGGCCCTTCTCCGGCGATTCCATCTTTCCACAATGAGGCTTGGGCTGCGCGGATGTCTGGAGATGATTCGTCACCAGGTACATGGTATGAGGTCTGAGCAACAATCCAGGGAGCATCCCAGCCAATATCTCGGCAAGAATCTCGAATGATCTTCTCCAGATACTCTCGATACAGTTGGCCCGGCAACGTGCGGGTTGGGTCTTTCTGGTTGGCATCGCTTTCCCCTTGATGCCAAAGAACCGCTCGGAAGCCGTGAAGGCCTAACTCCTTCATCTGCTCAATGAGCGTATCGTACGCCTCCCCTTTGCTCATCCATTGGCCACTGGCGTCTTTTTCAACACGACTTTCAATGGTCGGAGGCATGGGGAATAGCGAGCCTTTCGGAAGCCATTCGCGAACGCTCGTTCCGCCCACACCACACGCTACAATGCCGATCGGTACATCAAGTTTTGCGGCCAATGCATCACCGAACGCGGGAACAAAGCTGCCACTTTTTCCTTTGGCTCTCGGTTGAGGATCGTTGGCGATTGTCCACTTCGATCCATCGAACGCGACGACGCGTCCGGACTGTGTTTCGAGTTTGCCTTCGCCGTAGTTTGCCGAGTTCGATTGGCCCGCGATCACAAAGACTTCGCCGACGCCGACATGCATGACGGTCGCACTCGCAATTGCTGTATTGGCGTTTGCGATGCGCACGTCTAGTCTTTTCCAACCACCCGATTTGGATGGCACCGATGCGGATACATTGCGCCCTTCGAGGACCGATTCAATTCGTTGCCAAATTCCATCTTGCCCCTCTTCACTAAGCTTCACTTCGAGGAACGTGTTCTTGGGTATATCTTCCGAAAGTCGGCCGGCGATTCGAATCGTACCACGATCTTTCGTTTGCCGTTGAACGACTTGATATTCAATGGGCGATCGAAGTTCGAGTTCAGCGCCCTGTACGAATGCAAAACAACAAAGTCCGAAGAACACGAGAGGAGTAACAAGTCGTCTCATAATTTGTTTAACTAGGAAGCTGTCGGGCTGGTGCGGTCGAGTTCGCCGAAGAGTTCTGCTAGCGAGACCTCGAATCCGGGAAGAACATCGCCGCCGACTAATGAATGTGTTTCGTTGAGCACTTCGTACTTCGTGATGTCATGGTAGACAGCAACGGTGCGTTGGTTGATGTCGACCATCCAAACTTGGCGGACGCCAGCGTGGAAGTACTCGCGCCGCTTGCGAGCCATTTCGGCATACGTGTTGCCATCGCGGAGGACTTCCACAGCTAAGTCTGGGACGATCTCCGGCACTCTGTCCGTCGGCACTTTCCCACCAGGAAGTCGCCCCCAAGAAACAAAGGCGACGTCTGGACCGCGAACTTGACTCTTGAGAATTCGCATCATGCCGTCAGGGCCAGTGACGAGTCCGAGATTGTTCGATCTCAGAAAGCAACGCATCAGCTCGATTAAAAAACATGCAATCAATGACTCTCGCCAACCCATAATCTTCTCCACCAAGATTCCGTCCACCAGTTCGCATCTCGTGCCGTTTGAATTGCAAACGAGCAGATCTTCCTCCGTCGCAGTCCCGGGGCTCGGTTCCGTTCGCACGCGGGAGAGTGGGATATTCCCCAAGTCGATCAAGAGATCTGACAAGTTTGCAGCGACACCAGCATTGGAGTTCATAAAGATTCGCAGGATCGGAAATGATGACGTAAACCTAAGGACAGCCATCTGTATGATAGTAAAGTGTATGCCAGCAAGCTACCTGCGTGGACAGATAACCAGCGCCCGCCTGCTATCGCCGGAATATTCGGCAGGTTGCGATTCCTCGTTTTGTTGGGATCACGGGAGCAGCAAAAACCTAGGCTTGCTATCATTGGATTCATATTGCTAGCTACTATTGACCGAACTTCCTGTACGGTGGAATTTCCCATCGTCGAATCGTTTGAAGTCAAGGAGAGAAGCAAAGATGCTACGGAGAGTTTCAACAACACTTGCATTGACAATGGGGATGGCCGTAGCACAAGCTGGCTTGTCCCATGCACAATGCTACAACGGTTCATGCGGTGGCATGGCTGGAAGCTACGTCCCTGCCGGATGTAGCGGGGTCGATAGTTTTGGAAACATGTTGGGTAAAGGTACTCAACCACTTTTCGACAACTATTTTACTCGCGGGTACAACAACCAAGCGGAAGCGGGTCTGTACGTTTCGCCGATCGGCGTTCCAGGCTGGGTAGGACATACCTACAACACCTACCAACCACTGTATCCTCACCAATTCCTCTACGCCCATAAAGATCGTTATCATTCGTATTACGATGAAGGTATGGGTTTGAATCGAACTCGCGCTAGCTACTATTCGCCACCCGTGCGAACGGCTGGCAAGGGAATTTACAAGATGTTCGAGATTCCTCGCTGAGAACTCGACTTCGGACAAGGCTGAGTCGGAGACCAGTCGAAAGTATTTTTGACAACTCGAACTAGCATGGACTGTTAGTTCGAGAATTCACTGGAACTCCAATACAGGACCTTTGTCCATGATGCGTGTGATTTTGATCGGTGCGATTGCCATTGCTGCGGTCGCAATTAGTTCTGGCTCGGCCGATGCGCAAGGCCATGGCGGCAGATTTTCCGGAGCTTGGGCTGGTGCCGGGAATGGTAATGTGAACGGGATCGGTTCTCGTGCCGCGTGGATTTCTCATTCCACATGGGGAGACTATTGGGCTGACCAACAATCTCAACAAAAGCCTTGGCACGGCGAGTACTATTGGCTCCGAACGGGCCAGCCAACGGCATTGATTGTCCCTCCGACTGTCACGATGCAATCGAACTACTCGTGGGGCGTTTCTCAAAACACAATGACCCCAGTTTGGCATCAGTTTAGCGGTCGAGCTTCAAACGGCGGCGGTGGTGGCGTGTTCAAGGCAACTCCACACTGGCCTAGCCACACCGATCAATTCGGTGTTTATCCTGTCCGCGGCCCTTGGTAGGCTGGGACGTTGCGAAGGATTTCGCTGGAGCTAAGTACCCCTTTTGAATAACCTTCGGCACATGGCCGAGGTTGAGGGTACAATGGAGGACCGCGTTCAATAACGATTCCCCTCCCGCTTGCCATTGTTCCATGTTATCCCTCCCGAGCAGCTTGCTGTTGCCAAATTCTCGCCGAAGCTTTCTTCAAGGTCTCGGCGGTGGTTTTGGTATGTTAGCTTGGAATGCGATGCAACGATTGGCTCTGCCGAACGAACAGAAGTCGCTGCGTCGCGTTGGTGACATCGATCCACTATGTCCGCTGGCACAGCGAATACCGCACTTTGCCCCCAAGGCCAAGTCAGTCATCTTCCTTTTCTTGGTGGGTGGACCGTCCCAGATCGATACTTTCGATCACAAACCATTGCTAAAGGAATTGGCTGACAAACCAGTTCCTAAACCCGTTCGAGAAGCCGTGCAATCGACTCGATTCGCCAACGTGTTTCACGGTTGCGAAGATAAGATCTTGCAGAGCCCTTATTCGTTCCAACAGTACGGTCAAAATGGAACTTGGGTGAGCGAGCTAATGCCTCACTTCTCCAAGCATGTCGATGATGTTTGCTTTATTCACTCGATGCAAGCCGACTCGAACAATCATGCACCCGCCAGCTATCAATTACACACAGGTGATGTGCGCGCCGGTAAGGCAAGTTTAGGTTCGTGGGTTACCTATGGCTTGGGTTCGGAGAACGAGAATCTTCCTGGCTACGTGGTGTTATTCGATGCGGGACCACTCGGTGGGGCAGGCAATTATAGCAACGGCTTCTTGCCTCCCGCGTTTCAGAGCACTCGGTTTCGAGATCGAGGCGAACCCGTTCCCAATTTGACGCCGCACCCATCGTTCGTGGATGGACAGCGACAGTCGTTGGATTTGATTGCAGCACTGAATCACGAGCACCAGTCCAGACTCCCTGGCTTCTTGGAGTTGGACGCACGTATCGCTTCGTATGAACTCGCATATCGAATGCAATCCGCCGCGTTGGATGTTGGCCGATTGGAAGAGGAACCGCAGCATGTCCATTCGCTCTACGGTCTCGATCACCACGACAAAAGAACGCAGAGCTTTGCTCGCAAGTGTCTATTGGCACGACGACTCGTGGAACGCGGGGTACGGTTTGTGCAACTGTACGATATGCCCGACAAAGATGGTTGGGATGCGCATGCAAAGCTGACAGAGAATCACACACCTCGTGCGCGTTGGACGGATCAGCCTGTCGCAGCGTTGATCGCGGATTTGAAACAGACGGGAATGCTCGATAGTACGCTTGTCATCTGGGCTAGCGAGTTTGGTAGAACGCCCATGGTCCAAGGTGATCGAGGACGGCAACACAATGCAGCTGGCTTTACCATTTGGCTCGCAGGGGGAGGAATCAAGCCCGGGCTGCACATTGGTGCCACGGACGAAATTGGCTTGATGGCAACCGAGCGTCCGGTTCAGTTTCGCGACTTGCATGCGACCATTTTGACAGCCCTCGGGATATCGTATGAAGAACTCTCTTACTCGGTCAATGGACGCGACGAACGCCTCACGGGTGTTGAAGGTTCCGCGAGTCCGCTCAAGGATATATTCTCTTGATGCGTACGAAATCTCTTTGGATATGTATTGTTTTTTTCGCGATTCTCGCCCCTCTCGGTTGCTGCTACTCGAAGATCGCATGGGCACAATCCGAGTCGCACGAGGAACAGGAGCTAATCGGAAATGCACTATCGGATCCTAAGAATCCAATTCGTATTTTGTTTGAAGGAGAGCGATTGGGCCTTTGGTCGCTTCGACCCATCGCGAAGCCACCGATTCCTTTGGTGAAGAATACCGCATGGGTATGGAACCCTATTGACTCGTTTCTGCTGGCAGATTGGGAAGAGGAAAATGCAGTCCCCGCACCTGATGTGGATCCAAGAGCTTGGTTGCGTCGAGCGGCCAATAGCCTTGTAGGGCTTCCGTTGAGCTACGAGCTTTCCAGCGAGTTCGCAGCAGCTCCTTCGATGGAGCGTTTTGCGATAGAAGTCGATCGATGGTTGGCGTCGCCCGAATACGGAGAGCATTGGGCGAGAATGTGGCTCGATGCCATTCGCTATAGCGATAGCAATGGTTTCGACTGGGATGAGTTTCGTCCCAAAGCTTGGTTATTTCGCGATTACGTGATTCGAGCATGGAACCAGAATTTACCATACGATCAGTTCCTTATTGAGCAACTCGCTGGCGACGAGTTGTTGCCAGGTGAACCCACGACCGAGCGGGAACAGCAAATGCTCATCGCGACTGGCTATTTGCGATTGGGGCCCTATGACAACGCCGCCAAACTGTTCAACGAACAAGACCGTGCGCGTGTCGAAGTGCTGTCGGACCTCACGGAGACGACAGCCAGCGCGATGCTCGGGTTGACGATGGCTTGTTGTCGTTGTCATGATCATAAGACCGATCCCCTTTCTCATGCAGATCATTACCGCTTTCGTGCTTTCTTTGCAGCCTGTTCGTTTGCGGATGACAAGCCGTTGGAATTAGCCCACGATCAAATCGCGATCCAGGAGCATAATGCCAAAGTAAATGCTGAGATTGATGCTATCAATGCAAGGCTTCGAGAACGGATCAATGAGTTGGTGGCACTATTACATGTCGAGCCAGACCCAACGACGACAGAAAAGCCGAAGAAGAACAAGTCGAATGAAAGAACGCGCCTCCAAGCTGCCATGCAAGAGGAGCAGAAAACGGAGTTATCCAAATTCGAAGCACAGATCAAATCGCTGAAAGCTCAAATTCGTAAACCGAGTGTCGGACTCTTGATGACCGACTCGAAGGAATCGATAGACAAGATAGCCGTGTTGTTTCAAGGTGATCATCGCGATCCGCGTGACATGGTAGAGCCCGGCTTCCCCTCAGTTTTGTATCCCAATACACCTACGATCGAAAAGCCAATTTCAGAGACGACAACAGGTCGTCGTCTTACCTTGGCCCGTTGGATGGTTTCGCGAGAGAATCCATGGACGGCCCGAGTGATTGTCAATCGACTTTGGCAAATGCATTTCGGTACTGGTATTGTGGATACGCCAAACGATTTTGGATGGACCGGATCTTTACCTGCAAACCCAGGACTGTTGGACTATCTCGCAACGGAGCTTGTAGAAAGCGGTTGGTCTATCAAACATATACAACGACTGATCGTGACGAGTCATGCATTCCAACAACAATCATTGCCAACCGGAAGTAAGCTCAGTGACTCCACAGGGCGAGTGTATCGCTCGTGTCGAGTGGGACTGAAACGATTGAAAGCCGAAGAGCTTCGGGATGCGGTCCTGCTGGTTTCCGGTCAGCTTCAACATCGAGCGGGTGGTCCACCTGTTTGGCCAAAGCTCTCCGATGACATTCTGCAAGCCAACCCGGCAGTGCTCGATGACAACGAAACAAAAACCAAGGGTTGGTACCCGTCCGCTCCGTCTCTTCAGACGGCTCGCAGTATCTATCTGATTCAGAAACGTACGCTGCGGCTACCATGGTTGGAGACATTCGACCTGCCAGAGAATACGGTCTCTTGTCCGAAAAGAGATACATCCATCGTCGCACCTCAAGCATTAGCGCTCTTGAATGGCGAAATGAACGTTAGTGCTTCGCAAGCACTTGCCAACAAATTCAAAGCCACGCACGTGACTTTAGCAGCGCAGATCGAAGGGTTGTTTCAAGCGGTTCTAGCACGCAATCCGAGCGCCGAGGAACGATCACTTTCGGAGACGTTTCTCGTAAATCGTGACTTGGCTGAATTGACAAATGTATTGCTGAATTCGAATGAGTTTGCGTTTATCAACTAGTGGGAGATTCTGATGAAGTTCTTGATGTACTGTTTTTTCATGACGCTTCTCGCGGTGAGTTGTCATGCAACGTTTGCCGATTCGATCGCAGGTAAACGACCGAACATCGTATTCTTCTTTACCGACGACCAAGGCTACGGTGATATCTCAGCTCACGGGAATCCTATTCTCAAGACACCTAACTTGGATCGATTGCGAGGAGAAGGCGTACGCTTTACCGACTTTCACGTCAGTCCAACCTGCTCGCCCACTCGAAGTGCATTGTTTACGGGTCGGCATGAGTTCAAGAATGGAATCACACATACCATTCTCGAACGTGAACGACTGACACTGCAGGCCAAGACACTTGCACAAGTACTACGCGAAGCAGGCTACTCAACTGGCATTTTCGGGAAATGGCATTTGGGGGACGAAGACGAGTATCTTCCCAAGGCTCGCGGCTTTGACGAGATGTTCATTCACGGCGGTGGAGGGATTGGGCAAGTTTATCCGGGCTCCTGCGGAGATGCTCCCAACAACAAATACTTTGATCCGACGATCCTTCACAATGACAAGTTCGTCAAGACCAGTGGCTATTGTACGGATGTCTTCTATGGACAAGCGACGCAGTGGATGGATAAGCAACGCCAAAGTGGCAAGCCTTTCTTTGCTTATATACCCACGAATGCGCCACACGGTCCCTACATTGCAAGACCAGAAGATGCCGCACTCTATGAAGATAAGGTGGAAAAGAAAGAGACAGCCAGTTTCTTTGGCATGATTCATAACATCGATGAGAATATCGGCAAAGTGTTGGCGAAGCTGAAGGAGTGGGGCATCGAAGAAAACACTTTGGTTGTATTCATGAATGACAATGGTACTGCAGCCGGTCAAACTGTTTTCAATGCCGGCATGCGTGGAGCCAAGGGAACAGCGTGGCTTGGTGGGACTCGAGCGTCTTCGTTTTGGCGATGGCCAGGAACATTGAAGCCCGGTGAAAGCGATGCGTTGACCGCTCATATCGATTTCTTTCCAACCATCGTAGAGATCGCTGGAGCCAAAGTGAGTGACGATGTCAAAAAGCAAGTCGAAGGAAGAAGCCTGGTGCCTTTGCTTGGAAACCCAGCTTCGAATTGGGCTGATCGAAAGTTGGTTTCGCACCAAGGTCGATGGGAGCGATATTCCGACCCGAACAACTCCAAGTTTAAGATGGCATCGATTCGCAACAAACGATGGTCACTGGTGAGCGAGAATGGTGGCAAAGAAGCCAAGTGGCAGCTTTTTGATTTGTCGGTGGACTATGGTCAAAAGACCAATGTGATCGACCAGCATCCAGATGTTGTGAAGGAACTAAGCAGTAGTTTCGATCAGTGGTGGAGCGAGTGTTTGCCACTCATGGTGAATGAGAAAGTTGTTGGCCCGAAGCTGAATCCATTCGCAGTTCGATATTGGGCGCAGTACGGAGGAGGTCCAACCGAAGCGGATTACGAACGCATGGATCCTACGAAACCTTGGCCTAACCCAGGAGCGGCCAAGAAGAATAAGAAGTGAGTTTCTCGTCACGATGAACCATGTCTCCGCCTATTCCCATTCTTAGATGGCCGAAAAGAGCGGAAGAACGCGAAAAATGGATGGATGGTTTTATTCGTTTTCGCAGGACACTTTTGACTTCGCGCGACGCTTCAACGCCTCACCTATGCTAGAAGGTCTCTTCAGGCGGAAAATGCAGCCACTTGTTTCCTGCGTTTAGGCGGCTGACGCCGCGACACGAGCTTCGGAAAAAGTTAGTGTCGCAATATTTCGCTAAATAGCAGCACAGAAATCATTACACTTGGTTGAATCTGGATTTTCAACCCGTTACACTTTGGTTTCTGATAACGTGTTGAAGTTAATCGACCAATCTTCCTCCGCCTGGAATCCAAAATGCAATTCTTCGCCCGTATCTCGTATCTCGTATCTCGTATCTCGTATCTCGTATCTCTTAAATCGTCGGTTAAGTATTTCTGCGAAACGACCGTTGTCTTTCGAGCAGTGTGAGACACGGACTTTATTGGCAGGGATGCAGTACAATCCTCCACATTGGCTTCATAACACTACCGAGCCCCTGGATGTAGATAACAACGGTTTCGTTCAAGTTGTAGATGCGCTCGCGATTGTAAATCAGTTGAACCTGAAAACAGCGGGACTTGCTACAAATAAAGAAGGATGCTTCTGCGACGTAGATGGGAATGGACGTTTAGAGGTGCGTGATTGGCAAGAGTTGGTAGCTGCGATCAACATGAAGGTAGATCAAGTATCGGATCAGCTTCATTCTGCTAATGAATCAGAGTTCGATGTGGCGATCTCGTCGGTTGTCCGGCCGTCAAGCAATCTTCCGACAGAACCCAGCTTCGTCCAGAATAGCGTTAAAGCGGTAGAAGCGACAACAACGCTTGGGATTACATTGCCGGAGGGAATGGCAAGGAACGCGAATGGCGAGATGGCGGATTTGCCTATTCACATGGCATCGTTCAGTGGAGAAAGTGAAGGGCTATCTCTTCCTGTGCCAACATCGCCATCTGGTCCAACATCGCCATCTGGTCCAACATCGCCATCTGGTCCAACATCACCGTCTGGTCCAACAGGCCCATGCGATAGTGAGAGCGGTTCATCAGGATCAACGGGCGGTTCTGGCCCGACAGCACCCAGTAGTCCGACAGGGCCATGCACTTCTCCATCCCCAAGTCCATCTCCATCACCAAGTCCGTCTCCATCCCCAAGTCCATCTCCGTCACCAAGTCCGTCTCCGTCACCAAGTCCGTCTCCGTCACCAAGTCCGTCTCCATCACCGAGTCCATCTCCATCACCGAGTCCATCTCCATCACCGAGTCCATCTCCGTCACCAAGTCCATCTCCATCACCGAGTCCATCTCCATCACCGAGTCCATCTCCATCACCGAGTCCATCTCCGTCACCGAGTCCATCTCCATCACCGAGTCCATCTCCGTCACCAAGTCCGTCTCCGTCACCAAGTCCGTCTCCGTCACCAAGTCCGTCTCCATCACCAAGTCCGTCTCCATCGCCAAGTCCGTCTCCGTCGCCAAGTCCATCTCCGTCACCGAGTCCATCTCCGTCACCAAGTCCGGCACCGCCGGTGTATCCACCAGCACCGCCTGAGGCGGCTGGCTGTGGTGATATGTATGCGGAGTCCGATGATGGACTTGAGTTAGACGCAGTCAATGACGAAGTGCTAAAACCAAAAGAGATTGATTCGATTATTGAAGTGCTTGCAAATGATACGATTCATTCGAGTGAGAGTTTTGACCATACATCATCGCTTCGAGCCACGGAGCGTAGCGGGGTAGGCTTCGAAACGATTGGAGGGCCGGCGGGTGAAGTTCTCTTTTGGTTAAAGAAGCTCTCTGGTACGTCAACTTTCGTTACCGAGGAGGATGGTGCAGAGTCTACAGTTACGTTTGAAAGCTTTGTTTTTCAAAGCGACCTTGGTCATCGCCTCTATACAGGCAGCAGTTGTTCTGCAGTCGTCCCTCCCGAAAGACCAGACCTTATGCGATGGGGCAAGTGGGGAGGTGGAAAGATTACTATCGAGAATGACTATGGTACGTCCGTATTTGAAAACGTTTCGTATTATGCTGGAATCATCATTAATCACGGTGCCCAGTATGCTACTTTCGGTAAAGCCACGGGAATATTCTTGAACTCGGATGCGACGTTGCAGATCGCAATGCCAGACTATCCAGGCCTCGCTACTGGAGAAGATTGGGTTTGGGAGCAGACCATTGAAGGCAATGGCTTACTTGTTTTCTCACTACCGCCTCGTGTAGCGATCGAGTCCGAGCCGACGGAGGGAGATGCCGTCGTTGATGGTCCGTCGATCGAGTACACACCCGATTTAGGATCAGAGGGAGACGATGATTTTAGCTATAGCGTAATGACTCAGCTTGGAGATTCTGATGAAGCATTGGTGAGCGTTTCAACTATTGATTTGGACGTTCGCGACAATTACGGCAATCTGCTAAGCGAAATAGTGGAAGACAGTCCGGGCGCCAATGTCTTCATCAATACCGATGATGACAACGAAAATCAGGTGCCGGACGTTCTTGAAAGTGGATTGTATGACGACGATCTTGTTCGTTTAGAAATTAAAGTCCTTGGAATGCAGGGTGGTGAGGGTTCTGAAGTCTTTAGCCTCGCGTTTGATCCTCTCATTGTTTCGATTTGGAGGAATTCTGATAAGACTTCAGACGATCCGTTGTTGGCGGCAAAAGTCGAACCAAACGAAGTGCTAACTGGCGAACGAATCTTTTGGATCGAAGGATTAGCCATCGGTGCGACGCAGATCGCTTTGAGTTGGGCGGCTAGCCAGGGTGTTGCTTCGACGGTGTTTGATGCTGTGTTGGTAAACGTTCTAGCGCAACCTAACAACGTCAACACAATATCTCCTGATCCTGAAGAACTCAGCGTCTGGGAGAATTACATTGGTAATTCAGCTGCATTTACCTCCGGAGAAAACTGGCATAAAGTAGATCCTAGTATTGAGGGAAGGTTATGGAATCATAATCATCACGCGTGGCGAATCAGTTTTAAACCGTCACCGAATTTTTCACAAATCCAAAAATATGATATTTGGGCTCTGCCATTTTCAAGTCGTAATACTGCACTTGAAAATGCTGAATTTGCGGATGACCCTGGTATTTTGTTTCAGAACATGAATGGTCATCGATTCGTAGACGGTGTTCCGCCGCCGTCTTCAAACTCAATTTTTCAGCAAGAGCCTGTTCAGCAGGGAACCAACTACGTGTTTTTCAGCGGTGAACCCGAAGAATTGGGCGATTTTGTTTATGTAGCCGTTGTAAGAATAGCCGACCCAGCTGTTAGATTCAGAACTTCAAAGGCGATTGCCATGCCTTATAGTAGAGCAACGGTTGAATACACCAAGGATCTGCTTCCTGCACCTTCGATTGTATATGCAAATCCTAACTATCATCCAAAAGGAACGCATGAAACGAATCAGTGGCATGTTCATCCAGGTGACGTCATCTTCCCCGAGCGAAATTCACACGAGAAGAACGGACCTACATTTAACCAACTCGGAGTTCGAGTCACGGTAATTCCTAAAGTTTCACGGCCGTTGATTGCACCATTGTTCATGCAAGTTTTCGATCCCGACAACAAGCTGGAGGGGGCTTTCGACAAGAATGACACTGCCAGTTCACCGACAAAAGAAGACGATAATTTTAAGGGAAATCCCCATCATGGTATGTCCGATGAACAGATTATGGGGGCGGATCTAAGGCAAAATCTCCTTTCCATAACAGGAAGTGTTCAATTAGAAATAAAGTTAACTGGTGCAACCCCAAGTTCCGAATATGAAGAAAAAGTGCATCGAATATTGAACATCGAAGAGGGGCAGCCTGGAAACAACTGGCAAGTTGGACTACATGATGAGCGAAGCATTGTCAGTGGCTACAATTATGAGAACACGCCGTTGATTTCAGGCAATGGTATGAATCTAAGAGCGAAAGGAGCATTTCCCGATTTCGTCCCTGATAATTTGAAAACCAATATCCTGACCGCTATTCGAACACTATGGGTTGAATCGGACAGAATGGCAACTCCAGCGCCAGCGGGGCCAGCGGATGTTGAACGAGGTGTTTTTGACGGCGAGAACGGGTGTGTTGGGTGCGATGATCCAATAGACTTTAAGACGCAGACGGACATTTCTGTATTGCAACCGTTTGTGAAGCAATATCTTGTCGACGTGAAATTTATTCAAAACGCAAATCCGCGAACGGAAACGAGCTTTATCCACAACGTACTTGAGCCTGAGAAAATAAATCAAAAAGGAAAAGATATCCGTGATGTAAAAAGTGACGAAAGCCATTGGGTAGTGCAAGTGGTTCATGCCTATGAAACGCAATTGGAGAAGGACAACGATCCAAACTATCAACCGCAGACCATTGAACACTGGAGCAATTGGAATAATACGTGGACACTAGGGTATGCAACTGGGATTGGTGTTGATGGAACAAATTGGCTTTACGAAGAGGAGATCCGTGACGTCTTCTACAACACTTCACCCCCCGATGGATTCGCATTTCGTGATAATCCAAGAGGAATTGTTACTGCGCATGAGATCTTGCATCGTTTTTTTGATGCGCATAATTCCAATCCTAATGTAAATAATTATGGTATAATGCAATGGAAGGTTGCGTTATTTACGACAGGTCACGTTAACGATGTCCTTTCAATGACGCCTCTTCAGGCCAAGTATCTTCAGACTCGAAAGCGACCATTTTAACATGATCGGTCAATTGCAGTCGCACTCCGAAAGATATGGAATTGATGATTCAGGAGTTTCCCGTGGTACATTGGCTTTCTAGATCCATATTCCCGTGAACTGAACGCAAGAGTTTCGAGATCGTATCGATGACGAATCGGCGATTCGTTTCGGTGGGGCGTTTATAGTAAGGACTTATCCGTGACAATCCGTCCAAGTAGAACCTTTTTGCCACTTGTGTTTTTTCTGGCAATACGAATTGCGATCGCAGATGACCCTATCGTACAGCGCGTCATACTTGTGCCTAGCGAATTAGGCGAGGTACGATTCGGCGATCCGATCTATGTTCCCATTGCAATCGTCAATCGATCGCATTTACTCAAGTCCTTCCCGTTGTTATCGAGAGGCACGCCTGCACTTCGTTGCAGCTATTCCACTACCGGTGAGCCTTGGAAAGGGAGATGTCTATTTTCCAAGAATGAAGGGATTGCTGGTCGATACGATCGCCATGAATTACCGGCTAAGTCTTCGGATTCCACAGTTTTGTGCGTTGACGTTTGGCATCCCAAAATTGCGAAATCACTTCTTGAGACACGAACTGTTTCGATCGAATTCCACGAATTAGATAACGTCGGAAATCCTGTCAACGGTTTGTCTGCACGAACGAAACTGATCATTAGCGGGTCTGCTTTTCGAGACGATTCGGACATGTTGGAAAATGCCGTGAAATCATTGGAAGTACGCATGAAGCCTACTACGTCAACAAGCGATGCAAACAGAATTGAGACGTGTGCCTTGCCTCTGTACTTAGACACGGGTGAGGGATTCAATATTTACGAATTCGGCGCATATTCTTGGCTCAATTTTGATCCATTTGATCCGTCAAGCGAAAAACCGCTCACCAACGAAGAGGCAGTTGACCCGCTTAATAACAAAGTAAGTAAAGGAAGCGCACTTTTTCGTTTGGTTCGAGCGAGAGAATTGATGAAGCAGATTGGAGATTCACAAGGGGACATGATTCGACCATTAATTGATAGGTATCGAGACAATCTCCGTTATGCGTCACATCCAGAGTTTCAATTCTTGGTTCGATTGCTTTTTCATCATGAGCGAATCGGAGCAGAAACACGGGATACCTTAACTCGAGAATTCCCAAATGTTGTTGGTGCCGCGAACCCACACGCTGGACAACCGTATACATCCTCTTTGTCAATATTAGGTCCTGAATGACAGAGTCCATGGTTGTTTGATACATGTTTACAATCCAGCGGCTTCGAATTAATCCACCTATAAGCTAGAATTCAATGGTTTACCAATTGTGCAAGAGTTGTGTATGCTTTTCCGTGATTTTGGTGTTCCTCGGTTTTGGAGCCCTGGATTCCAAAGCGGACGACGATGAGTCAAGGCCAATGCTGTTGCTGCCTTCGAACTTAGGAGAAGTTCGGTTTGGTGACCCAATTTATGTACCTATTGTCATTGTCAATCGATCCGAGTTTGCAGCTAGGTGCCCGCAGCTATCTCGAGGCTCACCAGCGATCAATTGCTACTTCTCAACCCCGAACCAGAAGTGGGAAGGGAATTGCAAAATAGGTCAGGG